>Ga0310124_10002626_pt1 | contig 12318 bp, 12 predicted proteins | sample CB11b_AW_Bot5_MG_FD_203507 | JGI IMG/M metagenome (GOLD analysis project Ga0310124, IMG submission 203507) | Marine microbial communities from Western Arctic Ocean, Canada - CB11b_AW_Bot5 | ecosystem: Environmental > Aquatic > Marine > Oceanic | place: Canada: Western Arctic Ocean | collected...
TAGCGCTGGAGAGTTTTGGTCGGGCCGCCGAACCTCGACGAACCTCAATCTGAGTGTTCGTCCCTATCAAGGAATTACGATCTCGTCATATTATCGTCACGACAAGGTGAACCTCCCAGAAGGAAAGTTTTCAACTGACCTGGTGCGTATGTCAGGCGAATGGCACGTTAACCCTTGGACGTCCGTGACGAGTAACGTGCAGTATGACTCTGTCAGCGACGTGGTCGGCTTTTTTAGTCGTCTACGCTGGATTGTGACGCCAGGCAGTGATTTTTTCCTCGTCTACACTCATAACTGGCAATACGACCAGGATTGGCAGGCTGACCCGATGAACGTTCGCAATCGTTTCATGACGCTTTCACGAGGCGCGTCAACGAAGATTAACTACACGCACCGCTTCTGAATCGACTGTTTTCTTGATGTGTGTCGAGACGTTGCACCTTAAGCGTTGGCGACGTCCGATGGTGCTGCGGGATAGACACCTTCGACTGCCGCGGCGATGATCGCTTTAACCTCGGCTGAAAAGTCCTTTTTCAAGATGAACTTGAAATACCCTGAATCTTGATTTTTGATTTCTTTTAATGTCCGGCCGTTATATTTACCAAAATTAAGTCTTGCTGCACCTCCGCGCCAGATGATCTTGCCCTCAGGATCCAGCCAGCCACGTGGCTGTGTGATGTTATGAAGATCCTGAATGGAGAGCGGAAGTTTGTTTGTGCGGAGCTGTCCGACAAATGCTCTTGCTGTGGAATCAACGTCCACGTCTGCACGGTGGGCGTTTTCGGGCTTTGTTCCATAAAACCGTTCGACCGCATCTGATAGTGTGCGTGTTTCGAGATGCTGCCATAGTCGCAAGGGGTCAATGACCGCCGTGTCAACAACAGGCGACGGAACGTCGGTTCGTTCAAACTCAGCCTTCAACATTCCTTGGTCGAATCGGAAGTTGTAACCAATAAAGTCATGTCCACGTAATGATTCGGCAAGAGACTTTGCAATGTGTTGAAAGGTGGGCTCGTGTGCGACATCCACATCTGAAATACCGTGAATCGCCGTCGCGGCTTCAGGAATTGGCATCTCAGGGTTAATCAAGCGAGTATGGGTGGACACCTCTTTAGAGGGTGTTACGGTCGAAAAGCTTATTTGGACAATTCTGTCCGTCTTTGGTGAAAGTCCAGTGGTTTCAACATCCAAGATTGTTAAAGGTCGGGTGATCTTTAATGTTTCGGCAATCTCTTGCAAAATTGTTTTCAGCGAGACAGTATCGCTCATGGCAGTTGTTCCTGGCCTTTTGTGAAACGCTCTATGAGTTCGGATTATTGTAGGCGCTTGAGCGAATGAGAACAATGCATCAAGGTCATAGAAGGTTGCCGATTTTGGATGCTTCATTGTCTGAGCTATGATGCTTTGGGTGAGTCAGAGACGAATCAAGGAGGCATGACGTGACAAATTTTATTGGTAGAATGACCGGAGCAGCGAAGCTTAATGTCAAGATTTACGAGGAAGTAGAGGCTGATACGAGTGCCACCGGACAGGCGATGGCTGTTGTATGTCTGTCGGCTCTCGCTATGGGGATTGGTTTAACGGGCGCTCTAGGAACCCCAAGTGTGGGTGAATTTCTGATCTTGGTGATCCTGGCCTTAAGTTCTTGGTTCGTTTGGGCTTTTATAAACTACTTCATTGGTGCTCGCTTATTCCCAGAGCCTCAAACACGCGCTGACCATGGGGAGCTCTTACGGACGATGGGATTTGCGCAATCCCCACGTCTACTTCTTCTTATAGGAATCTTTCCTGGTTTTGGCGTTAATGAGACGCTTGGCAAAGTTCTAGTGTTTGCAATTTCTGTCTGGATCCTAATCACAATGATTGTAGCCGTTCGACAGGCACTCGATTATAAGAGTACCTTTCGTGCGGGGGCAGTGTGTTTTGTGGGATTGGTGGTCTCAGGAGCCCTATTGAATTTATTTCTAGGACTCCTTTTTGGCCTCGGACTTTTTGGCTAAAGATTCTGGGTTTCTTCGTTCGGGACTGTTTTGTGAGGCATGATGATAAATCGCCGTGAATTTCTTGAAACTGCATCAGTCGGTTTGACGGTAACCGCGTTAGGACAAGGTGTTCAGGCTCAAGACGGCAGTGACCCACTTGGGGTACGAGATGATTTCCCAGTAGTGGAAACTGGCACATATTTGAATGCGCCTTACATTACACCGAGCCCACGTACGGCGACTGAAGCGGTTAGTCAATTCAACCACGCGAAGGCGCGCCAGCCGGTTCCACTTGGGGCGATGCTCGAACAAAAGGAATCCGTCAGAAATCGATTTGCCAAACTTGTCAACGCCAGTCCTCAGGAGATTGGGTTTTTGTCGTCAACCAGTGATGGTGAAAACACCATCGCCCACGCGCTCGACCTCAAGGCAGGAGACAATGTTGTCCTGGATGAGTTACATTTTTCCACGTCATACATTCTTTACCGTCATCTTGAGCAAGAGCTTGGCATTGAGTTACGGATCGCCAAGGCCGTAGCTGGTGCTGTCCCTGTGACGGCATTTGAGCCTCTCGTGGATGATCGCACTCGACTAATTTCGGTGGCTTGGGTCGCGCATCAAAATGGGTTTCTGCATGACGTGGACGGCTTAGCGGATCTGGCGCATTCAAAAGGGGCGTACCTGTATGCTGATGCGATACAGGCTGCTGGGATGGTGCCAATCGATGTGCAGCAGACACCAATCGACTGTTTTGCAAGCGGTACGTATAAATGGTTGCTCGGCGGGTATGGAATAGCTCCGTGCTTTGTGCGGGAATCGATTCTCGACCGGGTTCCTCCTGATCGCCGTGGATTTCTGCAGGTCAAAAGAGAACTCCCAAATTATCAGTACGAATTTCATACAGGAGCAAGGAAATTAGAGTATGCGACGCCGGCGTTTGCGGCATTTTATGATCTCGGTGCAGGTCTAGAGTATTTAGAACGGATTGGCATAGACCGCATTCATGCACATGGTGTTGCATTGGCTCAACGGGTTCGACAGGGTTTGGTTGAGTTAGGGCTTCGGCCTGTCACCCCGGAGAGTAATCAGACAGCAATCGTTGCGTTTGAGAACCCAATTGATTCCGAAGTGGCCACACGATTGTTTGACGAAGCCAATATTCAATTGACTTTTCGGGAAGGGGGCCGGCAGATTCGTGTTGGGGCAGCCTTGTTCAATACGGAGTCTGATATCGATATCTTCCTCGAAACTGCGGCTCGGTTGGTATAAAACCACAACTTTCATATCAGGGAATTCCCGATGAGAATCATTCTGACAAGCTGTGCACTTGTGCTGTTCAGCAGTTTTGCCACCAGTGTTACAACACAGACGCGGTTGTTAGAAATCGACGACTTGTTTGAGTTGCGCACCGTTGGGACGCCGAGGGTCAGTCCTGACGGTGACTGGGTCGCCTATACGGTGTCTCAGCTCGATATTGACGCAGATCGAAGTGATACAGACATCTTCATGTCGTCTCTCAGCGATCCGGCAGAGGATGCCATTCGTTTGACGACGAGCGATCGTTCGGAGACAGCCCCACGATGGAGTCCAGATGGTCGATACCTCGGATTCTTGTCTTCACGAGACGACGAAGGGACAGAAGTCTGGATTTTGGATCGTCGAGGTGGTGAGGCGACTCGTCTGACGAACTATGAAGGTAATGTCTCAGCGTTTAGCTGGTCGCCAGATGCAACAAAATTAGTTGTGGTGGTTCGAGATCCTAAACCGGATGTATCAAATGAAGACGACACACCCCAACCGATCGTCGTGACTCGTCTCCAAATAAAACGCGATGGGCAAGGGTATCTTACCAACCAATATCGACACCTCTATTTGTTTGACGTAAGGACGAAGGAAAGCATTCAGATAACCGATGGGCCGTACGATGATGTTTCTCCTGCCTGGTCTCCAGATGGCGTACGATTGGTGTTTGTCAGTAATCGGACGGAAGTTCCAGACTCGAATGCAAATACTGATATTTTTCTTATGGAAGCTGGCGCGGATGCACCGCTTCATCAGTTGACCGATTCACAGGGGAGTGACAATTCTCCAACGTTTAGTCCGGAAGGTAACTTCGTTGCCTATGTGGCTGGAGGAGATCCGGCTGATATCTGGTATGCACCACGGTATATCGCGGTGATTCCCACGACTGGCGGGTCGCCTCAGTTTCTCGGATCAGACTTGGATCGTAATGGTGGATCACCACAGATAACGAATGATGGCCAGCACGTGCTCTTTCTGCTTGAGGATGAAGGAAATCGTCATCTTGCGAAGGTTTCCGTTAATGGTGGTGACGTTGAACGGATTGTTACCGGTGAACGCAATATTTCAAGATTTCATCTTGGGTCTAGTGATCGCTTGGTTGTTCTTGAAAGTCAGCCAACCTATCCGGCTGAAATTTCGCGTGTGGACGATTTAGGTCTGACTCGAATTTCGCATGTGAATGACGCACACCTAGCAGGTATCATGCTCGCACCCGTGGAAAGATTTACGGCGAGTAGCGCTGATGGTACCCCTATTGGCGGATTTCTGACGCGGCCGCCTGACCAGCTTAACGGGACCAGCCTACCGACATTGCTTCGCATACATGGCGGACCGGTCAGTCAGTACTCGACTGCATTTCGTTTTGAGTGGCAGTTATTTTCGGCTAGAGGTTACGCGGTTGTGGCAGCAAATCCAAGGGGTTCCTCTGGATATGGCTTCGCGTTCTCTCGCGCGATATGGGCCGATTGGGGGAATAAAGATTTTGAGGATGTCATGGCAGCGGTTGATTACGTGATTGAAAGCAATGTTGCCGATCCTAATCGCCTTGGTGTTGGAGGCTGGAGTTACGGCGGAATTCTCACAAATTATGTAATCACTAAGACTGGTCGTTTTCAGGCTGCGATTACCGGAGCGAGTGAGGTTAATTACTTATCCAATTATGGAACGGATCATTATCAACGACAGTGGGAGGCCGAATTGGGCCTTCCATGGCAAAACACGGAGCTTTGGATTCATCTTTCGCCCTTTTTTCAGGTCGAAAAGATTACAACTCCGACACTTGTTATGGTCGGCGAGGAGGATTGGAACGTACCAGCGCTGAATTCAGAGCAACTCTATCAGGCTTTGCGACGCCTTGGTCGTGACACGGAATTAGTGATTTACCCAGGGCAGAGTCATGGAATTCGACTGCCGACCTATCAACGTGATCGGTACGAGCGATATCTAGATTGGTACGATCGTTACGTCAAGCAATAGAGTGGATGATTGTTAGATCTTCTCCTTGAGAGTGAAGATAACGGATTTTCGAGTTTTTAAAAGAAATTGGAGTTAATGTCAAAATGGTTGCGATACTGAAAGTGCGATGGAGATCGTTTGTTGCAATTGCACTCGTCGTGACTTGTGTGTTGCTTGGGTCTCTCTACATTGCTCGTTCGCCCGTACTTGCGTGGCTAGGCTCGCTTATGGTCGTAGCAGATCCTATTCAGGCTGCAGATGCGATTGTGATTTTGGACGGCAGTTATTTTGGGGAACGCGAAATAGTTGCGACAGATCTTTACAAGGATGGGTATGCCCCACGAGTTATTGTGACTCTTGGCTATGAGCCTCAGTCCAGTGAGATTCTCCGGCAGCGAAGTGTGATGCCTGCGAGTCCAAAGGAATTCAAGTTGTTACTGTTGCGCGAATTGGGTGTGCCGGATGATGCCATTGTTGTCCTAGAAGAAGGCATCGAGTCTACTTTTGATGAAGCTAATTTAGTGGCGGATTGGGTGGATGGTGCAAACATTGGAAGTCTTATTCTTGTAACAACAAGATTTCATTCCGCTCGTGCTTTGTACATTTTTCAGCGTGTATTTGGCGATCGTAATATTAGGTTGACGATGTATCCCACCTCAGTTGACTACTTTAATCCAGACACCTGGTGGCGGAACCGGACAACCTTACGCATCGGGTTGTTCGAACTACAAAAACTATTTTTTTACAGACTGATTTACTAAAAAGGCAAAATTGTTATAGCAGGAAGGCCGTTACGCGCCTTTCTCAAGGCTTGTCATTTTTAGCACCAGCCCGAAAACGTGCTACTTGCGATGCAATGTAGGCGCATGTTGTATCAATGGCTGCATCTAGATAAGCTCCGGCATCGATTGCCACACGTGGTGCGACTAAACGCCCTTCCATGTAAGCACTGTCTCGAAGTTCAGCAAGAACTTCAGCTGTGATTTGTCCACTAACTCTGCCAAGAACCTTAATAGTTTGAGCAAATATCTTGCCATGCACCTGACCATTAAGTCCCACTGCAACTCCATGTTCGGGTAGGTTCACGGTGCCTTCAACGTGACCATTTATAATAAGGTGCTCTTCAGCGTAGATTTCACCTGTAATGGCGATTCCAGCTCCTAGCAATGTAATGGACTCCGGCTGGCTCTCTTTTTTGATTTGACCTCTTGCTTGAGATGTAAGCGATGTAAAAGGCCGGTCGACGTTGTGACTCGTTAATTTATTCATGTGCTGAGGACGTGTAACACTTTATTAGGTGATTGATAAATTCGAGTTTAGCTCTTACTTCAATACTGCCTCATTTCCATTGGTGTGGCAATAATCGACACCTCTTTTCCTTTAGGCTAGAAAAATGGAGCGGGAGACGGGGATCGAACCCGCGACCAACGGCTTGGGAAGCCGTGACTCTACCGCTGAGTTACTCCCGCATTCGACGGCTATGCCATTTTATCAAACATTCGTTGCCCTAACGATTTCACCTTTTTATTGTTATAAATTTTTACTCCGTATAAGCGTGATTATTTCATCGCGACGGGTTGCCATGATGGACGGAGTCTTGCCTTCAAGATTTAGTCGAATCAAAGGCTCGGTATTTGAAGGACGAACATTGCAATGCCAAGTATCGTATTCGATGGATACTCCATCCATGTAATCGATAGTCCCATCAGCATAATGAGTCTTTAGCCTCTCTAAAATGTGTGGAATCTGGCTCATTGAGTTAACGGTAGAGTTAATCTCGCCAGAGATAAAATATTGTTCCCGAAACGGTGTAAGTAATTCTCGAAGTGTTTGATTTTTCTTGGACATTAATTCAAGAACTAAAAGTGCTGGAATGAATCCATTGTCTGCATAAAAGTTATCTCGAAAGTAATAATGTCCCGTTACTTCTCCACCGAAGACAGCGTTTTCTTCACGCATTCGCTTTTTGAAGAAAGCATGACCGACGCGATTCATTAACGCACTACCATTATGGCGAGTGACCAGATCTTTAACTGCATGACTCGCGCGAACATCATAAATAATTTTTGAGCCAGGATGTTTAAGTAAGAATGCTTCTGCTAATAAGGCTGTCACGAAATCACCAGAAATAAATTCACCAGTCCCATCTACGAAAAAACAGCGATCCGCGTCACCATCCCAGGCAATTCCAGCATCTGCGCCGGAACTGGTCACAGCGCTAACTAGATCCTGTCTGTTTTGCTTGATTAGTGGGTTTGCTTCATGGTTTGGAAATGTGCCGTCTACTTCAAAACAAAGTCGAGTTGTCTGACATGGCAATCGATCAAACAACAATGGCGCGATAAGTCCTCCGATACCACTTCCAGCATCAAGGACAAGATGTAATGGTTTAATGGATGGTATGTCAATGAAGGAAAGAACGTGATTTACGTATTCGTTGAGACGGTTTGCGTTACTGTATGAACCTTTTGGTTTGTGTGGAAGTGGCACTGATCGTTCTGAAATAATGTCTCGAATATCTAGTATTCCGGAATCGCCGCTTAGTGGAATGGCATTCTGTGCCACAAGCTTAACGCCATTGTAAGCTTTCGGATTATGAGAAGCAGTTATTTCGGCTCCGCCATCGTGTTGGTCTTTCACAGTGACGTAGTACAACATGTCCGTGCCGATAAGGCCGTAATCTACTACATCGGCGCCTTGACTTCGGGCTCCTTCAATAAACGCTGATGCCAGACTTGGTGATGACAATCGCATATCTTGACCGACGGCGATACTCTTAGCCTGCAGGAGTGAAACAAAAGCTTGCCCAATGTCTCGAAATGCCTCTTCGTTTACCTCGCTTGGATATAAGCCTCGAATATCGTAAGCCTTAAAAATTGCGTTGTTAATTTTTGACATCGAATTTCAACTTTACTCAAAACGTTATAACAGGGTCGCCAATACTGGATTCATCCTCGAGAATGGTGCCCTCTTTGGGCTCGCTGTTGTTTCCAATTTTACAAGCGTGACCAATAATCAGATTGCGAAGAACGGTGTGGCTTCCAATTTCGGTATGAGGCCAAATGATCGAGTGTTCAAGTACGGCGCCTTCATGTATCTTGCAGTTACGATTAATGACTGCGTATGGTCCAATTTTAGCACCAGACTCAACGGTAACGTTTTCACCGACAAAGCACGGCCCAATGAATTCAACTGTCTCCGATATGTTCGCGCTAGGACTCAGAACGACTTGATCGATTTCTGAAGAGCGAAAAGGATGGACATCGAATTGGCGATTCATGATATCCCAGTGTATTTGTCGGTATTTTTCTGGAGTTCCGATGTCAATCCAGTAACCGTGAGAAATGTAAGCGTGAAATTTCTCCTTATTTTTGATTAAGGATGGGAAAAAGCTGCGTTCCAGTGACCAATTGGTATTTTCTGGAATGCGATCCAAAGTGTCTAACTCAAGGACATATATTCCAGCATTGATTGTGTCACTAGCAATATGGCCAGGCTCTGGTTTCTCAATGAAACGCTTTACATTGCCTTCAGAGTCAGTCTCGACGAGACCATAGGCTGCTGGATCGTTAATCTGTGTTAAGACGATAGTCGCTCGCGCCTTTTGTTGGCGATGCTTATAGATTACATCAGCAAGATCGAGTTGAGCTAAGACATCCCCGTTAAAGACTAAAATGCTATCGTCGAGATATTGTTTCGCATACCTTACTGCGCCTGCAGTTCCCAGAGGTGCTGGTTCTACAACGTAGCGGATTCTAAACGGAAATGATTTATCGTCCCTCAGCGAGTCTTCGATGCGATCTGGTTGGTAGTTCAGACTGAGTATTACTTCGTCAATCTCTGATATTTGAGCGAGTGCTTCCAGCTGGTAAGCGAGGAACGGTCTATCAAAAATTGGAACGACTGGCTTGGGAGTCTTTAATGTAAGTGGACGTAACCGGGTTCCCTTGCCACCTGCAAGCAGGATAGCTTTCATATTTAGCCTCGTACATTACCTGAATGTTTGGTTATAACCTTTTGTCAGGCTACAATTGTTTCTCTACATGCCGGTAAAGGCAATATGCGTCGAATGAATTTACCAAACTCTTTGACTCTCGCAAGGATATTCCTTGTTCCTCTGCTTGTGGTTGTGTTGCTTACAAAATTTGAGGGGCGACTCATTTTCGGTGTCCGCAAAGAATTAATTGGAGTGATTATTTTTGGCGTTGCGGCTTTTACTGATTGGCTTGATGGATATTTGGCCAGACGTCGCCATGAAGTGACGACTTTCGGTCAGTTAATGGACCCTCTCGCAGACAAGCTTCTCATAACTGCTGCTTTTATTTCTCTCGTGCAAATGGATTTAGCGCCAGCATGGATGGTGGCGATTATCCTTGGCCGCGAAATTGGTATTACCGTGCTCAGAAGCATTGCTTATTCTCGGGGTATTACGATTGAGGCTTCTGTGTTAGGTAAAATTAAGATGGTGGCACAGGTCGCAGCCATTATTTTGTTAATTTTGGGAAGAGATTATCTGCAGGAATTTTTTATCTTTGGGGAAATAGCTCTGTGGGTTGTCCTTCTAGCAGCCCTTGGTTCTGCGTTTGATTATTATCGAAGATACTATCGTGCTGTTAGCCTAGGATGAGTAGGGTTCATCCTTCATAGTAAATCGCGTATAAGTCTGTGTTGGATGTTACGGCGCCGGCTTTTTTAACTGGGCGATTCTTACGTTCGCAGCTTCAGTCCACTCACTGCTAGCAAATTCATCTATAAGCCGTTCGAAGTAGGGTAATGCTTCAGCTTCTGAGTTTATTCTCATGAGGGATTCGGCGAGATAATAATAAACGTAATCGAGGTCATTGAATTCTGGGTCGTCTTTTAAAAGCTGGCGGAGGCGCTGTATGGCACCGGGCCACCATCGGTGGTCAAAGTAGAAACGGGCGACGCGTAGTTCTGATATTCCTTGGAGATCTCTAGCCTCCCGAAGTGCTGTTAATGTCTCGTCACGGTATTGACTCTCCGGATAAGTGTCGAGGAAAAGATTGAACGCTGCAATTGCACCTTGCGTTTGTGTTTGATCGCGGTCTGGGCCAAGTGTTCCTTCAAAATAGGTCATACCGATCATGTATTGCGCATAATCGGCTTGAGCATTGGTTGGGAAAAAACGGATAAACTCCTGAAATTCGTTTCTTGCTTCGACAAGTGAAACGAGTCCACCTTGAAAAAAATAGGATCTACCAAGTCCTATTTTTGCGTCGAAACGATATGAACTTTGTGGGAAGGTATCAACGATTCGTCGGAAGAGTGCACGTGCACGAAACCACTTCCTCTCTTCCATTGCGGCTTGTCCGGTTTCGTATAAATACGTGTCGGGTTCAGGATGGCCTTCAGGTATATTGTCGTACACGGTAGGTCCGCATTTCACGCTGGAGATCAATATGATGGCTGCAAGAAAATGAATACCAGAGAGCGATCTTCCGTAGGCACCTAGACGCATTACGAGATTACCTTGTTGCTCGATATCCACTGGTATTCTGCCTGAATCCCATCTGCTAGGGAAACTGCAGGTTCATAGTTCAAATCCTGACGGGCTCGTGTTATATCAGCGTAAGTATCACGCATATCACCGCGCTGACTTGTTTCATATTTAATGTCTAGCGGTCGACCTATGCACGAGGAAATTAGATCGAGTGATTGAGAGAGCGTGACGGGGGAACCACCGCCTATATTGTAGATATTGCCTGACCGACCAATCTTTGATGCAGCGATGGTTGCATCAACGACATCTTGGACAAACGTAAAATCTCTGGTCTGTTGACCATCACCGTATAGAGTGATCGACGATTCGCTTATCGCTGCTGTCAGGAATCTATGAAATGCCATATCGGGGCGTTGACGCGGTCCGTAAACTGTAAAATATCGAAGAGAAACGATCGGAAGTCCGTAACTTCTATGGTACAGCATGCAGAGATGTTCCGCCGCTAGTTTTGTTAGTCCGTAGGGTGAGCTAGGTAGCGGAAGCGCATCTTCACGCATCGGCAATGGAGCTCTCTCCCCATACACAGAGGAGCTTGATGCATAGACAAACCGCTCTATCCTGCTTTTTAGACAAGCTTCCAATAGGATCTGGGTAGCATTAATGTTAAGGGTTGTGTACACGCTAAAATTTATACCCCAGCTCGTGCGGACCCCAGCCTGTGCTGCTAAATGGAATACATGTGTACAATCACGAAGGTAGGTTGAAAGATCCATCGCTTCTATAGATCCCTCGACGAGTTGAAATCGTGAGCTAGCGCTCAATTTCTTAAGATTGGCGATCTTAATCTCCCGAGCATAATAATCGGTGAATGAGTCGATACCAATTACATCCGCACCCTCTTGAATCAATGATTCTGCAAGTTGGGATCCGATGAATCCTGCGACTCCGGTGACAAGCGCCTTCATTGAAGACCTACACAAACTCGATCTGGAAGTCGGCAAGGCCGGCCTTGATTGTTGACAGCGGCATGAACAGTGCGACCTGAGACATTTATTGCCTTGTCTGACCTCCGTACAATTTCATAATCGAACGCGATTCTTACGGCTGACAAGAGAGTGCCTTTGGTGCCAATCTCAAGCTCGTCGTCATAATGCGCGGACTGGCGATATTGGCATTGCGCTTCAATGACGGGAAGAGCTATACCTGAATCTTCCATTTCTCGATAACTCCAGCCTAGACTGCGTAGTAATTCGGTTCGGCCAATTTCGAACCAAACGAAGTAGTTTGCGTAGTACACAACACCCATTTTGTCAGTTTCGGCGTACCTGACTCGCACAAGCGAAGAGAATGATGCGCTCACGCCTTTTTTCGTCCCGTTGCTGGGAGCCCGGCGTTTCCCTCCATCCGAAGCATTTCAATTGCTTGAGAAGGATCTGGTGAACCGAATATAGCTGAACCCGCTACGAGGATATCTGCACCGGCCGCTACAACATCTCCGGCATTTGACTGACTGATACCACCGTCCACTTCGATAGATGCTTCATTCTTAGCTTTTTCAAGAATGTCATGGATCGCAGCAATTTTTGTCAAGGTTCGAGGAATGAATTTCTGTACTCC
>Ga0310124_10002629_pt1 | contig 12309 bp, 7 predicted proteins | sample CB11b_AW_Bot5_MG_FD_203507 | JGI IMG/M metagenome (GOLD analysis project Ga0310124, IMG submission 203507) | Marine microbial communities from Western Arctic Ocean, Canada - CB11b_AW_Bot5 | ecosystem: Environmental > Aquatic > Marine > Oceanic | place: Canada: Western Arctic Ocean | collected...
GGATCGCTGATGACTGGTCGTGTCGAGCGGACCGGACACCTGGAGCGGATCAAGTTCAACCGCCAGGGGTTGGAGCAACGACGGGAATGGCTGCTTGCCGATCTCAGGCGACGCATCCGGGATGTCAAACAGGGCCCAGACGGATTGATCTACGTGCTGACGTCCGGCAGTTTTCTTGGGGTCGACCCGACTCGAGGCGACGCCGCGCTCCTGCGGATCGAACCGGTCGATGAATGAGTAGACTCGTCACGGCTCTCGGAAGAGATTGGTCAACGCGACCGTGGTGGATGAATCTCATCTTCTACTTTTGTGTGTTCATGGCCGTGGTCTACGTGCCGTTTGACCTGTTCATGAAGCCGATGGCGACGGACGACGAGATCTGGTTTGGCATCGTCCTGAGCGGCCCCTGGGCCAAGGCGACCGAGCCCCTGCACTGGTTCATCTACGGGGCCGGGGCCTACGGGTTCTGGAAAATGAAGTCCTGGATGTGGCCGTGGGCGGCCGTCTACGCCGCGCAGGTCGTCATCGCGATGTTTGTGTGGAACCTCGTCAACGCGGGGGGTGGCGGCTGGCGGGCGGGCGCGGTCGCGGCCGTGTTCTTCGCGGTGCCAACGGTAGCGCTGTGGCGGGCGAAGCCTCATTTCGTGGGAAGATAACGGACCAATCATGAACAGATGGCAACGGAGATTCGTCGCCGCAGTCGCGCTGGCGGGGATGGCGTTCGCGGGTCGCGCATACGCGCAGGGGCCAGAGCTTGGCAGTGACTATTCGACCGAAGACTGGCCCTTTGTCGGGGGAGACCAGTCGAGTTCACGCTACTCGACCCTCAGCGACATCTCGACCGACACCATAGACCGCCTGGGCGGAGCGTGGGTCACCCGCCTCGACGGCGGCGGGTCGTCTCGGTCGACGCCGGTCGTGAAGGACGGTGTCCTCTATTTGACCGCAGGGGCCAGCGTGCTGGCGATCGACGGGGCGACCGGTGACACCGTGTGGCGCTGGCAGTCGGATGATCCCGAGGCGAGGATGGTGCCGACCTGGCAGGGGGTCGGTCTGGGTGACGACCTCGTCTTCGTCGGGTTGGCCAGCGCGCAGGTGGCTGCCCTCCGCCAGGATACAGGTGAACTAGTCTGGGCCGAATCGGCCGGGAGCGTGCCGCGACAGGACGGCGAGTCGGTGACTACGGCGCCGATGCACGCGCGGGGCACCGTCTTCGTGGGCGTGGCCAACGGCGACAGCGGTGGCCAGGGGCGCGTCGTCGCCCTGGACGCGGCGACCGGCGAGATCGACTGGACGTTCTTCGTCGTGCCCCGTCCGGGCGAGTTCGGTCACGAGACGTGGCCGCAGGATTCGAATATCTGGGAGGTGGGCGGTGGCGGCGTCTGGCTGAACGGGACCGTGGATCCGGAGGTGGGGCTGGTGTATTTCTCCACTGGCAATCCGGTCCCGATGTTCGGCGGCGAGGTGCGCGAGGGCGACAACCTGTTCACCGCGTCGGTGCTGGCCCTCGACATGGGGACCGGCGAGCGACGGTGGCACTTCCAGGTCGTGCGTCACGACATCTGGGACGCGGACATCGCGACGCCAATGTTGCTCTACGAGGTGGAGATGGGCGGGCAGCCCCGCAAAGCGCTGGCCGCGATCCGGGCCGATGGCCTGTTGTTTCTGTTCGACCGGGAGACCGGCGAACCGCTGATTCCGATCGAACAGCGACCGGTGCCGCAGGACGCGGGCCTTCTCACGGCGGCGACCCAGCCGTTTCCGATCGGCGCGGAGAGCATCATCCCAGACTGCTCCTATTGGCGAGACCGGGTACCCCCGCCGTTCGAGCTGAGTTGCAGTGCATTCACGCCCCCGTCGGTCGGCCAGGAAACGGTGGTCGCGCTCAGCTCGCCCATTCCGATGGTGCGTGTGACACCGATGTCCTTCAGTCCACAGACCGGGTATATCTACGCGCAAGGCCGCGGGCACGTCGGGCGCGCCAAGCGTTTCGCGGATCCGTGGATTTCGGACAATCGTCCCGGCGGGTACCTGAGACTTGGACTGCCGGAGTCGACGGGCGTCCTGGCGGCCGTCGATCCCCGCACCAACACCGTGGCCTGGAAGCAGGAACTGCCGGGTGGACGGCTCGGCACCAGCGGTCCGCTGGCCACGGCCGGAGGTCTGGTGTTCTGGGGCGCGGCCGATGGGCAGCTCGACGCGTATGACGCCCGTAGCGGCGAGCGTCTGTGGGCGTTCCAGGCGACGCCGGCCGGGACGCGGCTGCGTCCGGGGCCGGCCGCGACATATGCCGTCGACGGCACGCAATACGTCGCCATCCCCATGGGCAGTGAATTGTGGGCGTTCGCGCTCGACGGCACCGTGCCGCCACGCGACGTAGCGTCGGCCGAGCCGTTGTCAGACCTGGTTCGGTGGACCGGTCCTCCTCCGCGGGAGACCAACGAGGTGGAGACCTCGACCGTGCGCGAGAATCCCTCCTGGTCGCTGGGCGGCAGTCGCGGCGCGATTGACGAGCATGCGTTCAACCCGCAACGCGCACAGGTGACGGTTGGCGCGCGCCTGCGGTTCATCAACAATGGTGAGTTGGCGCACACGGTGGTGGCGCAAGACGGCAGCTGGACCACCGGCGTCATCGAGCCCGGGCTGTTTAACTACGTCACCTTCGACCAACCGGGCACGTTCCTGTTCCACTGCGAGGAACACCCCTGGGCGCTCGGTGAAGTGACGGTTGTGCCGTAACGCGTCGTCCCGTGGGGAACGCGGGCGAGCGCGCTCGGGGGCGGCCATGGTCGGCGGCGTTCGCGATGTGGCTGACCGACGAACGGCTTGACACGGTGCTGGCGGGTCCGGCCGTGCCTGCGGTCCCGCCGTCACGGCGCGGCCGCGAGAAAGACACCCCGAACGTACATATTGAGGAATAATATAGGTGAGGTGTCTAGACCTGTGGAGGAGAACGTGTGGACTCGATAATGCGGCGCCGGCTGTTCTGGGTGATGCTGGTGGTCGCCGTGGTGCTGATTGGGAGCGCCTCGTCCCAGTTCGGGGCGGGAGAGGAGCCACTCAGCTTTAGCGAATTCATGCGGTTGGTGGACTCCGGCCAGGTCGACCGCGTTGAACTGACCGGAAACGAGATCGTCGGCACGTCGCTGAGCGGCGAGCCGTTCCGCAGCTACGCACCAATCCAATATGAAGGCCTCGCCAACAAACTGATTGACCGGGACGTCGTGATCCAGGCCAAGGCGGAGACGCCGAGCGCCTGGCTGACCCTGCTGTACGGATGGGGGCCGATGTTACTGATCATCGGCTTCGTCATCTTCTATATGCGGCAGGCGCAGAGTGGCGGCAACGCGGCGATGTCGTTTGGCAAGAGTCGGGCCAAGCAGTCATCGAGCACGCAAAAGAAGGTAACTTTCGCTGATGTCGCCGGGGTGGACGAGGCGAAGGAGGAATTGCAGGAGATTATCGATTTCCTCCGAGATCCGCAGAAGTACCAGAAGCTGGGGGGCCGGATCCCGAAAGGCGTCCTGCTGACGGGACCTCCAGGCACCGGAAAAACGTTGCTCGCGCGCGCCGTGGCCGGCGAAGCCAGTGTGCCGTTTTTCTCGATCAGCGGGTCCGACTTCGTGGAGATGTTCGTCGGTGTCGGCGCCTCCCGGGTCCGCGACCTGTTCGAGCAGGGGAAGAAGAACGGCCCCTGCATCGTGTTTATCGATGAAATTGACGCCGTTGGTCGGCATCGCGGCGCCGGGCTGGGTGGCGGCCACGACGAAAGGGAGCAGACGCTGAACCAGTTGTTGGTCGAGATGGACGGGTTCGAGTCGAATGAAGGGGTCATCCTGGTGGCGGCTACCAACCGTCCCGACGTGCTGGACCCCGCGTTGCTGCGGCCCGGGCGGTTTGACCGCCGGATTTCGGTCGACCGTCCGGATGTCGCTGGCCGGAAGGGCATCCTCGAGGTCCACGTGCGCAAGACGCCGCTGGCTGATGATGTCGATCTCCACGTCCTGGCCCGGGGCACCGTTGGCTTCTGCGGCGCGGATCTGGCGAATCTCATCAACGAGGCGGCGCTCCACGCGGCGCGGTACAACCAGAAGACCGTGATGATGCAGGACCTCGAATTCGCCAAGGACAAGGTGATGATGGGGTCGGAGCGCCGCTCGCTGGTGCTCAGCGACGAGGAAAAACAGATCACGGCGATCCACGAGGCGGGCCACGCCCTGCTTGGCTCCGTGTTGGAGCACGCGGACCCGATACACAAAGTGACGATTATCCCGCGGGGCCAGGCGCTCGGGATGACGCAACAGCTGCCGGTGGACGACAAGCACAACTACTCGGCCGAACATCTGTATGACCGGCTCGCGGTGCTGCTCGGCGGTCGGATCGCCGAGGAGATCACGAACACGGCGGTAACCACCGGCGCCGGTAACGACCTCGACCGCGTGACCGACCTCGCCCGCCGGATGGTGTGCGAGTGGGGCATGAGCGAGGCCGTCGGGCCGCTGACGTTCGGTCAGAAGGACGAGCAGGTGTTCCTGGGGCGTGGTTTCGGCCAGGGGAAGACCTACAGCGAGTCCACCGCGAGCGCGATCGACCGAGAAATCAAGCGCATCGTCACCGAGAATTACGATCGTGCCCGGTCGATTCTCACGGAGAAACAGGGTGCGTTGCGACGGATCGCCGAAGAGTTACTGACGCGCGAGGTACTGTCCGGGGAGCAGGTCGGACAGATCATCGCTGGTCAGCCGCTGCCGGCGCCGGTCGAGACTGTGCCCGTCACACCGGACCAGCCCACCCTTCCTGAGCCCGATCGACCCCCGGTCGTCCCGTCGCTCGGCAAGCCGGTGCCACAGGAATAGGGCGCCTCACGAAACCACGCCGTCGGTCAAGTCCCGGCGACCGAGATGACGAGACAGACTTTCGCTGGAGTCGCCGCGACAGCCTGCGGCCTGATCCTGGCCTCGACGTCTGCCTTCTCTCAAACGCCGCCGCTCACCGCGGGGCCCGCCGTCGACGGGTCGCCCGCCTGGTTCCTCCAAGGCTCCTTTCCAGACCCCGGTGGACGCACCCGGGTCGATCGGGATGGCCGGGTGACGGTCGTCCCTCGGAGCGAGGCCGGCGGATACCGGACGTCCACCGGCGAGACCCCGGGATGCAGCCACTCACCGGTCTGCGGCAGCCGAGTGGGCCGTCGGCGCCAGGACCTCCAGCGTGTTCAGTGGGAACAAACGTTGGGGTACACGTTCACCTATCCGGAGATGCTGCCCCCCGGCTTGGGCGGGGTCCCGGCCGTGGCCCTTGATTCGAGCCACAACCTCTGGGTCTTTCAGCGCGCGGAGGCCGGCAAGCCGCAGCTCCTCAAGTTCGATCCGAACTACCGCCTCATCCTGAGTGTCGGTCCGGCACTGATCGGCTATCAGGACAAGGCACATGGCATGGCGGTCGATGCCGAGGACAATGTCTGGATCACCGCCACGCAGGGCGCCACGGTGATGAAGCTGAGTCCAGAGGGCGAGCTGCTCCTGACGGTCGGGGAGAGTGGCCGTCGGGGAGATTGGGACGAGGCCGCGGGTCAGCGGTTGCTGTGGCAGCCGGTGATGGTTGCCTTCGGTGCCAACGGCGATGTCTACATCGGCCAGGGACACGGCAACGAGAGTCCCAACGACACCGGTTCAGATGATCCCACCAACAACATCGGCGCCTCGAGGATCCTGCATCTCGACAAGCACGGCACCTTCATCAATCAATGGTTCGGCAACGAGGCCGGACCTGGCAAGTTCAACTCGGCCCATGGGCTCGCCGTTGATCCCGAGAACGGCGATGTCTGGATCGGCGACCGTGAGGACTACCGGATCGTCGTCTATGCTGGCGACGGCACATTCCGTAAGACCCTTCCGATGAGAAATCTTCCGTGCGCCCTCTACTTCGATTCGCACGGCCAGCCGTGGATGGCCAGTGGGCAGGACGGCCAGTTCCTAAAGCTGAACCGAAACGGGAAGGTGCTCGGCGCGATCGGCAACGGCATGGGGATCGGACCCGGCCAGTTCATCGAGGCGAGCTACTGGGTCATGGACGCGGACGACAACCTGTACGCGGGCGACACGGCGGTTGGCCGCGTGACCAAGATGGTCGCGCCCCCGCGATAGGTGGACGTCGCCACCGGCTCCCCAACACAGTTTCCGACGTCGAAGAACATAGGACGCACCAGCGAGTCTCCCGGCTGGTCTTGCACCGCTGTCGCGGCCAGCACGCCGCCGCCACGGTGAGCATGAATCCGACCGGTGTAATCGCGTCGACATCCGAGCCCCTGCTTGCGACGGCTACCCGGCCGCACCTCTCGCCCGCCAGTGCTTATCGCCGGCCAGTCTGCCAGTCTGCCGATACACAAAGACCGCGATTCGAACTACTGCTCCGGTGACGGCCGGCTCCACAGGGTCACTTCGTTGATCGTCCAACGCCACACCTCGGCGTTACCCAGTTGCCGGAATCGAAGCGCCGACGACCGGTTGGGTGGCAGGTCGACGTCCAGCGCCACGGTGCGCCCACTCCGCGCGACGGCGGCAACCAGGTCCGCCAGGATACGACCGTCGAACAGGACACGATCAAATGTCTCACCGTCACCGGATGACTCGATACGTAAACGACGCGGATAATCGCCCCAGCTCCCACCCGTCACTTCGAACCGAACGCGCGCAATCGAACTCGGTGTACCGAACCGCAGGCTGACCCACTCGTTCCCGGTTTGAGCCGTACCCGTCGACCACCGCGTCTCGACGTCGCCGTCGAAGAGCAAGGGCAGACTCGCTGGTGCATGAGACGCGTCGGCGCGAAACGCGCTGGGCGACAGACGCCGCGCGGCGACGAGCGCCGTCCCCGTGCCGTCTTCGCCGTCGATCTGGGTGCTCCGATAGGGCCAGGGCACCTCGCCGAGGTCGAAGACGTGCGTGTCCCCAGCCGACTGGACTGCGGCCACTTGGTCGCGCTGTGCGCGTAGAGCGGCGGTCGTCGCCCGCGCCAGATCCTGGTCAACGTACAGCTGCTCATGAACGATGACGTAGCGAACCCCGATCGTGCGGAGCCCTTGCAGTAGCTCTCCGGTGACCGCGGTGTTCCAGAGCGGTGCCACCGGCAGGAAGTCAACGAGCGACGATGAGTAGCCGCTGAACCCGTTGACCAGCGGGTGTCCATGTTCAAGGGTACGGTATTGGTACCCGAGCGTGTGATGAGCCTGCTGATGCCGGTGCCGCCCTTCTATGGGGAGCTCCAGGACGGCGCCCGGCGGCCGGGCGGCCAGCCAGTTGTAGATCGCCGAATCGAAGGATCGGACATCTGCCCCCAACGCTTCGACCGTCGGCGGTCCGGCATACCCCTCGAGCAACAAGCCCACCGCAAGCGCGGCCCCCAGGCCGGCGCGGACGCGCGAGGACAGCCGGGCGAACCAGGTCGCCACCGCGAGCCCACCCAGCACCGAGAGCGCCAGATAGACAACCATGGCCAGACGCGCCGGCACCCGCAAACCGTCGAGCCCGGGTATCACGAGCATGCCGAGCCGGTATGGCCCAAACGGCAGGATCGGCGTTCCCCATACCGTGGGTACGGGACCCAGCGACAGGAGGACGGCCAGACACGCGATTCCGGCATAGAGCCAGGTGACCGTGGGTATCGAGAGTCGCGCGTCTGCGCTGTCAATCGACCGGGCGTCACGAGAAGACCGGACTGCCCCGACAACCGCGGCCGCGGCCAGCGCCATAGCGACGAACCCGCCGAAGAGCTCGGCCTCCGGCGCGCCCACGCTCAACCACCCGTCCCACAGGAACGAGTCTCGACCGACATGAAAGTAGGCAGCGAGGTCGGCACTGTAGAACGCGATCTCCTCGATGCCGCGCACCAGCCCCTGCGACCGCCGCACCTCGTAGTAGATGACGGCAATGGGGGCGAACACTACCAGTAGGGCAGCCGCGGCGACCCCGAACTCCAATATCATCCGCCGCCGAGCGCGCCGTGGCCAACAGATCGCGTAGAGACAGATGACTGCGGCGGGAAGTGAAAAGAAGTACAGGTAGTAGCCGTTCGACAGCCCCTGCATCGCGAACGCGCCGGCGAAACCCGTGAGCGCCAGCCGTTTTCCGGTGAGGTGGTATCGGTGCAACGCCCAGAGACCGACCGGCATCCATCCGCTCATCAACACCTGCAGGTGAAACACTTGCACACCTCGATACGGACAGAACGCGAAAGCGATCCCTGCCAGCACGCCCGCCCACCGCGACCCGGTGAGCGACCGGACGAGGAGGTACATACCGCTTCCCGCCAGAACGTAGGAACCGAGAAACGCCACGTTGTAAGTGAGCACCAGGTTGCCGAAGACCCACTGCATCGGGGCCACCAACAGGGCAATGCCAAGCAGGTGCTCCGAGTAGGCCAATGTGTTGGAATAGGGGTGAAAGATGGGGGTCTGCCACAGGCCGGCAAGACCGTGGGCCAATCGGTCGGCATCCCAGGCCAGAATCCACGCGTTCAGGAGCGGATCACCGAGGTCGCCCGCCAGGCCATCGTGCAGATGCAAGACGAGGGGGTACGTCATCCCCAACGTCAGAACGGTGAAGAGTCCGACGACCGTGGCCGCCTCTCGGAGAAGCAAGAACATAGGACGCATTGGCGAGTCCCCCGGAGCGCAGGTCCCCCTTGTGCCGGTTATCATAACGTCCACTATCGGACTCCAACGAGCGCCACAGCGGCGTCTCGTCGTCGGCGAAGAACTCCGGCTGGGCGCGCTGGGGGCCATCATCGGTGTGGCGGGGGAGGCCTCGGTGCTGGTGGCTGCCTCTCCGTTGGCGTCCTACGTGCCCACGCGACGGGCCACCCACGTCGATTCCGGGCTGCTCGTGCGGTCGGAATAGCCAGCAGACTGACGCGCCATGGTCTCACTCAGACCAACGGCAATACTCAATGCGGCGACACATTCGATCGGCGAAAGAATCCGACCGCAGCTTTCTCTAAAAGCTGCACCGCGCGACCATGCGGGGAGTCATCGAGAAGACCTGGGGTTGGGATGAGGAATGGCAGGGGACCGATCTTGACCGTCGTTGGGATGCGTACCTCGTGTCGGTCGTCGAAGCCGAAGGGCGGCAGCCGATGCCCTGGTCCTGGAGTGGCTACCTGATTCCCTCTACGTTCATGAACTGCAAGTGATTCCTGAGCTTCAATCGAAGGGTCTTGGTACCGGGGTGATGCAGGATGTCATCGCACAGGCGGCATCTATCCGCTCAACCCTCTCACGGGCAGTTCACGTCGCCCGGAGGCAGAATCCGTGGACGTCGCTATGTGAACATCTTGAGCGTCTGAAACTTGCTCCCCAGCACATCTTCTGACTTCGAGTAGCCGAGGAACTCCTCGATGAGCGTGGCGTACACCCGACGGAAGTCGGTGGTGTGCTGCAAATTGTCCATGTGCACCAGTTCGGTCAGGCTGGGCGGCGTGCTGTACTGACCGCCGGTGACGCCGCCGCCGATCACGAACGAGACGTTGGCGGTCCCGTGGTCGGTGCCCATGCCGGTGTTCTCCGGCACGCGACGACCGAACTCGCTGTGCACGAGGATAGCTACCTCATCCTGTTTGCCGAGCCGCTTCATCTCTTCGAAGAATCCCCAGACCGCGTCTGAGCAGTATTGCACCTGACGGTTGTGCGGGCTCTCCTGGTTGACGTGGGTGTCGAACAGGCTGTTGCGAAGCCGCACGTAGTAGAGCCGCGCCGGGAAGTCGTTCTCGATCAACGCCACCACCTTGTCGAGGTCCAGCAGCCGGAGGTCCGGATTGCGGGTCGCGTTGTAGTTCTGCCACGCCTGTTGGACGAGGGCCGAAGCTTCACGAGCGCTCTGGTTCACGTCCAGCAGGAATTTATGCGCGTCAGTCCGTGGCGTCTGCCCGTTGCCCAACTGCTCGATACTCGCCCGCTGCGAGTGAAGCAGGTCTCGACCGAACGCATTCGGGTCGTTGAAGACAACCGGGACGTGGTCGCGCGCCCGCACGGCCAGCGTCTGTGCGCCGGCGATATTGACCAGGTAGTTCGCCGCCCCCGTCGGGTCCAGGGCATCGGCGGTGCGGCCATACCATCCATAGGGCTCGCCGCTGTTCGGGGCCCCCGTGTGCCAATACGAACTGGAGGCAAAGTGCGAGAAGGACGGCTGGTCGTACCCGGCGCCGTGGATGACCGCGAGGTTGCCCTCGTCCCACATCCGGTGCATGCCGATCATCGACCGCTGGAACCCAAAATGGTCGTCGACCTTGATGACATCGGCCTCCCGGACGCCGACGTTCGGGCGGTGCCGATACAGCGCGTCATCACCGTAGGGGACAAAGGTGCTGAGGCCGTCGTAGCCGCCAAACCATTCGAACACCACCAGAATCTTGCCCTCGGTGGCGGCCAGCGCTTCGGACGCCGCCCCAAACAGCGGTGGGAGGGGACCCAGGCCCCCGAGCATGCCGAGGCCGAGGCCGCGGGCACCAATCTTCAGCGCCTGGCGGCGAGACACGCCGCTCATCTGGAGCAGGTTCTTTCGTCGGGTTGTCATGGGTATGCCCTCAGGCCGTCAATTGATCTGATATTCCGGTGTGCTCATGATGAGGTGCGTCACCATGCGCAACGGATCTTCCATGTAGGTCTGCGCGCGGGCGAGGTCGGTGGTGCCGAGTTCGGCGTCCAGCAATTCAACGAACGTGCGACGGGTTGCGTCCGACACCGGGAGCCGGAGAAACCGTTCCAATAAGTGATCGACCGCTTCGTCGGTGTTCGTCGCACCCGATTGCAGGATCAGGTCCGTCAGATTGATCCGGGCCGCGCCCCGCGGGGTCGGAATCAGCCGCTGCATGGCCTGGGCCCACGCGCGGTAGCCCGAGACACGCGTGTTGAACAGTTCGTCCCGCTCTTGGTTGGCCAGATCGAACGCCGTCATCATGTTCGGGTTGTCATCCGGGTCATCGACCAGGGCAATGGCCGCACCGAAGTCCAACCCGCGGCGGAGCCGTTCACCGACGACCCCGTCCCCGCTCCGAGAGAGGAAGTTCGGATCATTGAAGTCGATGACATTCGGCAGCAAGTAGTCGAAGGCGACGTTGCCCCGTTCCTGGAGCAGGGCTGGGGTGATCCAGGATTTGCCCTGTGCCCACCCGGCCACGGATGGGGGATTGAGCAGGTGCTGGCCCAGGGCGATCGTGACGCGGTTGAAGTCTGGAACACCGGGCACGTCGGCGACGCCAAGCTGTTTCAGCAACGTGACCACGTGCTCGACCGGCCCCTTGATGTGGCTGCCGTGGCTGGCCTCACTGTAAAAGTCGCGTGACAAGAAGATCGTGGTCAAGAGTGGCCGGAGCTCATAGTCGTTGTTTCGCAGCACCGTACCCAGTTTCTGGGCCAACTCCGAGGACACATCGTCCCGCACGAAAAAGCGGTAGAGTTTCGACCCGATGTACTCGGCCGTGACCGGCTGTTCGAGAATGATGTTCAGTACGTCCACGCCGTCGAAGTTGCCGGTGCGACCCAGGAATGTCTTCGACGCGTCATCGTGGTGGACGGTGTTGACCACGAAGTCCAGATTCTCGAAATTCCAGCCGGTGAACGCCCGCGCGCCCTCGCGGACATCCTGCTCCGTGTAGTTGCCGACGCCCATCGTGAACAGTTCCATTACCTCGCGGGCGAAGTTCTCGTTGGCGGCCCCCTTCACGTTCACCCCGGCGTCGAGGTAGTACAACATCGCGGGGTCCCGGGCCACCGCCACCGCTAGCTCGCCGAAGTTGCCGGTCGCATGACGCTGGAACAGCTCGATTTGCCCCAGCATCTTGCGGTAGTCGCGAACCTTGTTCTCCGCGGTGGCGAAGTGTCCATGCCAGAAGAGCGCCATCTTTTCTTCGAGCGGCCGGTGGGTATCGAGCATCCGCTCGGCCCACCAGTAGCTCACGCGGCGGGTTTCGAGCTGGGTCGCGCGCAGCCAGTAGAAGAATCGATCGGAGATCGGCTGCATATGCCGATTGACGCCCTCGGGCTTGACCCGGATGCCCATACTCTCGCCGTTCTTCATCGCCAACTCGGTGGCGGCGGGGCGGCTCGGTGGGAAGTGGGTCAGCGTGTCATCCCAGAATCCGGAGTGCTCAAACGGCGGCAGGTGGTCGGTCGAAACGCCGTCGTAGTAGACGAGGGAGCGAACGGCCTGTTCCGGCGTCATAGCCGCCAGTTTCTGGATCTCCTCCGGGGTGCCGCTGAAGCCCGCGCGGTCCAGCAGATGCTCCGCGCTGTCGTAGTTCCAGTCCGCCGCGGTGATC
>Ga0310124_10002631_pt1 | contig 12308 bp, 11 predicted proteins | sample CB11b_AW_Bot5_MG_FD_203507 | JGI IMG/M metagenome (GOLD analysis project Ga0310124, IMG submission 203507) | Marine microbial communities from Western Arctic Ocean, Canada - CB11b_AW_Bot5 | ecosystem: Environmental > Aquatic > Marine > Oceanic | place: Canada: Western Arctic Ocean | collected...
TAATATCTACGTTGTCATATCCCACACCATACCTAACAATAATTTTTGCTTTTATTAGATTATCTATAATGTCAGTATCTAATTTTGCAAACTGAGTAATTATGTAATCTGCATTTTTAGTCAACGTCTTTAGCTCTTTTTTTGTAGGATTTTTTTCTGATATTAAATTTATTCCATTTTCATCAAATATTTCTTTTTCTATGGATAAATCATCGAAACTATAATCTGTAATAACAACATTTTTCATTTTATTATAACAACAGTTTATAAGGTGATTTAGTCAATTCTGTAATTAATTTTGTTTTTCTCAACAAGCTTGATTCATTGTCATTTATGGAGCAAATATTTAAAGTATACAAGTCATCGCTGATATCTGAGAGATATTTACCAATTCCAATTGATAATAAAGAAGGATTTATTATTTTAGGATTAAAGAATTGAATGTTATATTCAGTTAAATCAACTACAACAATTGTAGACTGGTCAATTTTTGAATTAGCGTCCTGGATAGTAGAAATTTTATTTATTTCTACTAGTCCTTTGTGTTTTGGTTCACTTACAAAAAATGGTTCTTTTGTTCTATCATTATTCAAAAGACAAACTTGATTAATGTTTAGATCATCATTTTGATGGTCATCTGTAAAAGCATGGCCAATAATTTTTATTAAATAATCAATCAGTCTTAAATTCTTATCTCGTTCTGTTTCATTATATGAATTTATGAAACATAATAATTCTGAACAATTAATGGTGAGATTGAAAAAATTTGGACTTTTACCTTCTATAACACCAGTTTTAGAATTTAGATTTTTATGAAAAAAATTAATATCTTTTTCAGTTATTCTGTTGTTTTTGCCTGTGCCCTTTATTTCAGAAAATGAATCTATATTTAATTTATTAGCAAGAGATTTTGCACGAGGGCTAATAAATATACGGTCAGATATATTTAATTTATTGTCACCCTCTTGTGTTCTGGTTCTCTCATCAAATTCTTTAATTGTATTTATTGCTTCTTTGTCAAGTTGGCCAGAATTTTGATTACTTTCAACATCTTCATGATTATCAATTTTAAGATTAGTTTTGCTATTTGTTTTTTCTTCCGATAAATACCCTATAACTGTTCCAAATTTTAAAATCTGTCCTTCTTTTGGAACTTCTGGGTCAATCCATATCCATCCTGAGTCTATTGATTCTACAACTTGGATAGCCTTGTCACTTTCTACACTGAAAATGTCATCGCCAGAATTTATATAATCTCCATTTGATTTGTGCCATTCAACAAATGTTGCCTCATCTATAGACCATCCTAGTTTTGGGATCAGAATTTCATTTTTCATAGCTACTCAAATTTACTCATTAAACATGTCAATAATTTTCTTTTTGATAATTGCTGAATCAGGGACGACTTGACTTTCTAAACTTGGACTATATGGTGTTGGGGAAAAAGATCCATTAAGTGTTTTTATTGGCGAATCTAAATAATCAAAAGCTATATCACAAATTTTAGATGAAATTTGCGATGCTATACTGCAAGATTCAAACTCTTCATCTATTATTAGCAATCTCCCTGTTTTTTTAACGGATTCTAAAATGGTTTCATAATCTAATGGTGATACACATCTAGGATCAATTAATTCAATTGAGTAATTATATGAATTCGATAGTTCCTTGATTACCTCTTTTGCAAGTATAACCATCTTTGAAATTGCCACGACAGTAAGTTCATTTCCTGCAATAACAATATTTGCTTTTCCAAATTGGATTTGATAATACTCATCTGGTACTTCAACTTTGTTCATTATGATTTCACGATGCTCTAAAAACAATACTGGATCGTCGGAATTTAATGCAGTTGCAAAAAGACCTTTAGCATCATATGCATTAGATGGAACCACTACAGTTAGTCCGGGGAAATGCGAATATAATGCATAATAACTTCCAGAATGATGAGTTGCGGCACTATGTCCTATTCCGATACATCCCCTTAGAATTATTGGCATTTTAATCCTACCGCTGCTCATATATTGAATTTTTGCTATTTGATTTATAATTTCACCAAAAGCATCGTTTATGAAATCGATAAACATAAAATCTACTATCGGTCTTGCTCCTGCCATTGCAGCTCCACATGCTAATCCTACAAATCCTCTTTCACATATTGGAGTATCACAGACTCTCAATTGTCCATATTTTTCATATAACCCTATTGTAGTGCTAAAATTACCTCCACGTTTGCCTATACCTTCCCCTAAAACAAATATTTTATCATTCTTTCCCATTTCGTAATCTAAGACATCGTGAGTTGCCTGAATCATATTTATATTATTGCTAATTGAATGATTACTGCTTAAATTTGTTTCAGAGGAATCTGAATAAACAAAATCTAGTGCTGTTGATTTTTCGGGGAATGGGGCTTCTTTAGCCTTTTGATAAGAGGTGGAGATTTTTAAATCGATTTCTTCTTTAATTTTATTTAATTCTTTATCTGTAAAAATTTTATTTTTGAAAAAATATTTTTCCAACTTAACTATTGGACATTTTTTTCTCCATTTGTTTACTTCCTCCTTTGTTCTATAAGTATAGTCAACCATACCCTCAGCATGAGATCTGGTTCTATATGTTTTACATTCTATTAAAGATGGTTTTTTTTCTTCTTTAGCATCTTTGATGGCTAATTTAATAGTTTTGTGAATTTCAAAAACGTCATTGCCATCTATTTCATACCCCTTAATCCCATAATTATGTCCTCTACTTCCTATATTTTTACTGCCACTGGAATAACTAAATGGTACTTCAGTCGCGTATTGGTTGTTCTCACAAATAAATATAACTGGTAATTTCCATATGCTCGCCATGTTTAGCCCTTCGTGGAAAGCACCATTATTTACTGCACCATCGCCGAAAAATGAAATAGATACATTATTCTTATTGAATAAATTCATGGCGTATCCTGCTCCACAAGACTGTAGAATATTAGGCCCTACAATACCACTTGTTCCCATTAGACCGATCTCAGGCTTGAAAAGGTGCATACTTCCTCCCCTTCCCTTTGAACAACCGGTCTCTTTACCAAATAACTCTGATATCAGTTCAAAAGGATCTAAACCTTTTGCTAAAGCATGACCATGCCCTCTGTGAGTACTGAATATTAGATCATTATTTTCTAACTCTTCACATACTGTTGCGGCTATTGCCTCCTGGCCAATATAGGTATGACAGGCACCAAAAACTAATCCTTGTTGAGCAGCTTTAGCTAAAGTTTCTTCACATTTTCTAATGGTATACATCTTAATGAAAATGTTTTTTAATTTTTCTTTACTTATCTTCATAAATTTACTGTATACGAGAAGAATAGTTTTTCATAAAATCTCATCAATTACAGGATTAGTTAGCTTACCTATTTTTTCAATTTCAATTGTAACCGTGTCACCTTTTTTTAGTAAAATTTTTGGATCCCTCGCAAAACCTATCCCGTGTGGCGTTCCAGTAAGTATTATAGTTCCAGGTTCTAAAGTAGTGCTTCCACTTAGAAATTCTATTAAAGTGGGCACATCAAAAATCATATCAGACGTATTCCAATCCTGCATAGTTTTTCCGTTCAGAATAGTTTTAATATTTAGACTATTTGGGTTTTCAATTTCATCTTTCAACGTAATGACAGGACCTAAGGGGCAAAATGTGTCAAATGTTTTCCCACGGCACCACTGAGAACCCCCTTTAAACAATTGCCAATCTCTCGCGCTGACATCATTCGAACATGTGTAGCCTAATACGTAATCTAGTGCATTTGATTTTGTTGCATTTTTACAATGTTTACCAATAATGACTGCCAGTTCGCATTCATAATCTACGGCTTTGCTTTCAAGATGTTTAGGAATTATTATTGGATCTTCAGGATTCTGAACCGAGTTTGCTAACTTCATAAAAAGTATCGGGTATTCAGGTATTTTATCATTCCCTTCAGCAGCATGTCTTTTGTAGTTTAAACCAATGCAAAGAATAGATTTAGGATTTATTGGTGACATAATTTTTGAAATATTTGCCTTTTCCTTTGTAACTTTATAATTTGAAAAAATATCACCTTCAATTAAATAATTAGAGTCATTTTCAACCGAACAATATTTTATTACTTTGTCTTTTTTATCTAAAAACCTCATTAATCTCATACTTTTTCCTGATTAGTCATTTTATTGTTCAAGTGACCTGGTGTACCACCACTGTTCATTGCTATGTTGCCGCCATCCAATGGGATGGTGGCACCTGTAATCCAGCTTGATGCGTCTGACGCCAAAAGGACTGCTATCCCTTTTATATCATTAGGTGTTCCAAGTCTACCTGCAGGTATTCCGCCTAAAAAAAACTTTTTAAGTTCAGAATCTTTTTCCATTCGTTCCCTTAATGATTCATTCAAAACCTGCGCAGGTGCCACTGTATTTACTCTTACTCCTCTAGAGCTCCATTCAGTACTTAATTCTTTAGTCATTTGGCTTACCCCACCCATAGCAATTGAATATGCAATATGCCCTCTTCCAAGTGCGGTTGTGCTAGCTAAAGATCCTATATTCAAAATTGAACCTTTACCAGACTTGAGCATTCTTTTTCCAGCTTGCTGGCACATATAAAACCTGCAAACAACCAAATTATTTAAAACAGTTTTTAAGTCTTCAATTGTGATTAGCTCTGGTTTACCCAATATTCCTTCTCCAGCAACATTAGCTAAAAAATCAATATTTCTTTCTAATAAATCCGCCTGTTCGAATAAATTATCTATATTGTCTATTGAAGATAAATCTGTTTTAATATTCAGAACTTCAATTCCAAGTTTTTTTAACTCAATTTCTGTGAGCAATAAACCTTTCTCATCGCGGTCAACTATTATAACATCAGACCCACACTCGGCTAAACCAAGAGCTATTGCTTTACCCATACCTCTGGCGGCACCAGTTACAATAGATAATTTTCCCTTTAGATTAAATAAATTTTCCACAATTAATTAAAGTCTATAAGTGTTTAATCGATTCTTAAATTTTTTAAATCCATTTTCATATTACTGGTTATTTTGAAGACTTTACCATACCACATAAAAATATGATCATCTAAAAGACTTATACTTTTATCTATATTTCCGGTTTTTATATCGCTGATTATTTTTTTATGCATTTTAAAAGATTCCTTTGTATTAAATTCAGACAAATTTAAATTAATGGTATTCCTTATAGTTGCTATTTTTGGTTCTAAATTCCGGTATAACTTGATAAATACATCGTTCTCCGTTCCTAATATGAAACACTCATGAAATTCTGAATCTAATCTAGCGTAGGACTGATAATCTTTTTCTTTTATTGAAACACTCATTTTGTCTAATATTTCTTCTTCTCTAATTACTAGTAGATTATGATTTAATTTATTTGATGTTTTTAATCCATATGTTTCGAAAATTCTTCTACTTTCAAAAATGTCAAAAAACATTTTAGATGAAAGTTCAAAAACAAAAGTCCCTTTTTTTGGGTAAGAAATAACAAGATCTTCTGATTTCAATAAATTTAATGCATCCCTTATTGGAGTAAGACCTAAATTAAGTTTCTTTGATAATAATCTATCAGAGATATTTTGGCCCATTTGTAAATCACCATCAACTATCATTTCCTTAATTTTATTATAAGCATTCTCTTTTTGGTTTAAATCTACCATATTATTAGAATGTTAATTATTTTTTTCAGTTTTCAAATTCATTGTAGATGTAAGCCCTCCATCTAGATGAATGATTTCCCCAGTCATAAATTCTGAAAAGTCAGAAACTAAATAAGTCGCTAAATAACCAACTTCTTCTGGCAATCCTACCCTGCCCCATGGTACTAGTGAGTTCCCAAACTCTCGATTGTAGGAAGGATCTTTTTCAAAATAACTTGGTACTTCTATTGTTCCAGGTGCAATTGCATTTACTCTTATATGTTTTGAAATCAATTCTACGGATAATTGTTTAGTAAAACTATTAATTGCACCTTTAGTAGATGCATAAACTGAATGTCCCGGATATCCTAATTTACCATGAACAGATGAAATATTTACGATACTTCCTCCAGCCCAATTATATTTTTTGTTAAATTCTAATAATTTTTCCCCTCTTTCTATTAAATGTTTGATAGCTTGTTGCGAACAAAAGAAATAGCTTCGAAAATTAAGGTTAAAGATATCATTAAAATGATCTTCATCAATATCATTGATATCTTTTGGCATAGTTAAACCTGCATTATTGACGAGTGCATCTAATCCACCTAAAAATGTTGCAGCTTCATCCACAGTACTTCGGCATTCTTCTACAATTTTTAGATTACTTTTAATTAATTTACACCTCCGGCCTAAACAAATAATCTTTTCTTTAGTTTTTTTTGCCTCTTTTTCACTGCTATTAAAATGAACAACTATGTCTGCACCACATTTCGCAAAAGTGGTTGCGATGCCACTTCCAACTCCCGTCCCTGAACCAGTAACTAGAATTAATTTGTCTTTTAAATCTATCAATTCTTACCTTAACTTTTTTATCTAATTTAAAAATCTTGTTTTATTGCACCAGTAATTAATCCAACTATTTCTTCTTTATTGGTAGATTTTTTTACTCTTTCTCCAACTTTTTCACCTCTACGTAAAATTATAAGCCTGTCTGCTACTTCAAAAACATGTTCTAAATTATGACTTATTAGTAATACTGTTTTTTTGTCTTCTTTTAATTTCAAAATAAGATTATTTATATTTTTTTGCTGTTCAACTCCCAATGCTGCAGTTGGTTCATCAAGTATAAAAATCTCTCTTCCTCTAGCCAGCGCTCTTGCAATAGCTACCCCTTGTCTTTGTCCTCCTGAAAGCTCAGACACATTGACCTTGACTGACGGTAAATCTATTTTTAGATCTTTAATTAATTTTTCTGCTTTTCTGTACAGTTTTTTATAATTGATAAAAAATCCAAAAAATGTTGGTTCTATATTTAAGTATATATTTACACCAACATCTTGAACTTCAACAAGAGCTAAATCTTGATAAACAGTTGAGATACCGGCTTTTTCAGCTGCGTCTTTGGGTACATTAATTTCAACTTTTTCTCCTTTATAAAAAACTTCTCCAGAGTCCTTCTTATAAATTCCTGAAATTATCTTTATTAATGTTGATTTACCTGCTCCATTATCACCAATTAAAGCTACAACTTCAGATGAAAATAAATCAATATCAACATTTTCCAATGCTTGTACATGTCCAAAAGATTTATAAATTCCCTTTGTCTGAAGAATTGGAATTTTTGAATTATTAGTAACCATATTTTTAGTTTAAATTATCCCCCTTCACAGAAGGGGGATTGATTATAAAATTACGAATCTGGATTTTTGTTTAAATTAGCTCCATAATTTGGTTCCAGGCGATCAAGCAAGCCGTAATAGTCATCTACATTTTCCTTTGTAATTAAAGGTGCTGCTAACTTTGTCCAGTAAGGTTGGGGAGCACCGTTTGCCATCTCCATTAGCAATTTAGCAGCTCCTACACACTCTGTATAGAGCGGTTGAGCTACTGCACCCCATACCTGACCACTTTTAACTAAATCTAGATTGACCCTGGTATAATCCATTCCGACCGCAATGATCTTTCTACCAGTTTCTTTTTGAGCTCCTGCCCAAGTTGTAGGGCCACCGCCAGTAGTTGACAAAGCTGCAACTATATCTGGATTTGCAAGCATGATCGATGTTGCTACTTGAATAGCTTTTGTAGGTTCAGGTCCTTCTTCTTGTACTTCTAAAATTTTCAAGTGAGGACAATATTTCTTCATTGCACCTGCAAATACTCTTGCAACAGCATCTTCGGTCACATTATGATTGTTTATAGTGATGGCTACAGATCCCTTTCCTCCAGTACGCTTCACTTCATCACACATTTTCTGCGCTAGAGGTATAGGCCATTCCGTGGGATCGGCCCCAATTTGAACTGTATTGTCAGCGAAGAATCCCTCAGCTACTGGAAAATGAGGTAACACTATCGGAATTCCTTTAGCCTTGGCTTTTTTGATTGCTTTCTTAAAAACTGGCAATCCTCCCGCCCACATAGCAACTCCGGCAGCATCTGACCGTGAAATTGTTTGATCGGCTAGTGCCACAAGGGCATCTAGTGCATTCTCATCAGTTGTGGCAAGTTTGCATTTAATACCTACTTGTCTACAACCCTCAAGAAATGCCTGTTGGGTCAACTGATGAACAGGGTGCCAAGCTGAGTTTTGAACATAATAGAATGTCCCTTTAATGCCTTTGTGCCCAAATGCCAAGCTGGCGAGTGACATTACTACTAGGGACACAAACACTATTTTAATCAATTTTAACATACATTATCCTTTATGAAGGGTTAGTTAATTTAAATAGATTTTTTCAAAGTTTGTTAAATGATTGATTATCACATGATTCTCCTTTCCTGCACTTGTATTGTGCAATTTAAAGTTAAGCTACATTTTTCTTATGTCTTATAACATCCCAGGCAACGGCCAACATCAATAACAGCCCTAGTGCAGGTAGTTGAAGATAAGGATTAAAATGACCTATAACCAATCCGCTTCTTACAATTTGTATAAAAGCGACTCCTATTAAAGAGCCTATAGCTGATCCTCTACCACCATATAAGCTTACACCTCCGACAATTACACCAGCTAGTATGTCTAACTCTAAGTTAAGTCCAATTATCGGATCTCCTGGAGTTCCAGGAAGCTGACTCATTGTTAAAAGTCCTGCACATCCTGATAAAAAACTGGTTGCCATAAAGCATATCGATTTTACTTTGAATGTATTAATACCTGAAACTTCCGCAGCTTGCCTGTTTGAACCAGTAGCATAGATTGCAGTCCCCCACTTTGTGGATGTTAAAAGTAACTGTACGAATAGAGCTACAGCCAACATTAAAAAAAACGTAAAAGAAATATTGAATGGTCTCAGAGATCCTAAAAATGCAAATGATTCTGGTAGCGGATAAATTGGTAAACCGTTAGTAAACAAATAACTACTCCCCCTAACAATAAATCCAGTTCCAATTGTTGCAATCACTGAAAATATCCCAATTTTTACAGATAAAAATGCATTAATAAAACCGATTAGGAGTGAGCATAAAAGAGAAATAATCACAGCTTCTGGGATACCAAAGTTGAAATCTCTGACTAACTTTGCAGTCAGTACTGCGCAAAAACTCATAACGGAAGCTGTAGATAAATCTATTTCACCGGCTATCATCAATTGAACCATTCCCATACTTATTAGTGCTGGGAAAGCAATTGTTCTTAAGATTGATGTTATAGTTATTGGATTTAGCATTGCTTCGTTCCTAGAATAGAAAATTAAGATCAACAACAAAAAAGGAACTAAAATAGCAATTTCCTGTTTGTTAAAAATATTGTTAATAATTTTTTTCAAATTAATTTTTTGATTTAATTTTTAGACTATCAAACGTTGCCGCTCCAATTAAAATAATGCCTACAACAATCTTTTGCGCGTTTGTTTGAATATCTGCGTTTATTAAACCCATTCTTATTATTTGTATTAAGCAAACACCCAAAAAAGTTCCAAATATACTTCCAATTCCTCCCCTCAAACTTCCTCCTCCGATTATTGCAATCGCAATAACCCAAAGAATCCAATCCATTCCTATTGAGTAGTCTGTAGTACCGGCGTAGCCCATAACTAATATTCCAGCAAAACCAAAGTTAATACTTGTGAAAAGAAAGCATGTAGTTTTCACAAAATTAGTATTAATCCCTGCAATTTTTGCTGACAAAAGATTGCCCCCTGTAGCTTTTAAAATTGTCCCTAATTTACTTGTTCGGATTAGTAAGTCTCCAAAAATAATTAAAATAATATAAAATAAAAATATCCATGGAAATTCCAAAAAAAGTGATGGACTGAAAATTAAATCTAGGAATGGGATATAATCACCAGTATATATCCATCTACCTTTTAGCAACCATATTGTAAGGCCTGAAGCAGCGAAACTTGTTCCTAATGTTCCAAAAAAGGAGGGGATTCCTATAACTAGTGTCATAAAGCTGTTCAGAAATCCCACCAATGCAGCAACAGACAATGCCCCCATATAGGATGTTATTTCGCTATAACCAGAGTCTAACATCATTCCTGAAACTGCTGCTGCAAGGCCTGCTACCGCACCGCTAGACAAATCAATTTCTCCTGTAATCATTAGATAGCTCATGCCGTAAGCAGCAAAACCGATACATGTTCCTTGTGTTGCCATTCTGACCAATGTTGACGTATCAGCCATGCTATCATCTGCAATATAAAAAATTATGAATGACATAATGACTGCTATAAGAATTCCTAATTCTGGAAACTTATATATAAGAAACTTTATTTTATTGGTATTCATTGATCAAAATTGAGAATCATATTTAAAAATTAAAATTTTGTAAAGCTAGACGACTGGTAAAAAATTTAACTAAAAATGTTTGAAATCATGTAGCTTCCATCTTACTAATTGAGTAAGATTATCAAAAAATTATTTATAAAAATATTTTGTTATTTTTCCAAATCAATTAGTAATGATCAGTTCTTCTTTTGACAACCCTAAAGTTTTTCCCACTTCCTGAAGTTGTTTCCATGTCTTATCATCCAAAGGGATACCTGATGATCTCCGCTCATTATTGGCCTGTCTTTCAGGATCTCCTGCAACCAAGACAGGTTTATCCTGCTCAGCTGGTGGAGATGACTTACAATATTTTACAATTTCTTCAACTTCATGATGCATCCAAGACAAATCAATTAATCTCTTAGGATCTATTAAAATAGTAAACATATTATTGATTATACTTTTTTTGCGAGAGTGTTCAGGCTGGACAGTTTCTCCTCCGCTCATCATGCCCCCCAACAATTCACAGAACAAGGCTAAACCATATCCTTTATAATCACCAACTGGTGTTAAAGCACCAATCAGAGGATTATCGCTACGTTCTGGGAACAAATAGGCGGCCATGACAGCAGGGTCTGTGCTTGGTTGTCCGGAATGGTCGATTACAAGTCCTTCTTTTAAAGACTGACCCTTGTTAAAAGCTACTCTTGCTTTACCCATAGCAATTTTGCTGGTTGCCATATCGAGTAATATATGCGGTTGCTTTTTTGTCCCAGGCATTGCCAAACAAATAGGATTAGTATTAAAACGAGCGTCTGAACCTCTATAGGGGCAAACCACAGGTGGATGATCAGTTACATTAACAAAATGTATTGATATTAAACCAGCAGCAATACTTTGCTCACCATAAGTACCTATGCGTCCTAGATGATGCGCGTTACGAAGTGTCATCAAAACCAAACCCATCGTCTTACATTTTTTAATAGCATTGTCCATGGCGATTTTACCAACCGCTTGCCCGTAACCTCGATTTCCATCGAACATCATAATTGAGCCATCTACCTTAAATAATTCTGGAGTTTGATTAGGTTTTAGCAAATTAGCTTTAAGCATTCGCATATAAGTCGGCAACATACCTACACCATGGCTATCGTGTCCTGATAAATTGGAACGTACTAGGTGATCAGCGACAATTTGTGCTTCGACAGTATTACTTCCACCTTTCTTCAGGATGGAGGTTGCCATTTTCTTTAGAAATTTTTCCTTAATTAGCATTTCTAAAAATAATTCAAAAAATAATTTTAAGTCAGATCAGGCCGTTCCCTCAACATCTGAATTACAAAAATTATATAGCCAATGTTTTGTCTTTCATATTAATACATTCTTCAATTTGGAGGACTAATGAAATAGTCCTCCAAATTGAAAGAGGAAAAAATATGAAAAATTACGGGTGTTATATAGGCACCTACCGCTGGCCTAAAAATGTTATAACATAATTTATTGTATATTATCATTAATATATATGCGTCAGACAGAAAGTAATAGTCTGTAAAATATTAATCAATTAACTAAAATGTTACGCACATTATTTAAACATAAATTGATACTTAAATTTTGTCAAGTTTTTTAAATAAATTATTAAAAAAAGAGGACATTGAACATGCTCTTCAGGCAAATTGAGCAGCCTGGTCATGAATTCATAGACCAGATTTCAACTCTCGAAGTGCAGTTGCTCATAAATCAACACTCCAAAAGGGGTATCTCAGAGGCAACTTTGATGTATTACAAAAAGGGGATGAGCAAGGTTTTCAAATGGTTGTCGGAAGACATGGAACTTGTCGAGATGAAAAACCCTTTGAATAAGGTCAAAATCCCCAAAAAAACTAGTCTGGTCCGAGACCGGATTCCCACCAAAGCAGAAATGGCATCCCTTA
>Ga0310124_10002633_pt1 | contig 12306 bp, 12 predicted proteins | sample CB11b_AW_Bot5_MG_FD_203507 | JGI IMG/M metagenome (GOLD analysis project Ga0310124, IMG submission 203507) | Marine microbial communities from Western Arctic Ocean, Canada - CB11b_AW_Bot5 | ecosystem: Environmental > Aquatic > Marine > Oceanic | place: Canada: Western Arctic Ocean | collected...
CGATGCCTATCCGTCCGCCTGGGCCCTGTCCCAGGAAGCCATCGCCAAATATGGCGATGCGCCAGCATTCTGTAATTTTGGCGCGAATTTAAGCTTTAACGACATCGACCGGTTGTCGGAAGACCTAGCGGCCTATTTACAAGGGGAACTGGGCCTGAAAAAGGGCGACCGAGTGGCCATCATGACACCCAACATCATGGCCTTTCCCGTAACCATGTTCGCCAACATGCGGGCCGGTCTGGTGCAGGTCAACGTCAACCCACTGTATACCCCGCGCGAATTGCTCCATCAGCTTAACGACGCGGACACCGATACCATCGTCATCTTTTCGGGCTCGACACCCGTGCTGGCTGAAATTATCGGCGAGAGCAAGATCAAGAATATAATCGTCGCCAATCTGGGCGATTGCGGCAACGGCGCCCTACCCAGCCCGCCCGTGGACCCGCGTCTGTCAGGAGTGGTCACGCTGTCCGACGCCCTGACGATTGGCGAAACGCTCGACTTTAGCCCGGTCGATATCACGGGCGGGGACCTGCTGTACCTGCAATACACCGGTGGCACCACGGGTTTGTCCAAGGGCGCGGCGCTAACCCACCGCAATCTGGTCGCCAATATCCTGCAATTTACCATTCCTCTGGGCGTTAGAATCCACGAGCGCGAGGAAGTGGTGATCACCGCCCTGCCGCTGTATCACATCTTTGCCCTGACGGTGAATTGTCTGTGCTTCTTCACCAAGGGCGGACGCAATGTGCTGATCACCAACCCACGCGACATGCCGGGTTTCGTCAAGGAACTGGCCAATTGGAAGTTCTCGGTCATAACCGGTGTCAACACGCTGTTCAATGGCCTGCTGCATACACCGGGCTTTGCCGAGCTTGATTTCTCATCCCTGCGTCTGGTGGGCGGCGGCGGCACCGCAATCCAGGAGGCGATCTCCAACAAATGGCGCGAGGTCACGGGCCTACATATTACCGAAGGCTATGGCCTGTCGGAAACCTCGCCCGTGGTGACTTTCAACCAGGCCGGGCAGGATGAATTCACAGCGACCATCGGCATCCCCTTGCCCTCCACCGACGTCTCCCTGCGCGGCGAGAATGGCACCGAGGTGGCCGCGGGAGAGGCGGGCGAACTTTGCGTCAAAGGGCCACAGGTCATGCAGGGCTATTGGCGCAAGCCGATTGACACCGAAGCCGTGACCACGGCGGACGGATATTTTTGCACCGGCGACATCGCCATATTGACCGAGGAAGGCCGCTTTAAGATCATCGACCGCAAGAAGGATATGATCCTGGTCTCGGGCTTTAACGTCTATCCCAACGAAGTCGAGGCGGTGGTCGCCAACATGGACGGCGTGCTGGAAGCCGCCTGCATCGGGGTGCCAGACGAACATGCGGATGAAGCGGTCAGGCTATTCGTGGTTAAGATGCCTGGGAGGGAGGTCACCGCCGAGGACGTCATCGCTTTTTGCCGGGAAAATCTGGCTGCCTACAAGGTGCCCCGGCAGATCAACTTCATCGACGAATTGCCAAAATCCCCGGTCGGCAAGATCCTGCGCCGGGAATTGCGCGACTGACGCGCAGAAACGCACAGCAGAAAATTCACCGGCCTGCTCCTCGGTATCGTCCGGGCCCACCACGACGAAATAACAATGCGACCCAGAAACGCCGTGACATCTAGAGCAGTTCCGGGATCGATCTTGCCCGCCGGCCTGATCGCGCGTAGAGGCGGCAGCGCCGCTGAATTTGCCGCCTCGTTCTTGTTGCCGTCAGGTGTCTCCGGGGGTTTCTACCACTGGCAATCAGATATTTTTGACAACCCCCAACGGCATGACCGTCCGGCACACCGTGACGCCGCGCATATCCGCGTTTTGCATCGAGGCGTTGGTCAAGGCGGCCCCCAGTGCCGACCCCTGCACCCACTACCTTGACCCTTTTCGGCCTGGGCCTGTTGGGCCTTTGCTTCGCGCGGCGCCGTAAGAAACGGGCAGCCTGAGTTCGTCTCTCCTTGCCCTGCACCTGGCAGCGGCCCCCCCTTTTCTTATCTGGAGCCCCCGCTTTTAGGTGGATGCGCCCGCTCAAGTCCTGTAGGGAGATTAATAGCTGGCCAATTAGGTCCCGTGTGCCGTCGTCGCGCAGAGCGCCATTTTCATCAAACGCCTGACCAGTGCCGCCGACCATGACTTCCGGCTTGTTGACCACATGGCCATTGAGGAAGATAAAAACCTGACGCAGATGATATTGCGCCCGCGCCGTGCCCAGGCGGCCGGCGCTGGCCCCCATCACGGCCACCGCCTTGTCGTCAAAAGGCTGTTCCGGCGGTCGGGAGGCCCAGTCGATCGCGCTCTTCAAGACCCCGGAATAAGAATAATTATATTCCGGCGTCGCTATCAGCAGACCATCGGCGGCGGCGATTTGCCCGCGAAACGTCCGCACCGATCCGGGGAAGCCCTTGGCATAGACATCTTCGTTATAGGGCGGAATACGAGTGAGATCAGCGATCACTATCTCCATGCCGGCGGGTGCTAGTTGTTGCGCCGTGCGCAGCAGCGCCGTTTTGAATGAACTTTCCTGCAGGCTGCCGGAAATGCCTAGTATCTTCACCCTATTAGTCTCCTAATTTTAAAAGTCAGGGGGCAAACTTAAATGCCAGCGTACATCTTATCTCGGTGGGCGAGTAATATTGGACCGATTACCGTCGTCTCCAGCGCTTCGCAAGCCAACCGCAGACGATGCGGCATGGGGTTCACGGCCTCAGCCATGGGCGCCACCAGTTGCGAGAAACAGGCCATGTACATATGGCGGTGAAATCGTCGCCGAAGAAATAATCGCTGCCCCGCCCTGCCTGGGCGTACAATCTATCCGTCAGCATGGTCGATATGTCATTGCAAATGGCGCCGGCCAGGACATCGGGCGTCTGCCGCACCTTGGGATCGTCCGAGGCGTCATGCATCACATCAACCAGTTGCAGCCGCCGCTACCAGGCGAGATCACCCTCCAAGGCGATCTCGGTAGGCAGGCCGAAAATCTCGGCCCTCGCAATAGCATCTTAGACCCGCAGGCAGGGTGTGGGTGCGATGCATTCCGTCAGCATGATGATCTCGTACTAGCCGTCCTGCGGCGCCTCGTCGCCATAGTCCGCGACGGGGCATTGCGGTGACCGGTCCAGTCATACAGCTCCGGGTTTTCTCGGGCCCCCATCTAGCCCACAGGAATTAAGGCAATGCCCTGGTACTCAAAGACGTATTTCGCCGCCTGGCTCCATGGTCCCGGCAGCCCCATGGTGAGGGCCAGGCGTAGCCCCGGTTTATCTCTGGCATCCTCGACCTTGACGTAATCCACCTTTGCACTCCAAGGTTGGATAATTAAATATCCCCAATTTAGACAATATGGCGAACTACGACATGAGCAAGGCCTTCACGAAAGAAACCGACAGCGAAGATGATGAATATCTGCCCGAAGTGGCGCCCTCTCTACCCCCTGGCGCCAAGAACTATCTGACCCCCGAGGGGCATGTACGCCTGACGGCGGAGCTGCATAAATTGCGCCGTGTGGAACGGCCAAAGGTGGTCAACGTGGTCTCCTGGGCCGCCGGCAACGGTGACCGCTCAGAAAACGGCGACTACCTTTACGGCAAGAAGCGCCTGCGGGAAATCGACCGGCGGATCCGTTATTTGATGGAGCGCATAGAAATCTCGGAAGTGGTGGATCAAAGCCGGCAAAAGAACCGCGATCAGGTTTTCTTCGGTGCCACGGTTACCTACTTGGATGGCAATAACGTGGATCGCACCGTGCGCATCGTCGGCGCCGACGAGGCCCGCCACGAGCATGGCGAGGTCAGCTGGGTCGCCCCCATCGCCCGCGCCCTGCACAAAGCCTCGGAAGGCGATATCGTCAAACTGCGCACCCCCTCGGGCATCGAAGAGATTGAAGTGCTGGAGATTACCTACGCTTCAGCGCCGTCACAAAACGGCGCGGGTCGGCGCGCTGTAGCAATGGAGTAGAGATCATGAGCCAGGCACTTCCTCTTGCGGGCATCCACGTCATCGAGTTGGGCAGCAACGTTTCCGGGCCCTATGGCACCTGGATCCTGGCCGCCCTGGGCGCCAATGTGGTGAAGGTGGAACGGCCGGGAGGCGGCGACGACGCGCGCGGGTGGGGCCCACCGTTCTGGCGTGGGGCGGCGACGGTGTTTCAGGCGATCAATCGGGACAAGACCTCGATCACCGTGGATTTCAAGGACGCCGACGCCCTGGAGACGCTGCGCCAGCGGCTCGCCAAGGACACCGACGTGGTGCTACAAAATCTGCGTCCCGGCGTGGCCAATAAACTGGGCCTGGGGGCCGAGGCTATGACGGCGGCAAATCCAGCCCTAATTTACTGCAACCTTTGGGCCTTTGGCGCCAAGGGGCCGCTGGCCGACCGGCCCGGTTTTGATGCCTTGATGCAGGCCTTTGGAGGCATCATGGCGGTTACCGGAGAGGCCGGCCGGCCGCCGGTCCGCGCAGGTGTTTCAATCGTCGACATGGGAACCGGCATGTGGAGCGCCATCGGCATTTTGGCGGCCCTGAACCGGCGCCACAAAAGCGGCCGGGGCGGCGTCATCGATACCTCGCTGTACGAAACCGCCCTGGGTTGGACGGCCTATTACAACGCCGATGTGCAGGTTACCGGTGACGCACCACAACGTCACGGCTCCGGCGTGCGCGGCATCATGCCCTATCAGGCCTATGACTGTGCCGATGGTTATCTGGTGGTCGCGGCCTCCAACGATAGATTGTTTGAAAACCTGGCGGGCGAGCTAGGACATGGTGAATGGTTGGACGATCCGCGTTTTGCCGATAACCCCGCCCGCGCTGGCCATCGCGAGGATCTGAACGCTTTGCTGATGCCTATCTTCAAGGCCGAAACACGGGCCCATTGGCAGGATCGCCTGGACCAGGCCGGGGTTCCCAACGCACCCATCCAGCATGCCGGCGAGGTTGTCGCGCATCCCCAGACCCAGGCCCTGGGCATTCTGCAGGACACGGGCCACGGCGTGGCCCTGACCGGCCTGCCGCTGTCATTCGACGGCGAACGCCCGCCCCTACGCAACATCGCCCCGGAACTGGACGACTAGTCCAGTTTCGATTTTATCAAATCAGGACTAGACTTTTCGTTCATGCCAGTGCACCCAGAGTATTTTCATCCTGAAAATGCTCCGACCTTTAGGAGTAGAGAAATTTTTTGGAATCTCTCAGAATTGCTTCGCGATTCTTATTAATTTAGAATTTTTGTAGACGCACGGCTCACCACGAGCATTGGGGGGCGGCGTACAAATGCCGGGCCGCTGTCCCGGCCATACCTGATCATTTCGATTTACAAAATGGTCTAAGCTGGCGCTCATCCGGGTCAATCGACCTCGCGGCGCAGCCAGGCCAGCAAGTCCGGGTTACCGCCCTGGATGGGCTAACTGATGACACATGGCAGGTTATGGGAATGCAGGCTCTTGACCCGGTCCGCCACATGCACGGTCATCTCACGGAGGGTTCCCAACAGCATGGCGACTTCCTCCTGCTCCGCCACCTCGCCATCCCAGCGGTAGATTGAAGTCATGGGCCCCGGAATATTGGCGCAGGAGGCCAGACGGTCGCCGACAAGGGTGCGGGCAATGGCCTTGGCCTCGTCAGCATTTGGGTAGGTTGCATACAACAGGTTCAGTTCTTCCATGACAAATCCATCCCTTATGTTCTGTGCAGACGAAAAGCGAACTGCACCGTAGCGGCAAACAACAATAAGGCGCCGCCCTGATGCAGGACGGCCAACGATACCGGTATGACTAATAACAAGGTCGATACGCCAAGGGCCAACTGGACCGCCAGCACCATCAGCATCAGGTTGAGAGCCAAACGGGCCTGCCGGCCAAGGGCCAGGGACCGCGCCTTAAACCAGAGCCCGAGCAGCAGCAAGGTACACAAATAGGCCCCAATACGGTGACCGAATTGCACGGTGACCACATTCTCGAACAAATTCAGCCACCAGGGCGACAATGTACCCAGTTCCGGGGGCAGCCAATATTCGTTCATCATGGGAAAGCTGTTGTAGACAAAGCCCGCATCCAGGCCCGCCACCAGCCCCCCGGACAGGGCCTGCAATAATACTAGAGAAACGGCAAGCCAGGACCAGACACGCAGCCCGCGAACCGCGCCCGGCGCCGCCACCGGTTCGGATTTGGAGAACAGATCAAGGGCGACCCAGATCAAGGCGCCAAGGATCAGGAAGGCCACACCCAAATGCACGGTCAAACGGTAGTGGCTGACGTCCGGCCGATCCACCAACCCGCTTTTCACCATCCACCAACCAATCAACCCCTGTAGTCCACCAAGCAAAAATAAACCCACCAGAGCCTTGCGGCGACAGCGTTCAATTCGCCCCGTCAACAGAAACCATAAAAACGGCAGGGCAAACACCAAACCGATGCCCCGTCCCAGGACCCGATGGCTGTATTCGTAATAGAAAATGCCTTTGAACTCGGTTAGGGTCATACCCTGGTTGATTTTTTGATATTCTGGAAACTGCTGGTATTTTTGGAAGGTTTCCTGCCAGGCAGCCTCGCCCATGGGCGGTAGGGTACCCATCAGGGGTTTCCACTCGACCATGGACAGGCCCGAATGCGTCAGCCGGGTCGCACCCCCCAGCATCACCATAGCCACGACCATCGTCGCTACCACCAATAGCCAAGCTGCGACGGCTGGGCGGGCCCGGATGGCGCGCGCCTCATCGCCTCCATTTTGAATGTTATCTATCATTTAAACATTTTTAATTACTAATTAACATTATCTTAAATAATTTTATTAATCTAATTATTGAGACACATCGTCCGCCAACCAAAAAAAGGGGCCAGCCCGCTTGGACCAACCCCTCTTTCATTGGTCGGAGCGAGTGGATTCGAACCACCGACCCCCACACCCCCAGTGTGATGCGCTACCAGGCTGCGCTACGCTCCGACAATGACCGAACCAGCGATTATGCTGATCAAGTATGTAAAGAAATATAACGACTGCCGCCCTGGGTGACAAACGCTATCACCGCGGCCTTTGCCTATTTAGTGCCGGAACTGTCTAGAAGCTGACGTAATGCGTCCAGTTCCGCCGCTAGTTCCGACAACTTGTCACGCTGCGCCGCGGTCAGAGCAGCTTCACCAGCAGATGCACCCTTGGCCGGATTAGCGCGGGCGCCATCCGACGCAGCTTGATCCAAGGTTCCCTGATTCGAGTCACTACCATCAGTGGCCTGAAAATCCGCCAGGGGCTTCGGCGCACCGCTTTGACGCCGGGTACGCGCCGCCGCGACGCCGGCGGCACTCGCCCCGCCCCGCCCCGATAGGGAACGCCCCGATTCCATGATGGTTTTCGAGCCTATTTCACGCAACAGTTTTTGCACGCCCCTGATGGTATAGCCATCGGAATAAAGCAGGTGGCGAATACCACGCAGCAAATCCACGTCTTCGGGCCGGTAATAGCGCCGGCCGCCGCCCCGCTTCAATGGCTTGATCTGTGAAAACTTACTTTCCCAAAAACGCAGTACGTGCTGGGGAACTTCGAGATCCGTCGCCACCTCGCTAATCGTGCGGAAGGCGCCAGGCGCTTTATTTTTCTGGCGCGTCTGGGGGGCGCCGCCCGCGGCCTCTGCCATGATCCGGTCAGCCGTTCAAACCGCCACCGGCAGCCAGGCCACTCGGGTGCAGGTTGACCTGCTCTTTCAATACATGACTGGGACGAAAGACCAGGACCCGTCGGGGCGCGATAGGTACTTCTTCGCCTGTTTTGGGATTGCGGCCGATCCGTCCACCCTTTTGACGAACCGAAAAACTACCGAAAGATGAAACCTTTACAGTCTCTCCCTGAGCCAAACTATCACAAATTTCGGCCAGTACGGATTCTACCAATTGTGCGGATTCGTTGCGCGACAGTCCAACCGCTTGATATACGGCCTCGCTCAATTGCGCTCGCGTTACGGTATTGCTTGCCACATCTCTTCCCCTTGTTGGCCAGGGTTGGAAATCTAGCAAATTGGAAGTTTCCAGTCAATATCAAAGGGATGCAGGCCGTAGTTTAAGTAACACAACGATTCATGGTAAAAAATGGTCGAGCGGACGACATAAGGCAACCGGGGACCCTACGGACCACGACGACAAGGCCCTTACAGGCTACCACCGCGCCAACACGGCACCCCAGGTGAAGCCGCCGCCCATAGCTTCCATCAAGATCACGTGGCCCTGCTTGATCCGGCCATCTGTAACCGCCCGGTTCAAGGCTAGGGGCACCGAGGCGGCCGAAGTATTGCCATGCTCGGCCACGGTCAAGACGACTTTTTCGGCAGGCAATTTCAGCTTCCGGGCTGTGTGATCAATGATCCGCCGATTAGCTTGATGAGGCACCAGCCAATCGATGGCATCGGCCGGGAGGTCATTGGCCTCCAATGCCTCGGCGACAACACTGGTAAGGTTGCTGACCGCGTGGCGATAGACTTCACGTCCGCGCATCCGCAAAAAGCCCGCCGTGCCAGTAGATGACGGCCCACCATCAACATACAGCATATCGTGGTGGCGGCCATCGGCGTGCAGATGGGTCGACATGATACCCCGCTGTTCACTGGCGGGGGCATCATCAACCGCGTTGGCCTCGGACCGCAACACCACGGCGCCGGCGCCATCGCCAAACAACACGCAGGTGGTCCGGTCTTCCCAATCCAGGATACGCGAGAATGTTTCAGCGCCAATCACCAGCACGGTGCGGGCCTGACCGGCCTTGATAAAATTATCGGCCACGGCCAAGGCATAGATAAAACCCGAACAGACTGCCTGCAAGTCAAATGCGGGGATGCCAGGAATGCCCAGGCGGGCCTGGACCCGGGTTGCAGTGGCGGGAAAGGTTTCGTCCGGCGTCGCGGTGGCCAAAATTATCAGATCCAGCTCGCTGGCCGCGACACCGGCCGAGGCCAAGGCGTCAACGGCGGCGGCATAAGCCAGATCCGAGGTCATCTCGCCCTCGGCAGCAATATGGCGATGAGAAATGCCGGTCCGCGCTACTATCCATTCATCGGAGGTATCAACTGTTTTAGCCAATTCCTCGTTGCTGACACTGCGTTGCGGCAAATATTCGCCACAGCCTATGAATACGGACTTCATCATTTTATCGGGCCACGGCCCGGTCCCGGGTTTCATTATGATTGGAAAATTGCGCCATATCGGCGGTAATTCGGCCAATTAGATCGTCCGCAACCATATCTACCGCCAGACCGATTGCGGTAGCAAAACCAACATCATCCATACTACCATGACTTTTTACGCTGATCCCGTTCAGACCCAGAAAAACGCCACCGTTATGATGCCGCGGATCAATTCGCTCCCGCAATGCCGTCATTGCCGGTTTGGCTAACAGATAGCCAAGCTTGGACATCATGGACTGACTAAAGGCGGTCCGCAAGAACTGGGAGAACAGGGTGGCCGTCCCTTCCATCGTTTTGAGCGCCACGTTGCCGCTAAAACCATCGGTCACCACCACGTCAGTGGTACCCTTGGCGATATCGTCGCCTTCGACGAAGCCATGAAAGCGCAGGGGCAAATTCGCCTCGTTCAGGATCCCTGCGGCGCCCTTCACGGCTTCATTGCCCTTCAACTCCTCCTCACCCACATTCAAGAGCCCCACCGTCGGTCGCGGCAGGCCTAATATGGTGCGGGCAAAGGCCGCCCCCATGATGGCGAACTGGACCAAATTATCCTGGTCGCATTCCACATTGGCGCCAAGATCCAGCATCACGCTTTCGCCACGAAGGGTGGGCAGAAAGCCGCATAGGGCGGGCCTATCAATCCCCTTCATGGGTTTCAGGACGAATTTCGACATAGCCATCAGAGCGCCGGTATTGCCGGCCGAGACGACGCCCCCCGCCTCGCCTTGGGCGACGGCATTAATGGCAAGGCGCATGCTGGATTGCCTGCTCTGGCGCAGGGCATGGCTGGGCCGATCCGTCGATTTCACCTGCTGGTCCGTATGGCGCACGTCCGCAACATCGCGCAAGGCGCGGTGCCGGGACAGCAAGGGTGTTAACTTCGCTTCATCGCCAAACAACAGAAAACGCAGATTGGGATGCCGTTCGCGCGCCAACGCGGCACCGCCAACCACCATTCCTGGGGCCGCGTCGCCGCCCATCGCATCCAGCGAAATCGTAATTTCAGGGGTCACGCGCGTGGACCAGGCGTTGTTATGTCAGTGTCATGCTGCACTTGACGGTTCGCTAACCTCGCGATCGTTATAATAACCGCAGGCGGAACACACATGATGCGGACGCTTCAATTCACCGCAATTTGGGCATTCGGCGTAGGCCGAGGCCTTGAGGGCATCATGGGAGCGGCGCTGTCCGCGACGCGACACAGAGATTTTTTTCTTTGGTACAGCCATAGCTTCACATTTTCATCCAAGTTATCCGAGGCAGACAAATCGACCACAGTGGCCAAGCCTCATATTCATCACACAAATTCACAACTAAGTTTCGTAGCCCTAAGTCTTCACGCCAATTTGGCGTCTTAAGCTCCGCCACTTCCGGCGCCACCTTCATCCTGTCCGCCGGACCGCCAGTACTCAAGCTCGGCAAACGGGCTCACGCCGTCCGGACCGGTGTCCGCCGCCTCTTCCTCCGTATCGTCGCGTCCCGCGGCCACGCCGGACCCGTCCATCCCCGCGCGCGTCATCGCCGCCGCCAGGCCGATCCCCGCCATCCGCGGATAGGGATCTAGGGCAAGAGACAAGTGCTGGACGACCAACTCGCCGACATCAATCCGGCCATCGTCCAAAGGTTCGATGGGATCTTCGCCAAATGGATCCACGAAAATATCCCCCACCGCATCATCTTTTTCCCCGTGTTTCTTTTCACCTTCACAAAGAAGCGAGAAATGATCTGCTACCTTTGCCGCCACCGGTTCAAGTGTCACGACACACGATTGTATCACATTCGCCAAATAATCAACATTCAACCGCACCAGACCGATTGCCGTTCGCCGTAAAGACACATCCGCCCGCAGATCCGCTATGCCTAGCAGACCCAGCCGCCACGCCAAAGCCGCACGTTCCCCAGCATCGGCCTGCAACTTACTAGATGCACTGTCGGCACGGATTGCGTCGACTTGCACCAAGCGGCTAAATTCAGGCCCTACCCGCAATTCGGTCAACGCAAACTCTCCAAATTCAAGGATAGCTGAGACGGGCTCCACCATTTCGATGACTAGATCTGGCGGATGCCGAAGCCGGCGCAAAATACGTATATAGAATTCATGGGTCAACGCCTTTTCCGGGCCAGGGCGCAAATTGCATATCGCCCGAAATTGCCTGCGCGTCAGGGATAGACGCCACATGCCCCGCCTGGAAGCGGAGGTAATCCGCCATGGCCGCCACATCGGCCGCTGATGGTACGACAGTGCCAAACAAATTACGGCGCAGGGCATCATCCAGCAATTCATCCGAACCCGCCAGCACCTCGTCATAGGCCGCCGCACGGCCATAAAAGGCCTTGGCCATATGCTTTACCCGCTTACCGACGGCAATATCCGAGACGCCCATTTCACGCAGGGAACGGTCCATGTCGCCAAACATGGTATCAAACAGGGCCTGGGCGATTTCACCGGCCCCCTTCGTCATTTGCTTCACGGCGCCGCTTTCCGACATCTTATTCAGGGGCCGCAGCAAGAGAAATACATGCATGACGATTAGCTCAAAGCGCCCATCCACCGAATCGGGAACGCCATGATCGCTATAAAACACCGGCTGGCGCGCCTGCGCCACGGCGGTGAGATATAACGCGTCGGCGACATCCTGTCCTTTGGCACGCCTACGAAACCAATTTCTCAACACATTCCAGTCCTTACAACGCCTTGATTGACTCGCCTTTGGCAACGGTGGCATGGTCCCCGCCAATGAACATGACAGTTATACACGAAAGATCGCCTTCCCGGCCGCGCTTGCGTTTGGTGCTGGCCGCCTTGGCGATTTCCGCCCTCCTTGGCTGTTCGCCGATCCAAAGCAGCCACGGCTATATTCCGGACGATCAGTTGGTGGCCAAGGTACGGCCCGGGGTGCATGATCGTGATTCTGTCACCTCGCTGTTCGGCTCGCCCACCTCGATTGCCAACTTCAATGGTGAAACTTGGCTATACGTAAAGCAGGAATCAGAGCGTATTGCTTTTTTTGATGAGGAATTTCTGGAACAGGCCGTATTGGCGGTGCATTTCGATAAGGCTGGCTTGGTCCAAAATATTCAGCGTTACGCCCTGGCAGAC
>Ga0310124_10002634_pt1 | contig 12301 bp, 8 predicted proteins | sample CB11b_AW_Bot5_MG_FD_203507 | JGI IMG/M metagenome (GOLD analysis project Ga0310124, IMG submission 203507) | Marine microbial communities from Western Arctic Ocean, Canada - CB11b_AW_Bot5 | ecosystem: Environmental > Aquatic > Marine > Oceanic | place: Canada: Western Arctic Ocean | collected...
AGAATCTTGCCTGACGGAGGCACGATCGTGTTGTAGGCGCGGGCCAAGCGTGTGATCGAATCGAGTAGGATTACCACATCGCGCTTATGCTCGACAAGCCGCTTGGCCTTCTCGATCACCATCTCGGAAACTTGAACATGCCGCGTGGCCGGCTCGTCGAACGTCGAGCTGACGACTTCGCCCTTCACCGAGCGCTGCATGTCCGTCACTTCCTCGGGCCGCTCGTCAATCAGCAGCACAATCAGCACGACCTCCGGCTGATTGGTCGTGATCGAGTTGGCGAGCGCCTGCAACAACATCGTCTTGCCCGTCCGCGGCGCGGCCACGATCAGTCCGCGTTGGCCTTTGCCGATCGGGGTGACAAGGTCCAACACGCGTCCACTGAGGTTCTCCTTCGATGTCTCCAGCTTGAGACGGCCATCGGGATAAAGCGGCGTCAGGTTGTCAAAAAGAATCTTGCTCTTCGTCGCCTCGGGCGGCTCGAAGTTGATGGCCTCGACTTTGATGAGCGCGAAATACCGCTCGCCTTCTTTGGGAGGCCGTACTTGTCCGGAGATCGTGTCGCCGGTCCGTAAATCGAACCGGCGGATCTGCGACGGCGATACATAGATGTCATCCGGGCCCGGCAGATAGTTGTACTCCGGAGCCCGCAGGAACCCAAAGCATTCCGGTAGCGTTTCCAGAACACCTTCCGAGAAGATCAGTCCGCTTTTCTCCGCCTGCCCCTGGAGGACGCTGAAGATGAGCTCCTGCTTGCGCAGGTTGGCGATACCTTCGATACCCAGCTCTTTGGCTTGCGCACTGAGCTGCGTGATATTCATCTCTTTGAGGGAGGCCAGGTCAAGCGCGCCGGCCCGCTCCTGCTGTTCGGTAGGCATGGGGTACCTCGGGGGGGTGTGGTTAGGGTTTGAGAGAATTAAAGATGCCGTCCCAGAGTGCAGGGACGCCATCCGCCGTTTTGGCGGACAAGGAAAGGGTGGGGCCGAAGGCTTCTTGAACTGCGCGAGTCGCTCGCGCTCGTTCGGCCACCTTCAATTTATCAGATTTCGAGGCCACCACGAGAAAAGGCTGATCATAGGCAACAAGCCAGTCCTTCATTGCGTGATCGAGCTCGGTCGGTCCGTGACGTAAATCCACAATCAAGACCACTAACCGCAACGGCTTGCGGTCCCGCAAATAGGCCTCAGCCAGCTTGCCCCATTGCGTGGCCAACTTGCGCGGAACTTTCGCGTATCCGTATCCGGGTAGATCGACGAAATAGAAGCGTCCATCCAGCAGGAAAAAGTTGATGCTCTGCGTACGGCCCGGGGTGCGGCTCACACGCGCCAACGCCTTGCGCGGTACACCGCCCTTCGTGCCGCGGCGTCGCAGCAGCGTGTTGAGCAGACTCGACTTGCCCACATTGCTGCGGCCAATGAACGCGATTTCAGGCCGTTCGTCGCTCGGGAACTGCTCGGGCGACGAGGCACTTAGGATGAATTCCGCTGACACTCAGTGCGGTAGTTTTTCTTCCGTGCCCGCCGTCGTGCCTTCTACGGCCGGCGGCGGCGCGGAGGGAGTCACGATCCCGTCCAACGGGCGCTCCAGTGCAATCATCAGCACCTCGTCCATATGCTCGACGAAGTGAAGCTTCATGTCTTTCTTGATCAGCTCGGGGAGATCGGGCAGGTCCTTCTCGTTGTCCTTCGGCATGATCGCTTCGTGAATGCCATGCCGGTGGGCCGCTAGAAGTTTCTCCTTCAGCCCGCCGATCGGAAGCACCTTGCCGCGCAGCGTTACCTCGCCCGTCATCGCGACATCACCGCGAACAGGTACACGTGTCAATGCGCTGACCAGTGTCGTCGTGAGCGTGATGCCCGCGGACGGACCGTCCTTTGGGATTGCGCCCTCGGGAATGTGTACATGGACATCAAGGTGGCGATAGAAATCCTTCGGCAAACCCAGCGCCTGCGAGCGGGAGCGGACATAGCTCATCGCGGCTTGGGCCGATTCCTGCATCACATCGCCAAGTTGGCCGGTCGTCGTGAATTTGCCCTTGCCGTCAAGAAGCGTCGCCTCGATCGTCAGAAGTTGGCCGCCGACTTCCGTCCAGGCCAGTCCGACCGCTCCACCGATTTGATTCTTCTTTTCCGTGCCAAGATCGCGATACTTCGGTACGCCCAGCAGATCCGATAACGTGTCCGGCTTGACGACGATCTTCTTTTTCTTGTCTTTCTTCGTCCTCGTGACGACCTTGCGGGCCGTCTTGCGGCACAGGCTGCCGATCTCGCGTTCGAGGTTCCGTACGCCGGCTTCCCGCGTGTACTGCTCGACAAGGGCAAGGACGCCCGGATCGGTGAATTCCAGATCCGTCTTCTTCAAGCCATGCGTTGAGAGCTGCTTGGCGATCAAGTGCCGCTTGGCGATCTCGAGCTTCTCGTGCTCGGTGTAGCCGCCGAGGCGAATGATCTCCAGCCGGTCCTGCAGCGGTGCCGGCATCGTGTGCAGCACGTTTGCCGTGGCGATGAAGAAGACCTTGCTCAGGTCGTACTCGACGTCGAGGTAATGGTCCACGAACATGTAGTTCTGCTCGGGATCGAGAACCTCCATCAACGCCGAGGATGGGTCCCCGCGAAAGTCAGTCGACATCTTGTCGATCTCATCGAGCATGAAGACCGGGTTCGTCGTTCCCGCCTTCTTCATCATCTGGATGATCTGACCCGGCAAAGCACCGATGTAGGTCCGGCGATGTCCGCGGATCTCCGCTTCGTCACGTACGCCGCCCAGCGACATACGAATGAACTTGCGCCCGGTCGCTCGCGCGATCGACTTGCCCAGGGAGGTCTTGCCAACCCCGGGAGGTCCGACGAAGCACAGAATCGAACCACGCGGATCCTTCACCAGCCGCCGCACGGCCAAGTACTCAAGGATGCGCTCTTTCACTTTCTCGAGACTGTAGTGATCTTCGTCCAGCACCTTCTCGGCGAACGTGAGGTCGCGAATCTCGCGTGACTTCTTCTTCCACGGCACGGCCAACAGCCAATCGATGTAGTTCCGGGATACCGTGGATTCCGCCGACATCGGCGGCATGTTCTCGAGCCGCTTCAGTTCAGTGAGCGACTTCTCCTTGGCATCCTTCGTCATCCCAGCGTCTTCGATCTTCTTGCGAAGCTCGTCGTGCTCACTCTTTTCGCCCTTGCCGAGTTCCTTCTGGATGGCCTTGATCTTTTCGTTGAGGTAGTACTCTTTTTGCGCCTTTTCCATCTGCCGCTTGACGCGGTTCTGGATCGTGCGGTCGACATTGAGTTTTTCGAGTTCGATGTCGAGCACCTCGGCGACTCGCGTGAGCCTCTCGATGGGGTCAAAAAGCTCCAGCAGATCCTGCTTCTCCGGAATGGTGAGTTGCAGGTTGGCCCCAACCGTGTCGGCCAGCTTGCCCGGGTCATCCACGCGGACCGCGGCGATCATCGTTTCGTAGTTGAGGTTCTGGCTCTGCTTGACGTACTGCTCAAACGACGAGGTGACGCGGCTGTTCAGTGCCTCGGTCTTCTCTGTCGAAACGTCCCGCACAGGGTAAACCGAGACGGTGGCGCGATAGAAACCGTCCTCCTGAGATACGGACTCCAGACGGGCGCGTTCGACACCCTCGACGAGAACCTTGATATTGCCGTCGGGCAGTTTGAGGCTCTGGATAATCGATACGATCGTCCCGACCTGGTAGATCTGATCCGGATTCGGGTCGTCGATCGAGGCGTCGTGCTGCGTTGCGAGAAAAATCATCTTCTCGCCGGAGAGCGCCTCTTCCAGCGCCCAAACACTCGATTCCCGCCCCACGACGAACGGCGTCATCATGTGAGGAAAGATGACGACATCCCGGATGGGCATCATCGGAAGTTGCCGTATTTCGGCTTTTTCTTTTGATTGCATAGCGACCGACTCTGTGTGCCTCCATTGTAAGGGGTGGCCCAAAGCGGACTCCTCGGCAGGGACCGAGAGACGCCCCCCTCCAGTCGCTCGGCAGCTCTCTGCGGCGCTGGCGGACACCTACCTTGACCAGGTTCAGCGCCACACTCACAGGCGGTTGATTTTACCGGGATTTAACGTCTTCGCACACAACTAGTGCGGGACAACTGAGTTCTATTACTTGAAGGGTAGCGGCCGATCGGCTAGCGCCAATTCGTGAGCACTCAAAAGGAGGCCAACTGTGGCACGGAATGATTCGAACGAGGTTCTTGACCAAGTACTGCGGCACGTCGACAGCAATCGCCGAGGATTCTTGAAACGTCTGCTCGCGGGCTCGACAGCTTTGGCGGCTCTGCCCCTGATGACGTCGGAGGCCATGGCACAGGAGGGAGAGGACGCCCCAGGTAAGGGTGGAAAAGGCGGCAAGGGTGGGAAAGGCGGCAAGGGTGGAAAAGGCGGCAAGGGCGGCAAAGGTGGAAAAGGTGGCAGGGGCGGAAGAGGCGGTAAGGGCCGTGGGCGTGGTAAAGGAGGCGGCAAGGGCCGTGGGCGTGGTAAAGGAGGCGGCAAGGGCCGTGGGCGTGGTAAAGGAGGCGGACGGGGAGCTTCGGATGGAGCCGGCCTCTAACCTCCACCACCGGGACGCGCCTGTCCCGCAGCAATTCGTACGGCCGGGGGCAGTTAAGTCCCCGGCCTGCGTCACAACAGACCCAGCTGAAGATGACTCTACTATGCAGCGCCCGACAGTGAATTCCGCAGTCCTACTGGCTCCCGTCGAGGATGGATACGTCGCGTACGACCCCGTCTTAGACCGCCTGCATCATCTCAATCCAATGGCCGCCTTGATTGCCGAACTCTGCGACGGCCATCGGACCCTTGACCAGATCAATCGGACGATTGAGACTCTGACCCCTCCCGGGAAGACGTCGGTAGCCGAGCAATGGGTTCAGCAAGCACTCGATGCGGGACTCTTGAGCCTCAGCAACATTCCGGCGAGCCGCTGCCGCGAGTTCTCCGCTAAGGAGTTATGTGACTTCGCGGAGCGTCTTTGGGAACACGGTAAAGTGCAGACCGCGTTTCTTTGCCAGCAGCGAGCATCGCAGCTAGCAGACGACGATGCGGACATCTGGTGTTCAGTCGGAGAATTAGCACACATCGTCGGGCGGCGGAAAGAGGCCCGCGTGGCCTATGAGAGGTATCTGGAACTGAAGCCCGGAGACGCCGAGGTCCAGCACTTACTGATCGCTCTTCGCGATGACGTGCCTCCGGCGAGAGTTAAGGACCAATGCATCCGGCAACTCTATCAGAGATTCTCGTCGTTCTATGAATCGAATGTTCGGGATGATCTGGACTACCAAGGCCCCCAACGCATCCGGGACCTAGTCAAGGCTGTGACCGGCAACCGTCACGCGGTAGCGACACTTGATCTGGGATGCGGATCAGGGCTGGCGGGTATCGAGTTACGACCCTTCAGCGCTCGGATGGTAGGGATCGATCTCTCCCCAGAGATGATCGAACTGGCGCGGGAGGGTGGCATCTATGATTCTTTGGAGGTCGCTGAAATCACCTCCTGGCTTGCACAGGGGTCTGAGCATTTTGATGTCATTGTCGCTTGTGACACGCTGATCTATTTCGGCGACTTGCGGCAGGCTCTCGAGCCGGCCGCCCGGCTGCTTGACCAGGGAGGGATCATCGCCTTCTCTTTGGAGCGTGGTGAGCGCTATCCTTTTCATCTCACGGATTCGGGCCGGTACAGCCATCATCCGGATCACGTGCGAGAGGTCGCCGCGGATGCCGGGCTTAGCGTTGCGGGCATGGAGGAAGGCTTCCTCCGGATGGAGTACGGCACGGAGGTCACGGGCCTCTTCGTGGCGCTCGAGAAAAAAGGATAGAACTCGCACGAGCGGCCTAACCGGCCTTTTCGAGCACGGTGAGACTCAGGTTGTGGTTCTCGACCATCGGCTTGGTGAGAACGAATTCCTTGACCTGCTTCTTGGACGGCAAGTAGTACATCAGGTCAAGCATCATCTCTTCGAGAATCATCCGGAGACCGCGCGCGCCCACCTGACGCTCCAGGGCCAAGCCCGCGATCGCCTCCAGGGCATCCGGCTCAAAGCTGAGATCGATGTTCTCGAACTCGAACAACTTCTGGTACTGCTTGACGAGCGAGTTCTTCGGGCGGGTCAGGATCTCGACGAGCGCTTCCTTGTTGAGATCAGTCAAGACCGTATTGACCGGCAAGCGGCCGACAAACTCAGGAATGAAGCCGTGCCGCATGAGGTCCTGCGGTTGCACCTGCGCCAGCAACTCCGCGTCCCGCACACCCTGCTCAAGTTTCGCCGGGGCGGTCGTTGGAATTTCTTGCGGAGCGGAGGCAGACCGGAAACCGACCACGCGATGGTTCAGGCGGCGCCCGATGACCTTCTCAAGACCGATAAAAGCGCCGCCGCAGATGAACAGAATATTCGTCGTGTCGACCGGCGTGAATTCCTGGTGTGGATGTTTGCGTCCGCCTTGCGGTGGCACGTTCGCGACGGTACCTTCCAGGATCTTCAGGAGCGCCTGCTGCACGCCCTCGCCTGAGACGTCGCGCGTAATCGACGGATTCTCATCCTTGCGGCTCAACTTGTCGATCTCGTCGATATATATGATGCCCTGCTGCGCACGCTGCACATCACCATCGGCGGCTTGCAGCAGCTTGAGGATGATGTTTTCGACATCTTCACCGACGTAGCCCGCTTCGGTGAGAGTGGTCGCGTCGGCGATCGCGAACGGCACTTCGAGAATCCTCGCCAACGTCTGGGCAAGCAACGTCTTGCCCGTGCCGGTCGGACCGATCAACAGGATGTTCGACTTCTGCAGTTCGACATCGCTGTTGCCGTGCTGCTTCGTCATGAAGACGCGCTTGTAGTGGTTGTAGACGGCGACAGCGAGTTTCTTCTTCGCCTTATCCTGCCCGACGACGTATTGATCAAGCCGCTCCTTGATATCCTGCGGCTTAAGAAGCGTGAACAGATTCTGACCGGGCTGCTCGCGGCGGTCGTCTTCGAGAATTGAATTGCACACCGCGACGCACTCGTCGCAGATGTAGGCTTTCGGGTAATCGCCCGGCGTCGAGATCAACTTTCCGACGACTTCCTGCGTCTTGTGACAGAAGGAGCAATGCAGTGTTTCTTCCGGCCCGTTTCGCTTCACCCGTGACTCCTCCTTCGGCGACCGCGTCGCCCCGCACACCAACCCACTTCAATTATCGTACGACGCTTTGAGTATGGCAATTTCAAGTCTCCACCGCAAACCTTAAGTAGAAGCCCGCTTTGACCTTAGAAAATTTCGTGGTCCGCCACACGTACCGAATTGCTCACAATCGGCGGGTTGCGTGAGAATAGAGACAATGACTCTGAGTCGGCGTTGGGCCATGCTGCTGGTCGCGAGTTCGCTGTCGATGGCGCTTGCCTTCGCAGCGGAGGAACCGCAAGACCCCAAGGTGCGGGGTTGGGAGATCTTCCAGCAAGCGCGCGCCGCCGTGGGCGCCGGACCTGACGGCGTGCCCCTACGCGACTACGTTTTCGAGTTGCACACGAAAGCGACTACCGAGAAGGGGAAAAGCGAGCGACGCAGCAAAGGCTACTACCTGCATCCCGGATTCGTGCGTCAAGAGATCGATGATCCCCGCGCAAAGGTCGTGATCATCTTCGACGGCAAGAAGGCCTGGCAGATCGTCCCCGGTGACATTCACTACATGCCCCAAGCCTTGGTCGAGCAATACAAGACCGAACTCGACCGCTCCCACGTTCTACTGTTACCGCCGCCGCCGCCGGAAGGTTCCATCTGGTTCCTGAAGCAGGAAGAAGTGGCGGGGCACCCCACCGACGTGATCGAGTTGCGTGAAGTCGGCGGACCGCCGTTGCGCCTATTCGTGGACGTCGAGACGAAGGACGTTCTCAAGAAGATGTTCGTTGGTGACACACCCACCGGCGGCATGGCACAGGTCGAGGAGTATTTTTCGAACTTCCAAGGATCTAGCGGCTACCGCTGGCCCTTCTACAAGCGCGTTGTTCGCAACGGCAAGATTGCCACGGAAACCACGACCATCAGCCTGGAAGTGAACACCGGCCTCACCGAAAGCGAACTCGTCCGCTAGCCACCCAGCACAAGGCACTCAGCGAGGAAACCGGTTTCGCCATCATTCACATTGCCAGCCCTGTGATAGATTAGAGTTGCAAGATCCACTCATGCGGTCGTCGCCGCATCGCACACCCTCACAGCGGAGAGGTGGCTGAGTGGTCGAAAGCAGCGGTTTGCTAAACCGTCGTAGGGGCATAAACCTCTACCGAGGGTTCGAATCCCTCCCTCTCCGCCACTACGCCCTGAATCTAAAGTACTTAGCAAAGAGACAGGCATCTGATCCACAAACCAATCACCGAATGAGACAGGGTCTCGGGGCTCATTCTTCCGGTCAGAGCACCACGATCGTCAGTGGTTCGCTATCGATTTAGTGGGTATGCACGGCCTTGCGCATCAAGCACCTTGCGGGCGGTGACAGCGTACGCGCACGTCCTGGAAACGAATGAAGGCCGGGACCTGTATCGGCAGGTTCGCGGATGACATCAAGTTTTCGCCGTGTTGCTCGGCTTGCTCTGTCTCGGTGTTTTTCTTCCAACTCTTGTGGCCGGGACGTTGAGCGCCAGCATCGCGGCGAACGGGGGAGGGTCGGAATCCCCCGTGTGGCTCTGGCCCTCCCCATCGAGCTAGCGGTACGGTATGCAGCACGGTTTCAGCCCGCGCAGAAACGAAACAGGAGAGTATGATTGGCGGTGGAAGAGCACGAATGGCACAGAAAGGCGGGGGAGAAATGAAGGATCGAAGCTTGAAAGTCTCGTTCTTGATTGTCCCGCTGTTGACGATGGTCAACTTGGCAGGTCAGCAGAGCAACCCCTACGTTAAGCCGGGCAAGATAGGAGCACCTTGCTCTTCAGGAAGGGCGAGAGCAGGCTGAAGATCCGCTCGACCTCGATCTCGTCCAGATACTTAAAGCCGGCGACCCGTCCCAGACAGTTTGGGGAGCCGCAGAGACAGTCGAAGGGCTGGGCCATCTCGTACTCGCTGGTGCAGTAGTTGAACGTCAGCTCATCGCCCGCCGAGACGTCTCGGAGAGCGCGATAGGTCAGATCCTCGAAGCAGATGTACCCATTGGGGCTGCAGTGATGGTTTATGTGGGTCGTCCCCTCGGATGATCGGTAGTAGAGGCCCTCACCGAGCTGAAGTGTGTCGACCGCACCGCGCTTGGCTCTCTGTTGGCCGACCTTGAGGTCAATGATGACCTCGTCCTCCGCGATGTCGGCGGTTGCATAGCTGGCGAGCTGTCCACTTGCGCTCTTCCACGCCTTCTTCTCCGAGTTTCTGCGGATACCACGTTCCGCGGCCGTTCGCAGTCCCAAGATCCATCTATTCTTCTTGTCTGGAAGCGGCGCGGGGGCGTACCCAAACCTTTGACTCAGATAGCGAACTCCCTCGTCGGTTCCCATCTCGGTGACAATGGCGTCGTAGCCCGCTCGCGCGAGCTCCTCATTCACACGCTCCCCCATGGCACCGGAGATCCTGATTCTCTTCGGAGCTGGAAGCGTAGTGTCGGTGAAGAACCATCCCACGTCACAGGTGGTTTCGTTCTCGGGCCTGTTCGTTCGCAAGCAGAAGATGGCGCCGAGCACCCTCCCACTGCTGTCCACGGCCACGACGTGCTTGAGCCCGCCGCCGTCCGGCTTGTGCATCTCTGCCCAGGTGTGCTGGGCAGGGCGTTCGGGCGAGAAACCGGCCAAGAGATTCGAGTCTTTGAAAGTGCTCGTCAGCAACTCGGAGATCTCGTCCCAATGGCTCCGGACGAATTCGTTGTCGACCAGCCGGATCTCGGTGGGGAGAGCCAATGTCATGTCCGCGGCCCTCTCACGTGATTTCTTCCGATCGTTCCGTCGTCGTTGCGCAACGGGCCAGCCCGACTCCGATCGGGTGAAGGTAGCAGGATAACAGCTGCCATCGTCGCGCGCGCGAGTGCCGATAGCCGTGTGTGTCCCAAGCCCAGCAAGAGCGTATGCCTTTCCTGCGACGCTGCTGTTGCCACGTTGTGCTTTGCGTACTCGGATCGAGCGGCGACTCCCTCTGCACGCCAAGCCCAGCATTACAGCATCACTTCCGTCACTTTTTGCCGGTAGTCGTCGGGACGACTCTTGTTTGAGCACTCTCTGGGCGAGAGCTGCGGGCGTGTTTCAGTCGTCTAACATCATCTAGACCCAGATACGACCGAAACTTACCGCTAGGATCTAGCTCCAGGTGGTCCACGAATTCGAGTTCAAACCGTGCGGGCCGGCACGCCTTCTCTCCTGCCGAGATGACGCGGTCAAGCTCATCGGGTGTGGCGGGACGGCGCAATTTGACCCGCAGCACAACACGGTCCAGAGCGGTTTGCACAAGCTGAAGTTGATCGATCCAACTGTCACCCCACTCGGCGAAACCCGTAAGGACCGCCAACGGATGCACCAGCAGTCTGTCAGGCAGTCTCAGATAATCGACCGTCCGGCCTTGGATCGCGCCCAGCGTCGAGAACGGCTGCCCGCAGCCGCAGACTTCGGCGCCCTTGATTGCCAAGTCGCCGGTGCGGTAGCGGATAAAAGGCATCGTCCTTGAGAACAGCCCCGTCACCACCACTTCACCCTGCTCGCCTTCCTCGACCGGTTCGCCGTCGCTCAAGATTTCCACAATCACGCTGTCGTCACAAATGTGAAAGTGCTTGCTTTCCGGGCACTGCCAGGCCAGCAGATTGAACTCGCTGGTTCCGTACATGTCGTAGACAGGCGCTTTGAACTCATGCTTGATCCGGCTCCGCATCAGAGCGTCCATCGGCTCGCCGCCGGCAATCACGATACGAGGTCGAATGAGGAATTCCCGACAACTCGCCGCCTCCCGGGCGATGTTCAAAAGAACGGCCGGATAGCCGGTGAGTACGTCCGGCTTGCTGCGCGCCACCTCACGTAGCAGGTCGCTCGTGTCCCGGGTGATGTCGAGAGACTCAACTTGTGCGAGGCGCAGCGTCTTCGCGGCATGGCGTAGCGGGCCCTTGGGCCCACCGCTCTGCGAGGCCGTGAGATCGACTCGCCGATCGCGGAACCGCATACCGTATTGCCGGGCTGCGCGCACCCGAAACAGTTGCAAGAGGTCTTCTTCCGCGTGCCTGCGGTAGATCGTGAACGGCTCGCCCGTAGAGCCGGATGTGTTGTGGAAAACCAGCTTCGCGGGGTCACTGCCTCGGGCCAGGCGCGATTCCAGTGGCGCGTTCTTCAGGTCACTCTTCGACAGCAGAGGCAACGCGACGAGGTCCTCGGCCCGGCGGATGTCTCCCGGGAGGACGCCGGCAGCGTCAAACCAATTGCGGTAGAAGGGAACTTGCCCGTAGGCTGAGGCCACCAGGCACCGTAGTTCCTGATCGCGGAAGTCAATCAGAGCGGCTCGCTCGCGCTGGGGATTCCGATACACGTTCCAGGTGGTAAGGATCATGGAACCTCGGACACTGTAGGAACTCTACCAACTGCGAGATGTTCGCACAGAAACGACGCCATAGCATCCATAATATTGGCCTCTTCGTCGTTGAGTATTTTCGCGGCGAGGAACTTCAGAGCGACGGGGCGGTCCAGGTCGGTGTCCTCGGCCTTGTAGACGACATCCATCCCGCCCTCACCCAGCTTCTCGGTGATGCGGTAGTGCGAAATGGTCTGGCCGATCACGTCGGTCCAATTCTACCGCTCTGAGGATTGGTGTTGCGAGCAACCGATGTGTTGAGTGACCAGTTTTTTCTGGCTCGGATTGTGAACCGATGACGGTTTGCGATTCGGTTGACGGCTTTCAGGCTCCCTTCAGCTAGCGGAAACGAGTGGGATCCAGATTTGATCGTATGAGGCCGCTGCAGCGGGATAGGGCTGGGTAGCCGTGCCTCGCCCTGCCGACAAGGCGTGCATATAACGTCACTACTGTCCGGCTAAAAGTCAAATAGAATCAGCTGGTTAGCGTCATCTGGTAAGTTCTCGTGGGAGTCGGAGGCCTGCCAGGCCTGTAAAATGGGCGTTTTCTCGAAAATGGTAACGCTGAGAATCTGTAGGATTTGTTAGAGACTCGCCTCCAGACCCAACTTCTTGCGCACGATCGCCACCAGCACGTAAACCGAGACGGCAATCCAGATCTGGGTCTTCACGGCGTTCTCGGAAACGCTGAGAACGGCGGAGAGAAACTAGACCACAGAGCGGCGATTCTAAGCCGCGTGAGGGCGGAGAGAAACTAGACCGCTCGAGTGGTCCAGCGAACATTCCTGAGGTGTTTG
>Ga0310124_10002635_pt1 | contig 12297 bp, 10 predicted proteins | sample CB11b_AW_Bot5_MG_FD_203507 | JGI IMG/M metagenome (GOLD analysis project Ga0310124, IMG submission 203507) | Marine microbial communities from Western Arctic Ocean, Canada - CB11b_AW_Bot5 | ecosystem: Environmental > Aquatic > Marine > Oceanic | place: Canada: Western Arctic Ocean | collected...
TAAAGGCGTTCCCTGTAAGACTTTTTGCGATATCCTATTGGATAAAATACCCACATCAAGTATTACCTCTTCCTTAGATTCAAGTTCACGCATAACGTTTAAGTTTAGAACATATTTTTCTTTTGATTTATCAAGTCTCGCATCTGCTGACGAAGTTTTACCTAGGTATCCAATTTCATAAAGATAGTCGCCTACAGATTGAGCTTCCTCCCTTGGCACATTTTTGGTGAAATATAAAGTGGTTTCTTCAAAAGCTATCTCATTTTTGGGGCTGTTTAAACATCCACTTAATATTCCAGATATTAAAGCGCTTGTAATTAGTACATAAACCAGAACTGATTTTCTGATTACCCTTAGAGTGCTCATAGCATTAACAACATTTTAATTGGCATTAGAAAATCTTGCAGATCATTCCCACGCAGACATTTCATCTCTAAGCTCGCCAAGGTCCATATTGTAGGCATTGATAGCATTTTGTAAATGTCTGGTAGACTTAGCACCTGCTAGAGCAGCTGTTACTGAAGGATGAGACATAACCCATCCCATGGCAAGTTGTGTTATAGGTACGCCAAGTTCATCTGCTTTAATTTTGAGGTTATCTACTATATTGAAACTTCGGTCATTGAAATAAATGTCTATATGTCCTGGCGCTACATCCATACGAGTACCTTTAGGTATAGCAGTTCTGTCACCTCTGGTGTATTTACCGGTCAAAAAACCTGCTCCTAGAGGACTGTATGGCGTGATGGCGAGCTGTTCTTTTACGCAAATAGGAAATACATCAGTTTCTGCCTCTGGTACAGCTAGGTTATAATTAGGTTGCATGATTTCAAATTTCCGGTACCCATTTTTTTTTGCTTCATCAAGCATTTCAGAAATTTGGCTGCCGCTATAATTTGATCCTCCGAACACTTTTATTTTTCCAAGGTTAACCTGTTCATCCAAAGCCCCTAGGGATTCAGCTATAGGTGTATTGACATCAGGAGAATGTATTTTGTAAATATCTACGTAGTCTGTACCTAATCTTTCGAAACTTGCTTCAATAGCGCTTTTGATTTGTTCAGGACGGGCTTTCCCTCCACTTATTTTTGTGCATAACTCTATATCTTTTCTTGAACCTCTAGATTTCATCCATCGACCTATTATAAGTTCGGATGAACTCATTTCAGTACTTTTTTCTCTTACATCGGTAGTACCATCAGTCTGCTTTCTGCCTTCATACGAATTACCACCTCCATATGCCTCTGCTGTATCAAAAAATGTGATACCGTTTTCGACAGCATAGTCCATTATCTCAAAAGCTGCATCTTGGTCTATCTCTCTTCCAAAAGTTGTGGTTCCTAAGCCAATTCCGCTAATCTCCACATCAGATCTTCCTACCTGTTTTCTATCCATGTTAGACTCCTGCTTTATATATTGGTAATACGTAAAGTACTTTAGTATTCGACTGGTTGGTAATTGTATCTTATTGTTCTCTTATAGAAAACTTAGATTTATTTAATTTAGTGCACCCAATGAATAATTGTAAGAGAATCCTACGTTTATATTTTGGTTGGATTAATATTGCTTTGTTATTAGTATAGATTTGAAATAAATAATTGCCTGCATTGTGTTAAATGAAAAAATGTATATACTGGTACTCCGTATTGCCGCGTGTGGTTCTATGAAAATAAATTTTCCATGTTGGATGTTTTAGGAGAGATAAATGGCAACTGAAAGAGTAGCTTATGTTAATGGTGAAATATTGCCTGAAAACCAAGCATCTGTGTCCATAAATGATAGAGGGTTTTTATATGGAGATGCTGTTTTTGATACAACGCGTACATTTAATCGTGAGATATTTCGTCTAGAACAACATCTTGACAGATTGTATGATTCCCTAAGGTATATGCGAATCGACCCTGGCATGGGCAAATCTGAAATGAAAGAAATTACTATGACGGTTTTAAATAAGAACCTTGAGATATTGCCAGACGGTGAAGATTACTGGGTCTCGCAGAGAGTGACAAGGGGAGTGAGAGGTTTGCCCGGTGGCATGAAGCCTAGTGTAGTAATAGAATGTTTTCCTTTACCCATTGAAGAGCGAGCTGAATATTATAGAGATGGAATTAAAATGATAACTTCATCGATTCGCCGGACTGCGCCAGAATCATTAAGCCCAAGGGCTAAAATGCATAATTACATAAATTTAATCCAAGCGGAGTTAGAAGTTCAGTCTCAAGATCCAAAAGCGTTAGCTTTATTATTAGATGTTAATGGCAATTTGTGTGAAGGTCATGGGGCCAATATATTTTTAGTTAATAAAGGCGTTATTTATACACCTAAAGAGCAATTTGTTTTGGCTGGAATAAGTAGGCAAGTTACAATAGAGATTGCTGCTAATTTAGGTTATGAAATTAAAGAAACTGCTCTTGATGTTTTTGATGCTTATATAGCAGACGAGATATTTGTTACCTCTACTAGTTTCTGTATTTGCCCTGTTTCGGCTATCAATGGACTAGCGGTTAAATCTGAAAGTATACCGGGTAAAGTTACCCTAGAATTGCAAAATGCATATAGCAGGTTAGTGAAAATGGATTTTGTTAAACAGTACCTAGATAAATTGTGATTCCCTTAAGGTAAGTATCATGGGAAATCACTATTGGAAAATCAAAAGGAGTTATTGGTGAGAAATAATAAATTACGCGAATTAATTGATGCAGATAAACCTAGCTTTGGCATGAATGTAACAGTTGATTCTCCCGACGTTGTTGAAATAATTGGTAAAACTGGTTTGGTTGACTATATAGAATTTGAAGCAGAATATATGCCATACAGTCTTCATTCACTTGATAATTTAGCTAGAGCGACAGAGCTATATGAAATGACCTCAATGATTAAAATAGACAAAGAAAACCAAGGTTTTACTGCCAGTAGAGCTCTTGGCTCTGGATTCCAAAATATTCTTTTTACTGATACTAAAAGCGTAAGTGATGCTGAGAAATGTGTAGCATCAGTTAGGCCTGATGGTAATTCTGAGATAGGTAATTTTAGTTCAGCTGACAGGAGATTTTCATCTTATGGGTTAGAAAGTGGGACCAAGGAATATGTGAAATATTTGAATAACAGTGTTGTCGCTTTGATGATAGAGAAAAAAGGAGCTATAGAAAATTTAAGAGAGATATTGTCTGTTTCCGGTGTAGATATGATTGTTTTTGGCGGAAATGACTATTCAATGAGTTTAGGTAAGCCAGGGTTTGTTAGAACAAATCCTAAAGACGTGAAGAAGGTTGAGTTAGAAGTCATTAAGATAGCAATTGAAATGGGAGTTACGCCAAGACCCAGCATAGGCTCTCCTGAACAGGTGACTCAATATATGGAACTAGGAGTCAAACACTTCTGTATGGGAAACGATTTGATAAACCTCTATAAGTGGGTTAACGAGAGTTTTGAACAACTTAGAGGATTAGTAGAAAAAGGATAAATAATTTATTGAGTGCTTATTCTCGGGTGGCTTGATAGATTTCGTCAAGCCATACAACCATTTCAGCTGTGGCATCATTTCTTAGCATTGGAGCTTCCACTGAATGCCAGCCTCCATCGGTGGATTGCTGTGCAAGGATGTTTGAAACAATTTTTTCAGCTAGATTTTTGTAAATTTCCTTCGAAGTTAATGTATATAGTACTGAAGCTGCCCATGCTACTTTACCTGCTCGCAAAAGGTTGAGTAAATGGTCTGATGCGGTTTCGGCAAATTTCATGTACTGGATACTGAGATCGAGCCACTGTTGGTCTAATGTTGCCTGATATAGTTTTGCTAAGAATCCAGCTGCAATCCCTGGATGGAAAAAATATTGATCACCTTCAGTAGCATTTATTAGTACATAGCGTATTGGGTCTGATTTATCTATTTCTGTATATAATCCTTTGGACCTACTGTAGACTGTATATAATTTTCGGGGGTAATCAGGTTGAAGTTCCATTAGTCTTTTCATCCAAGTACCAACTCCTATCGCAATATCCATATGGCCGGTATAAAGAGCAGCTTGCCCGCATCCGCTGGTGACCCACAAATCTTGCTTAGTTTCTGGTGAAACATCAATCACACTTGAGTAAAATCCACCGCTTTTAAAATCCCAGAACTGCCTAAGATATTCCATGCCTTTTTGCGACAAATCGAATTGCCCCAGCCTTTGCGCTCCGATAATAACCCAACTATTAAAATATAAATAATAGTAAAGATCGTTATCTCCAGGCCTTGGCCCAAAATCTCCGTCAGGTTTAAATCCATTTTTTCTTATCCAGTCAATCAGTAGATTAGCTGATTGAGTTCTCCCAGATACTTGAAAAGCCGACGGAACTTTATAATAATCCGTTACGCCTGCCTCAGGATTACCAAATTGACCGTTACTAGATAATTGTCGTAATAGGTATTCAGTTCCCTTTTCTCGTCCTTGTTTGAATTGTTCTGATTTCATGTTGAATCCTGTAGAAGGTTAGTTTGACGTTATGTTCAATGTGTTAATAGCATTTGATTTGACTTGTTCTAAATCTAAAGGTAAGAAATGATGGTCACCTTTAATCCAGTTAGATAGTTGGTTGCCGTAATGAGGACTGCCAGGGTGGCCCGACTGTCCGAATGAGTCAATTGCCCATATTCCGCTAGGGTTTTCACTTAAATCAGCGTTATGCCGCCAGTTAGCTCCGATAGAAGCAAGATAATTAGGGTCATAACCGGTATTACAAACAGTTATTCCGTTACCGCTTATTGGAGCGCCCCCGGTGTCCAGTAATTTGTTTAGGTCACCTATAGGAGATAGTTTGTGAGGAAGATTGATTTTGTGGATTTCTCCCCAAAACCATTCACTCATATTTGAGCCGATTAGAGCAGTCAATTTTGATATGCTTAAACTCATAGCTTGTATTGTCGCGTTTTGTCTATTATCGTTTTTAAACCATTTATGTTTGTCTTCTCGTAGTAGATTTACTGCTAAGCCTGAAATGCCTCCAGAGATCAAAGATAATGAATTCTCAGGAAATCGTTCTGCTGCTACCAATTCACACCACGTTGAAAAAAATATTTCAAAGATGGAAGCTGCTACTGAATTAATCTCCATTTCAGCGTCCCAATTCTTCAAATAATTTGTAGCTTCTAATATTTTGGGGTCAGATGAAAGTTCAAGAGATTTTATAAGATGTGGTAATACTTCAACTGCCCTCATTGATTTGACATCTAATTGCATTTCGGCAAAATCTTTTCTTGCAAAACTAGATTGTGACTCAAGCATTTGTCTGATTCTAAGAGCTCTATAACCGCTGCTCCACACTCCCGATAAAGGGTACGGGAAATCTTCTGGAGCCAAACGGTTATTGGCTGATCTAGCATATCCTTCTGAAGGGTTATAAATTGAAGGCATATCTTTTTTAGGTATAAATTCTTTCCAAGAATTTTCAGGGTTAGAACCGTCTCTAAACCCTTTCTTCCAGTTGTTTCTTATTGGAATACTTCCTACACTTTGGTAGCATATGTCTCCTTGTTTATCTCCCACCACAAAACTCCATGTCGGAACGCTCCAATTCCCCAAAGATTCTATAGCCTCTTTACAGTTTTTTGATTTATTTAACTCAAGTAGACATGTTAGTTCATCGCTGAAATCAAAACCTGCCCACTTTAGGGAAACTGGCCCCAAGGTTCTTAGAGGAGCAGGAAGTAAATGGTCAACTATGGGCCCGTTTCTGGTAGTGATAATGTTTATAAGCTGATCTTTATCATTTCTTACTTTGATTGAAATTTCTTTTTTTTGAGACTCTTCCCATTTACCACCGTATAGGAATAGATTGGGATTGTTCTTATCTACCGTCTCTTTATAAAGGTCTCTTTGTGCACAGGCGTTATTAGTTACACCCCAAGCTATATTTTCGTTGCGGCCGAAGATGATTCCAGGGAAGCCGACGTAACCAGCTCCTGCCGCATTAAATCCACCTCCTGAAAAATGTGCCTCATACCAACAATTTGGAGATGTGAATGCTATATGAGGATCACTGGCTACCATCGGTGCATCATTTTTAGATTTAGTAGCGTTAATTACCCAGTTATTACTGCCTTGCCCTTCGTTTGCTTCGCTAATAACACCACCTGTATTTTTTGTGCCCGAAGTGTCTTTTTTATAGTATCCGTGTGGGACTATACTTTCGCCTTCAGCTTCTCCAGCTATAAATTCTTGGTATAACGTTTCATTTTGAAGTGTGTGTTTTGCAAATTCTGGGATCGCTATTACCGGTAACCTTCCGGTTAAATACCACCTGAACTCAGCTAAAATAGCTATAGAATCTTTTGGGGTCCATTTTTCTGGTTTGTAATCTAGTATGTCGAATTCTATTGGCAATAAATCGCTTTGTTCTGTAAGTGAGTTTATTCCATCTGAGAATGCTGCTAATTTACTAAGAGTTTCTTTTGGTAATTTTTTGATTTGATTTTGAGCAATAACTTCCAGACCAACAGTTTTAGATACTATGTCTTGTTCTAACTCATTAGGGCCCAAGATTTCTGAAAGCCGGCCTAGAGCCCTTCTTTTGAAATAATCCATTTGCCATAATCGGTCTTGTGCCATAGCGTATCCATATGCAAAAAAGAGAGACTCATCATCTGATCCGTAGATGTGAGGTACACCCCATTCATCTCTATAGATTTGTGCTGAGCCATTTTTGAGTAAGGTTTTATTCCCACTTACTATAGGTGTTCTTGATTCGGTCTCAGATTTCCACCATGAATCAAATTCTGAATTCGTAATATTCTCATCCTTACAAATTTGCGAAATGGTTTTACCTAGGCCCAGTTGTTTTAAAATATTTTTCGAAGTTGATTTCAATTTTGTGTCCTTTTTAGAATTTAATATTTGATGGATTTACCAAGATGGGTTTACATCAGATCCTGGATTCTGGGTGATTCTAGTTATGTCAGAACTTTTTAATTCAATAATGTAAATCTCCTGATTTCCGTCCCGAGTTGAAACGAAGGCTAACTTATTCCCCTTACTATTCCATGCAGGGCTTGTATCCCAACCAGGATCACGTGTTATTCGTAGGATATTGTCTGTTTCTAAATTCAATGTGTAAATATCGAGGTTGCTTTGTTGTTCAATTGATGAATAGAATGCAAGATATTTACCGTCTGGTGATATATTAGGGGCAAATTCGTTTTCTGTTGTATTAGTTAACTGAAAGGTTTGAAGATTTTCAAGATTTATTGAATATATTTCAAAATTCCCGCTTCCGTCCGAAACATAAAACAGATTTTTGCCGTTGTTTGACCAAGAAGGGTCCTTTTCGTGAAATTCAGAATCGATTATCTTTTCCAAATTACTCCCGTCAGCATCAATTTTATAGATTCCTGAAGATCCTGAACGATATGAAGTAAATACGATTTGTTTTTCATCTGGTGACCACTGCGGTTGGGTGTCATGTAGATTTGTTAATTTATTTATTTGAGTCCCATTGATTGTGGAACTGTATATGAACCTTCCGTCTTCTTCGGTTTGCACGAACACTATATTGGATTTGTCTGGTGACCAAGACGGTTCCGATGCCTCGGTTGGTAGTGGAATTGGTTTTCTTTGATTGAGGTCATCTGAATCAACCACATCTGGATTAACCACATATATATTAACCGAGCTTGTATTATTAGAGTCACTATTTATTGTTTGAGAGGCATATATGATTAAGTTGGAACTTGTTTCGCTGGGCTCTGTTGTTTTTTGTGATTGTGATTCGCAATCTGTGGAAAGCATTAGAATTAAACTGGCAAAAATGACAAGCTTAGGGAAATCTTTTTTATTTGCAAAAAGTTTTGATGCGAATTTAATCATACGTTAGTAAATAAACCTCAGATTCCTTGTTAAAAAGGGACACTAGTTGAGAATTGTAATTGCCTCCAAGCTTCATAAGAGACTATTGCTACTGCATTAGATAAATTTAAACTCCTGTTATTTGGCTGCATGGGTATTCTTATGCTATTAGGTATGATTTTTTTTATTTTGGTTGGTAATCCGGTATCTTCTGGCCCAAATAATAATGTATCTCCGATTTTGTAATTTATTTCTGAGTATATTTTGGAGGCTGAAGGCATCGTAGCAAAAATGCGTGATATGTCATTATTATCAATATAATCTAGCAAAGAAGAATATATTTGTACATTGGACATGACAGAATAATCTAAGGCAGCTCTTTTGAGGTGTTTATCGTCCAAATGAAATCCTAGAGGTTCTATAAGGTGCAATCTTGCCCCTATATTGGTACATAATCTAATTATATTCCCAGTGTTATGTGGGATTAGAGGTTGATAAAGCAATATGTTTAGCATGAGATTATAATTAATCTCCTAATTCTTTTTGGAAAAGATTAGCCCAATTTTTGTACATGATGTTTTCTATGTCAGATTGTTTGTATCCTCTTTCACTTAATATATTGGATATTTTCATATAATCCGAAACAGTATCGACGTCGTGGGGGGCTCCATCTGCTCCGCCTTGACCATCTGTATCCCCTCCGATTGCTGCATGTTTCGAATTGCCTGACAACTGACATACATAATCGATATGGTCAACAAAATCTTCTAAGGTGATTAACTCACTTGGGAAAATATCTCTGCGAGGGGGTATATATCCGCCCCAATCAAGTTCATAATGTTTATTTAACATATATGTATCCATTGATGCTCCTATAACACCGCCTCTCGAAATTACCTCTTTGAGAATATCGTCAGGTTGTTGACGTTCACCTCGGACTAAACTTCTGCAATTTTGATGACTAGCCAATACTGGGCCATCGAAAATTTTGAATTCTTCTCTAACAGATTGATCAGATGTATGACTAACGTCGAGGAATATATTCAACTTTTCCATTTCTTTGAGTAAAGGTTTAGCTAATTTTGTAAGTCCTCCAGTTGTCCCAGTACCTGTTCCATGTGAATAGTAGCTGACTCCATAATGGGATAAACTTATCACTCTTAGACCTTCTTCATACCATTCATTAACTTGTTCGGGATAAACTATTGAGTCAGCTCCTTCCATACCTAAAACAAAACCTACCGGTAGATTTTTTGTGTTGTTGTGCTCATCTTCCCATAATTGCATGTGGGATTTGAAAGATGATTTTGTTGACAAGATTCTTGCCTCGTTCTGTTGTTCGAGAAGTTTGTAATACGCTAATTGACCTTGCGCAAATCCATATGCCGTTTCTGCTGCTGCAAATTCTCCATGAGCATGGCCCGGTTTAAGTACGCATGCGACTACCTTGACCAGTGCTACAGCAATTTTCCCTTTACGCATTTCAGGCAGTGTAGCCATTGTTTCGGCGTTATCCCATTCAAACGCCCTGGTTTCAAGTGGAGACTCTTTTCTAACTTCGCTAATCGGCTTTTTTAAATCTCTGCCAGCTCCAATCGCACCAATTGCCATGGGATAATCGCCATCTATGATAATCATTTAATCTCCCTTAACTTAATAATATTTGTTTTGATGTAGGTTCTAAGAGTGATCTAATTCCCATATATGAAAATAGTACGGAAACAAGTTTGATAATATTTCAGTATACGGGTCAAATTTTGGTGTTTTAATATTAGGATGTGATCCAAAAAATAATTGGGTAAGCTGCCTTCTGGTTAGTTCTAAAACGTTTTTGGTACTTTCTCCCGAGATATGGCTTTTTCCATTAGCTAATGTCACAGTAACAATTTCTTGTGTGTCTTTGCATTTCAAACTAAATGACCCTTCTGTGTCATGAGCCTTTGTGTCTAAATATTTATTTATTCCGTTGATAAGGTCGATAAGACTATTTATTCTTATCATCATAAATCCACCGCTATTGGCTAGTTCTATTGGCTGGAGTTCATAATTAGGCAATCTTGATTTCAATATATCCTCAAGATTTGAATGGAATAAAGGCAAAAGCGCCTGAGCAGACTTCTGTGGATTATGAGCGAAATAATTATTCAATATAGTTTCAACGGCTTTAGTGCTGCCACCGGTTTCTATTATTCCAGATTTGTTTGAGCCGTTGCCGTAAACCATGTAACCTGCGACTTTACCATCAGATGAGGCAAGCCATGTGTCTATCTTATGTAAATTGAATAATGTTTTATAAGTATTTGCGGAGCGTTCTATTGTGTATGGATTTTTTTTGTGGACAGAAATAACTTCATTCAATTTTTTTTGGTCATCTTTATCTAGTCTAGAAATCTCAAATCCGAAATCTTTAAATCTTTTATGGTCCGAAGGTTTAAGAGATATAAAATTACCTTGTGTTTTTATTCCTTCCCATCCCGAATTTTGATAGAAAGGGAAGGTTTGTTCTTGGGTCCAAAGTACAGAAATAGGCCAATGATTGTTTTCCATAATTGATACGCAATCATTTAAACATAAGGTCCCGTATCCTTTATGTCTATGATCCATGTGTGTTCCTGTGGGGCTTATGATTCCCATAGTTAATTTGTCGGTAGGGGTAATTATATTTCTAGGAGCGACGGGTACATGAGCAGCTACTTGACCGTCTATTTTTATTATCCGCATGTAATCTAATTTGTTTAGATTAAATATCAGAGGGTAATCAGTGTCTATGCTCTGGTCACTATCGGGTCTGAAAATACTGTTAATGAATGTAATTACATCGTTTAGTTCTTCTGGTTTACAAGCTCTGGGACCTTCCAATTATAAATCTCCTGTAAATTCATTTGTTCCCTTCTAATATCTGGGTATATGAAGGTTTTATTTTAATTTAAAACTAAGTTATTTCCCATAATGTACATGCAATATGGGTGATTCGATCTGAAGTAGTTATGTAATAACACGAAAATATTGAATTGTTGGATAGCTGCGTAGATAGTGCATATCCTAAATCTGGTCTCGCGGTTTCTGGCATATGAGCTTTACTTACTATTCCCGAACTCAATCTTTTTCGGAATTCAGGTCCAGATATTTTAAGGCTTTCGAAGTCTGTGTCTTCTACTTTGAATGATTGTGTTGGATATCCACCGTCTTTTCGCAATATCACGGTGTTTTGTACATCCCAAGTAGAGCCATTGTCATGACTTACTACTGCTTTGATTCCCATAGGATCTCTTCTATATCCGTAAGTGCATAAGATAGATTCATCATGTAATTTTATTAAATCAGGTGGTGAATGAGGAGCCCATATGTTTGTCAATACAGGATATGACCAGGTTTTACCAAGATCAGAAGACCAAGTTTGTGTAAAATATCCAAATTCGTTTCTTGAAAGCCCCAAAACATTTCCGGGCGAAGTTTCTAAAAATGACATCTCTCCCATCAAACTCAAATTTGATTCGAATGAACCTACCTTTACTAGTTGCCAGTTTTTACAATAGGAATCAGACCTCCAAACGAAGTTATGATGGTTCCCGTTTTTGTCTGAACCATATACAGGAATTAGCACTTCACCTGTACTTAATCTCGTTCCTCGGGCAAACGACATTAAAATCTTGAATCCTGGCACTGTCCATTCTTGACGCTCCCATGTCTTACCACCATCTGTGGATATGTTGGTAAACAGGAGATTATCTCGCACAGAGATTAATTTGGGGTCCCAAGGATGAGGATAAACATAAAATCCTCTTGATGTAGCATCAGATTTTTTTGAAATATCCCAAGGTTCGAAGCCGACGGTTCCGGCTGATACGAAAACATCATCGTTGTGTTTAACCGTAGTTCTGTCTGAGCGTTCTCTTATTGTAGGTGCAGGCCAATTGACCGGGATGTTTAAATCGGCATCGGTTTGCCAAGATTGCCCTTGGTCGGTTGATGTTAAAACCGTCCATTCTCCAATTACCGTATGGTCCCTCGCTAAAGATTTCGAAAAACCAATTGCAAGTTTATCGTCATCTAAGCGATTTAATATTGGGAATGCCGAGTAAATACCTGTTGATTTATATACTATAGTTTCGTGTATGATACGTTTATGCATGATTTGTCCTGTTGAAAGATAAATTTTGTTAAGTATAGATCAACATTAGATAAAATAAAATGAGGTGTTACGATGCCTATACTGCGTAAAGAAGATTCTAAGAAAGGAGATTTTGCTCCAGGTATAGAACGTACAGAAATAGTAAATGGGTCTTTTGGATCTGATTCCTTAACAGTAGCTGATTTAGATCTTGAAGATGGAAGCCAAGTTCCTACTCATTTTCATCCAAAAGAAGAAGCGATGTATATTTTGGAGGGGGAATTGGTGTCTCTTCTTGGTGATGATCAAGTAGTTGTTAAAGCCGGTGACACTGTTTTAGCCCCTGCGGGTTTAAAGCACGGG
>Ga0310124_10002638_pt1 | contig 12294 bp, 10 predicted proteins | sample CB11b_AW_Bot5_MG_FD_203507 | JGI IMG/M metagenome (GOLD analysis project Ga0310124, IMG submission 203507) | Marine microbial communities from Western Arctic Ocean, Canada - CB11b_AW_Bot5 | ecosystem: Environmental > Aquatic > Marine > Oceanic | place: Canada: Western Arctic Ocean | collected...
CTGAAGAAGAAGCTCCGGCTGAAGAAGAAGCTCCGGCTGAAGAAGAAGCTCCGGCTGAAGAAGAAGCTCCGGCTGAAGAAGAAGCTCCGGCTGAAGAAGCTAAGGCTGAAGAAGCTCCGGCTGAAGAAGCTCCGGCTGAAGAAGCTCCCGATAAGGAAGAAGAAGCTACGGCTGAAGAAAAATAAGCTTATATTTCTAAAACATGAATTTTAGTTATACTAAAATTGGAACCATCATTACAAAACATGGTTTTAATGGAAGTTTAATACTAAAAGTCTCAGGTAAATATTCTAACAATCTATCAATAGTTGATTTTTTATTTATAGAAATAAATAAAAAACATATTCCATTTAAACTTGATAGTATAAAGACCTTTAAGAATAAGTCCTATAAAATAAAGTTTAATGAAGTTAATGATGATGCCTATGCAAATCAGTTAATTTCTAAAAGTGTATTTATTAAATCAAATGATTATCCAGATTTAAAGAAAGAAACTAATATTTATTCAGCAATTATGAATTTTTCAGCATTTAATAATGAAGCAAAGATTGGAGAAATTATTAACATAAATGAAAATCTTCCTCAACCAGTTTTTGAAATTAATTATAAGTCAAAGACAGTTATGGTACCTATCCATGAAGACCTTATAATAAAGATTGATAAAGAAAATAAGAATATATTTTTAAGAATTCCAGATGGATTATTAGACATCTAATATCATAAATTCATACTTTTGTAAAAAGCTAAGTATAAATGAAAGACAATTCTTTTTCTTCTCCTGATTTCTATAATGTTGATAACCTTCTAACCGAAGAGCATAAGTTAATAAGAGAATCTACTCGCTCATGGGTAAACAAAGCGGTTAGTCCAATTATAGAAGAGTATGCTCAAAAAGCTGAATTCCCTAGTGAATTAATTTCAGGTCTTGCTGAGATTGGGGCTTTTGGGCCATATATTCCTACAAAATATGGAGGAGGAGGTCTTGATGAAATAAGCTATGGATTGATGATGCAAGAGATTGAAAGAGGAGATAGTGGAATACGTTCAACAGCTTCTGTTCAATCGTCACTTGTAATGTATCCGATATGGAAATTTGGGAATGAAGAACAAAAAGAAAAATTTTTACCAAAGCTAGCATCTGGTGAAATGATGGGATGTTTTGGCCTAACAGAACCAGATCATGGTTCAGACCCAGGAGGAATGACTACAAATTTTAAAAGTGATGGTGATTATGTAATCTTAAATGGTGCTAAATTGTGGATATCAAACTCTCCTTTTGCTGATATTGCTATCGTCTGGGCAAAAGATGAAGATAAAAGAATTCATGGACTCATTGTTGAAAGAGGAATGGAGGGTTTTTCAACTCCTGAAACACATAATAAATGGTCTTTAAGAGCTTCTTCAACTGGAGAACTAATTTTTGATAATGTACGTGTTCCTAAAAAAAATATACTCTCTGAAAAATCGGGACTTGGTGCTCCACTAATGTGTTTAGATTCTGCCAGATATGGGATTTCATGGGGAGCTATTGGTGCTGCTATGGATTGTTATGATACAGCTTTAAAATATTCATTAGAGAGAGTACAATTTGGTAAACCAATTGCTAGTAAGCAACTCCAACAAAAGAAACTTGCTGAAATGTTAACAGAAATCACAAAAGCACAACTTTTATCCTGGAAACTTGGAAAACTAAAAAATGAAGATAAAGCTTCATCTGCTCAAATATCAATGGCTAAAAGGAATAATGTAGAGATGGCGGTAAATATAGCAAGAGAAGCAAGACAAATGCTTGGAGCTATGGGAATTTCAGGAGAATTTAGCATTATGAGACATATGATGAATCTTGAATCTGTAATTACTTATGAAGGCACTCATGATATACACCTACTAATCCTTGGAATGGATATTACTGGACATAATGCATTCTAGACTAGAAATCAAAGACAATGAAAAGAACATCACTTTATTTAATTATTGTTTTTATAAGTATTGGATTTTCATTTTCTCAAGATAATAATAGGGAGGAATTAGAAGTATTATTTACTGATTGGCGTCAATTTGAAACACCACCACTAAATAATGGAGCTCCAGATTATTCAGTTGAAACATTTAGAAATAGAATGCCTGAATTTAGAAAGTTAAGAGATAGATTAAATGAAATAGATAAATCTAAATTAGATATTAAAAGTAAAATTGATTGGACAATAATCTGGGCTGAAATGAATGGTTTTGAGTTTAATTTTAGGGTTCTAAAACCATGGGAAAGAGATCCAGCATATTATAAGTCGGTATGGATGAATAGGAGTGATGTTCCAGCACACGAGGGTCCAACACATCATAGCGTTGTTGAAATTTGGCAATATGATTTTCCACTATCTAAGAATGAGTCATCAGAACTAAATAAGCAACTTAGAGTTATACCCATATTAAATGAACAGGCAAAAATAAATTTAACAGATAATGCTAAAGACCTTTGGATTGCAGGAATAAGAGATATTGATACTCAGATAAGTGATTTGCAATCAATATTAAATTATCCAAATGTGAATAATGATCAGAATCTGGTTACTACAATAAATGAAGCTATTGAATCTACAGTGAGTTTTTCAAATTGGTTAAAAAGTGAATCTTCAAAAAAAGATGGACCTTCAGGAATTGGAAAAGAAAATTACACATGGTATCAAAATAATGTACATCTGGTTCCGCTTTCTTGGGATGATGAAGTAATGCTTTTAAAAAGAGAGCTAGCTAGAGCTTGGTCATCACTTAAACTAGAAGAACATAAAAATAGAAACTTACCTAAACTAAATTCTGCATCAACGCCTGAAGAATATAATCTTCTTGTAAGTGAAGCTTCAAAGGAATTAATTAATTTTTTAGACAAAGAAGAAATAGTCGATGTAAAGGACTTCTACAAGGAAGCTCTTGACGAACATCTTGGAAGTTATATTCCAGAGGATAAAAGAAATTTTTTCTGGATAACAGCACATCTTGATCCAAAGCCCCTATTCTCTCATTTATTTCATTGGTTTGAGTTGGCTGAAATGGATTTCAATCCAAGTCAAAATGTTTTAAGAAAAGGACCTTTACTGTATAATATCTTTGATAGTAGAAACGAGGGAGTAGCTACGGCTGTTGAAGAAATGTTCATGCAGACTGGATTATATGAAAATAATCCTAGATCAAAAGAAATAGTTTACATATTAATCGCTCAAAGAGCAGCTAGAGGATTAGGATCTCTTTATGCACATGCAAATTTAATTAGTATGGAAGAAGCAGGAAAAATACATTCTGAATATACACCAAGGGGATGGATGAAAACAGAAAAAGAACTTTTAATATTTGAACAGCACCTGTATTTACGACAGCCTGGTTACGGGACAAGCTACATAACTGGAAAGTATTTGTTTGAAAATGCACTTGCTGAATTTTCTAGATTAAACGAGAATGATGCCTCAGCAAATTTGAAAAGCTTTTTTAGTAAATTAATTAATATAGGGAGTATTCCGATGACACTTTTTCACTGGGAGATTAATAATGACTCATCAGTTATTAGCGACATAGTCCCAGGACTAAATTAAATAATTAAGAATTTGCAAGTTGGACCATTATGTAGACCTTTGTAAACATAACAACTAAGAAAATCACAAATAGGATTTCTGGGTAATATTCTTTGTTCTAATAATTCAATACAGCTTTACAATAATCCATGCATTTTAGATTAGAAATCAAATACAATTCCAATACTTGGTATTAAACTGCTAGAGCTTTCACTAACAACTTCAGTTAGATTTAAAGGATTTATAACTTCTCCATTATCATCTCTTTCTAAGCCGTATTCAGGTGGAACAGGAATGTTACTTATTAGAATGTTTTCAATATCAATATAAAAATTTAAAGATGTTGTTTTATAATTCCACCTTTTATCAATTCTAATGTCAAGTTTACCAAAGTCATTTAAATAATAATTTCCAAGTTGTGAATAATCAAAAATAATTTCTGGGTATGCTTTAGCTGAAGAAGAAAGATCAACTGGTGCATAAGGTGTTTTATAATTATATCTAAATTTTGCACTTAGTTCCCAATTTTTTTTTAGTTTATAACCACCCGTGAAGGATAATAAATGTCTGTTATCCCAGACTGATGGTAAAAATTTATTATCCAGTCCTGAAAACTTACTATAAAAGAATGTATATGAAAAAATTCCATAAAAATTGTTGCTAAGTTTTTGCTGATATAAAAACTCTAATCCATATGCCTTTCCTCTTCCATTGGTAAAGATTGCCTCATTTCCTAGAACTTCAAAACCAGCACCTTTATTAGCAAGTGAAACTCCATCTATAACAGATACTGGATAATTATCATAAGTTTTATAAAATGCTTCAAAAGTAAATCGAGATGATTGTGTACTATTAAATTCAATACCACTAACCAAATGATCACTTCTAGTATATTTAGAACTTTTGTTTACATATTGATTATAGAAGTTTTTAAATCCTAAAGATGTATATGTTGGGATTTTAAAATATCTTCCTACAGTAAAGTTTAGTTTCCATCTATTATCTTTTGACAAAATATATGATAAGGCTAATCTAGGTGAGGTGTTTTCTAAAATACTAGATTCTTTAGTAAAAGTGTCCTGATCCAATCTAATCCCAAAAGAAACTCCTAATTTATCTTTAAGAAAATTCTTCGAAGACTTAAGAAATACCCCATATTTCAGAAAATCAACTTTTGTATCATAATCTATATTGTAATATCTGAATAAAGTATTATTAGAATAGCTAGATGACTGAAGATTAGCTCCATATGAAAGCTTGTAATTATTTAAACTATAAGTACTGATGAAGCGTAATTTAGTTTCATCTTCTACAGAAATATTTGAATAGACAGGGTCTAATTCTTCTATATTATTTTTAAACCTTTTAAAATTATTTTCGAGTCTATTATTACTTAATGAAGCAATAAAATAACCTAACTTGTTTTTAAATGTTCTCTTCCAAGATATTCCAAAAGTTCTAGAATTTTGTTTTATAACAGGAATTTGCTCAATTGTAGATTGATTCTCAAAGTCAAATTCTTCTGGTTCATTAACAGTTAACTTGTCGATTGATCCAATACCAATAATATTTATATAATTATAATCATCAATTTTGTGTCTTATTTTCATTTGATAATCCCAGTAATCTGGCAAAAAAGAAAAACCGAAAGCTTTAAAAAGAAACTGAAGATAACTTCTTCTTACTGAAAATATAAATGATGTCTCTTTATTATTAATAATAGAAATTGGTCCTTCAAATGTAATACCTGCCTCACTTGATCCTAACCTAAAATTACCTGATAACCCATTAATGTTTGCATCTTTTTGTTCAAAAGATAAAACACCAGATAAAGCATTATCATATTCTGCTCCAAATGCAGAAGTTGATAATGTCACATCCTTAATAAATGACACATTTACAAGTCCCACTGGACCTCCTGAACTTCCTTGTGTACTAAAATGATTAATATTTGGTATTTCAATTCCATCGATATAATATACTGTTTCATTGGGGCCTCCCCCTCTAATGATTATATCATTTCTGAACCCCCCTATTGAAGGAGAAATTCCTGGCATGCTTTGTATTACACTTGTTATATCATTATTGCCTCCAGGATATGTTTCAATTTCTACTGCAGAAAATGTTTGAGTTGATAGTGGTGTTTCAATTGAAGTTCTAAAAGGTGATTGAGAGACTACAACCTCTTCTAGTAATTGAGATGATGGATTTAATAAATATTCTATAGACTGGTTACCTGCAGACTTAACAATAACATTATATTTTGTAAGTGATTTAAACCCTATAAAACTTGCTGTTATATTATAACTTGATGTTGGTATATCTTTTATTTGAAAGAAACCACTCTGGTTTGTTATTGTAGAGTAACTTGTTTCATCAATTAGAATGGCAGCTCCTTCAAGTGCATATCCTGTTTCATTATCTATAACTCTTCCAGATACTGAGCCTAAGTTTTGAGAATAACATATACCCTGAAATATCAGAAAAATTAATAAAATTTTTGATTTCAATTATATAATACTTTATTCTATGAATCTAAAGCAGCCTTACAATAATCCATGCATTTTATTACTTCCTTTACAGGTGTTGAACCATCTGGAATACGATATTCTAACTCAATAGTTGCTGTAAAATCATATGAATTCTTTTGCATTAATAATAAAACTTCTTTTATAGGAGTATCTCCTTGACCCCAAATTTGATTATCACTACCTACATAATTAGAGCTTTTACTTGCTTGCCTGTCCTTTAGATGGAGACTGCAAATTCTACTATGATTTTTTTCAATAAATTTTAAAAGTGTTTCTTTTGTATTGTCTCCTCCTGCTGCAATATAATGACCAATATCAAGGTTAGCATAATTATTTTCAGAACTACTTAAGGCAAAATCCCATGCGGTATCACTTGCCTGAAGATGTGCATGATATCCAACTTTAACATTATATTTTTCAGCATAATAAGAAATTCTTTTTGTATTAGTTTTATCAGTTAGCTCTGCAGTAACATAATCAGCACCTAAAGCCTTTGTTGCCTTCATAGCATACTCTATTTCTTCATCTTTATTCCTAGTGCCCATACAAGGTGGTTTATAAGCAAAAATATTTATACCCTTTTCATTAAATGCTTTTTTTACTTTCTTAAATTCATTCATAGAAACATTTGACCTCCATTCAGGGCTATCTTTTTTAGATCTTGGCATTCCTATACTCCTCTCAACATGACTACCCATCAATTCAATATTATCAGAATTGGAATCTACACAATACTTAATAATCGTATCCATATCTTCCAAACCAGGTTGAAAAGAATAGGTTATAACTGAAATGTCTACTCCTCCAATATTCTTGATTAGTGGAGAAGTAAAGCTATAGCTTGCTATACCTAGAGATAGTAAAGATGTTTTTTTTATAAAATTCCTTCTGTTTTCCATTTTAATATTTATTAATTAAACTTTTTAATAATTTATATTTCATAAATTAAGTTAATAATATAGAAAAAACAAAAATGCTAAAAGCAATAATTTTTGATCTTGATGGAACTATTGTAAATAGTTTGCCTTATCACCATGAATCTTGGAGTATTTTTTTTCAAAGGAATAATTTAAAAGAGAGTGATTTTTCAGAAATTTTAAAGGAATATAAAGGTGGAGGGACTCTTAAATTAATGAGTGATGTATTTGGAGACTCTTATTCTAAAAAAGAGTTAAAAGAAATGAGTGATTATAAAGAAGCAATCTTTAGAGAAATATATAAGGGTAAGATCTATCCAATAAAAGGCCTAATTAATTTTTTAGATAACCTTACAGAAAGTAATATTCTTCTATCAATTGGCAGCAATGCTATAAGAAAAAATGTAGAGATGACAATAGAAGAATTAGGGATAACTCATTATTTTAAATCTATAGTTTGTGGAGATGAAGTCTCTAAAGGGAAGCCTGACCCAGAGATGTTTATAAAAACATTATCAAATTTAAAGGTCAGCAAGGATGAGTGTATAGTTTTTGAAGATTCCATTGAAGGTGTAACCGCTGCAAAAAATGCAGGGATAAAGCCTATTGGTGTAACAAGCTCTCAATCAACAGAAGCACTTGAATCAGCTGGATGTTTTAAGACTATTACAGATTATAGTAAAATTGAACTTGATAATATATTGGATTTATGATGAAGAATTGTACTTCGGGTGGGAGTTGAACCTATACAATATCATAATTTTTCACATACTGCAATTTCTTGGGCTCTTCCAAAGTCAAACTTTACAAATTGTGACCAAGATTGATTTTTTCTAAATAAATAACTCAATCCCCACCGATTCCATTTCACGTCATTAATTATTAAATTAGAGATATGAAAAATAAGTATTACACATATCTTATAGTCTTAATTCTTGCGGCAGAGTCTATATATATTTTACCATATGTATTAGCTAGAGTTTTTAGACCAACATTTTTAGATGTTTTTGACCTGACAAATCTTGAACTAGGAACACTTTTTTCAACATATGGTGTTGTAGCATTTTTTTCATATTTATACGGAGGAATTCTAGCAGATAGATTTTCTCCTAGAAAATTACTGTCAATTTCTCTAATACTTACATCTTTAGGAGGTTTTATAATGATGACTTATCCTTCATACATGGTAATGCAATTTTTATTTGCATATTGGGGTTTTACTACTGTATTTCTATTTTGGGCACCCATGATTAAAGCTACTAGAATGATTGGTGGTTCAAATAAACAAGGTAAAACCTTTAGTTTTCTTGATGGAGGTAGAGGAATTGTGGCTTCTTCAATTGGTGTTATTGGAGTAATTATTTTTTCAATCTTAATAACGACAGATATTTCAAATGCTGATATTCATGAGAAGCAGAATGCATTTAAGTATGTGATAGGTGTATCATCCATTATAGTATTTCTATGTGGGATAATAGTATATTCATTTTTAAGAGTTGAAATTTCTGATAACGAAAAGATTGGCGACTTTAATAACATGAAAAAGCTTCTTAAGTCAAAATCAATATTTCTAATCTCAATAATAATTCTATGTGCATATATGGGGTATAAAATAACTGATATATACTCTTTATATGCTGCTGAAGTAATGATGTATGACCAAATTAATGCTGCAAAGATTGGAGCTTATCAACTATACCTTAGGCCTATTGTCTGTATATCTGTAGGTTTGTTCTCTGATAAAACTGGAAATATTAATAATATATTTTATGGATTTGTAATTATGTTGATAGGATCAATTTTATTTGCAAGTGGAATAATTAATTCTTCAGTTAATACCTTATTTATTATTTCATTAATTATTGTAGCTGTTGGAACATATGCTATAAGAGGACTATATTTTTCAATTTTAAATGATGGAGATATTCCCATTGCTCTTTCTGGAACTGCAATTGGCATTGTCTCAATAATTGGTTATTCACCTGACATCTTTGCAACCCCACTTTATGGATATTTGTTAGATACTTTCCCAGGAATAAAAGGTCATCAGTTCGTTTATTTAATACTTGCAGTTTTTTCAGTATTAGGATTGTACACAACTTTAAAATTTAAAAAACTAATTAAATAATTTCATATGGATTATATACTAAATAATTGGTGGATAATAGCAAAAACCCCGATTATTCCCTCGGGGCATTAGTCTAAACTAAATAGATTTAATGCCTTAGATATTAATAGTTGCTCTAAAGAGGATAATAATAAAACCGTAACTAACTTTAAATTAATTACAGTTTTAATAAGTACTTCGGGTGGGAATCGAACCCACACTCCCAAGGGAACTGGATTTTGAATCCAGCGCGTCTACCAATTTCGCCACCGAAGCATAAAAGTCTCAAAATTAACAAATTACTTTATATTAAATAATCTTAATTAAAACTATACTGAATAATAATTATTTATAAATTTGCAAACCAATTAATTATTAGTGGAAGCAACTGTAAAAATATTTTCTTGTACTCAAAGTGAAAATCTATCTGAGAAAATTGCTCAAGTATTTGGTCAATCACTTGGTAGTGTAGAATTTCAAAGATATAGTGATGGAGAGTTTCAGCCCTCTTTTGAAGAATCTGTTAGAGGCTCTAGGGTTTTTATAATTGGCTCTACTAATCCATCATCTGATAACCTTATGGAGATGCTATTAATGCTTGATGCAGCAAAAAGAGCTTCTGCTAGACATATAACAGCTGTTATTCCATATTTTGGATGGGCTAGACAAGACAGAAAAGATAAACCTCGAGTTCCTATAGGTGCCAAATTAATTGCTAAACTTATTGAATCAGCAGGTGCAACAAGAATTATAACAATGGATTTACATGCAGACCAGATTCAAGGATTTTTTGAGAAACCTGTTGATCATTTATATGCTTCAGCGATTTTTGTACCATATCTTCAATCATTAAAAATCGATAATTTAACAATCGCATCTCCTGATATGGGTGGATCAAAAAGAGCTTATGCTTATTCTAAATTTTTAAATTCAGATGTTGTAATCTGTTATAAGCAGAGATCTAAAGGAAATATAATTACTCATATGGAACTAATTGGGGATGTTAGCGGAAAAAATGTTGTTCTAATTGATGATATGGTTGATACAGCAGGCACTCTTACTAAAGCTGCTGATCTTATGATTGAAAGAGGTGCAAAATCAGTTATCGCAATTTGTACTCATGCATTATTATCTGGTGATGCATATGAAAAAATAGAAAAATCTAATCTAAACAAATTAGTGATTACAGATTCAATTGATTCTAAAAAACAATCAAACAAGATTGAAGTCTTATCTTGTTCAAAAATATTTGGTGAAGCTATGTATAATGTTCATCATAATAAATCAATTGACGAATTATTTATAACTTAAACTTGAAACAATGAAATCAATAGAAATAAAAAGTAGTAAAAGAGAGAAAATAGGTAAAGTTGATTCCAAATCTCTTAGGAAAAATGGATCAGTTCCTTGTGTTCTTTATGGTGGCAAGGAAACAATACACTTCTCTGCAACTGAAATTAGTTTTAAAGATCTTGTATATACTGCCGCTGCTCATACGGTTACTCTTGATTTCGGAGGTAAAAAAACAAATGCTATTCTTCAAGATATTCAGTTTCACCCTGTAAGCGATAGGATTATACACGCTGACTTTTATGAAATTCGTGAGGATAAGGAAGTTACAATGGATATTCCTGTAGTAATTAGTGGATCTGCCCCAGGAGTTTTAAATGATGGTGGAATGTTAAGTAGAAACAAGAGAAAAATTAGAATAAAAGCTATTCCTTCCAATCTTCCTGATTCTATTGATATTGATATTTCTTCCATGGAATTAGGTGATAAGTATACAATGGCTGATGTTCAAAGCGATAAATTTGAAATCTTACATCCTGAAAATACTGTAATATGTCAAGTAAGAACATCTAGAGCATCTATGATAATTGAAGATCCTGTTGTTGAAGAAGTTGAAGGTGAAGAAGGAGTTGAAGGTGAAGAAGGAGTTGAAGGAGCTGAAGGAGCTGAAGGAGCTGCTGAAGGAGATAAAGGAGGTAAGGATAAAGATAGTGGCGATAGCAAAGAGTAATATTAGAATTAATCTTAACTTTATTTAAGATATTTTAATATTTAATGGGTTTTTTTCAAAACTTTTTTTCTGGATTCAACAAAAAAGAGCTTATGAATAAGTTTTTAATTGTCGGGATTGGCAATATTGGGAATGAATACATTAACACTAGACACAATATCGGCTTCTTGGTCGCAGACAAAATATCAGAAATTTTAAAAACACCCTTTTCATCTGTTAAATTAGGTCAGAGAGTTGAATCAAGCTATAAGGGTAAAAAGGTTATTATTCTGAAACCTTCAAACTTCGTTAATAATTCAGGTAAGTCTTTATTATACTGGAAAAACAAAGAGAAAATTCCAAATAAAAATATTTTAGTTATTTGTGATGATCTTAATCTTTATTTTGGAAAAATTAAACTTAAATCAAATGGCAGCTCAGGTGGGCATAATGGATTAAAAGATATTGAAGAACATCTTAAAAACAATAATTATTCTAGACTTAGAGTTGGTGTTTTAAATTCTAAAAAGTTTAATAAGACTGATTATGTTCTTGGAGAATGGACGGATAAAGAACAGGCTGAACTAAAAAATATAGTTAATAATAGTGTCAAAATAGCCTTATCATTTATTCATAATGGTATTGATCAGACTATGAATATTCATAATACTAAAAATCTTATGGATGAAAATATTTAATAACATTCAATCATATTCATCTGAAAAAGAATCAATACTTACAATAGGAACTTTTGATGGTGTTCATATTGGTCACAATAAAATTTTAACAAAATTAGTTGAAGAATCAAAGAAGAATAACTTGTCTTCTTTAATTATGACTTTCTTTCCCCACCCTAGAATGGTCTTACAAAAGTCTCAAGAAATTAAAATGATTGATACAATTGATGAAAAAATTCATCTATTTGAAAAAACTGGAGTAGATAATTTAATTATCCAGCCATTTGATGAAAATTTTTCTAAAATTAGAGCAAAAGAATTCGTAGAAGAAATACTAGTTAAAAAATTAAAAATTAAATACATAATTATTGGATACGATCACAGGTTTGGAAAAGATAGAGAAGCCTCTGTAGATGATCTAAAAAAGTTTGGTCTAAATTATATGTTTACTGTTGAAGAGATTGCTGCTCAAGAAATTCATTCTATTGCTATTAGTTCGACAA
>Ga0310124_10002639_pt1 | contig 12293 bp, 16 predicted proteins | sample CB11b_AW_Bot5_MG_FD_203507 | JGI IMG/M metagenome (GOLD analysis project Ga0310124, IMG submission 203507) | Marine microbial communities from Western Arctic Ocean, Canada - CB11b_AW_Bot5 | ecosystem: Environmental > Aquatic > Marine > Oceanic | place: Canada: Western Arctic Ocean | collected...
AACAGCGTATCGATCTGGTTGGCCGTATCGATCTGCCGGCGGTGCTGGCGTGCCTGCGGCGCAGTGATTTTTTTATTGGCAATGATTCAGGCCTGATGCATATGGCTGCTGCTGCCGCCATCCCGACCCTGGGCTTGTTCGGCCCTAGCCGCGAGGAATTATACGGCCCCTGGGGGCCCAAGGCGGCCTCGGTTCGGACCGACCGCAGCTTCGATGACATTGGCAACGATCCGGCCTACGATTACCGCCGACAGGATAGCTGGATGACCACATTGTCAGTTGCAAAGGCAGAAGCGGCGGCGCGCGCCTTACACGCCAGAATCGCCGAGATGGCGCGATGAAGGCACCCCGTCTCTCAGTGCTAGTGGTCGCCCATAACGAAGCCGCGCAGTTGGCCGATTGTCTGAAAAACCTCGGTTTTGCCGACGAACTGGTGGTGGTTCTGGACAAATGTACCGACGACAGCAAGGCCATTGCGACCGGTTTCAGCGCGCGATTGATCGAAGGCGCCTGGGAAATCGAGGGGCACCGGCGCAATGCCGGGATCGAGGCCTGCCGGGGCGCCTGGATACTGGAAGTGGACGCCGACGAGCGAGCCAATGTTGAACTGGGCCGGGAGATCATTACCACGATTACCGGGCTGGATGAGGGCCAAATTGACGGCTATTTCCTGTTGCCGTTCGACAACTATATCGGCAGGCGCCTGGTTCGTCATGGCTGGGGCGGCTCGTGGGGGGTATCGGCGGCGCCCCGTCTGTTCGCCAAGGGGGCCAAGCAATGGGGCGCGCAACGTATCCACCCATCCCTGACCTTGCGCGGCCCGCGCCGCTGGCTGTCGACGCCGATCCGGCATAACGTGGACCAGGATATCTCCGATATGTTGGCACGCCTGGACCGCTACAGCACGGCTAGGGCGGCTGATCTGCGCGCCTCTGGCGATATTGGTAATCTGGCTAGCAATATTCGACGGATGTTCTCCCGCTTTGCTAAATGCTATCTCTCGCGCAAGGGTTACCGTGAGGGGGCCTATGGCTTCCTGATCGCCTTGATGGCCGGGCTGTATCCGATCCTCTCGCATCTAAAAGCCCGTTTGGAGAAAGACTAGAAGCATGCGGGTAATGCAATGCATGGCGGGCGCTATACACGGCGGGGCGGAGGCATTTTTCACCCGTCTTGTGTTGGCCCTGCATGGCGCTGGTCTGGACCAAAGGGTGGTGCTGCGCCCGGACACTGCCCGCGAAAGGCTGTTGGCTGATGGCGGCGTCTCGGCGGTGCCCCTGGCCTTTGGCGGCAAGCTGGATTTGTCCACCCGCCTGGGTTTGCGCCGCGAACTGACTAAATTCAAGCCCGATGTCGTGTTGAGCTGGATGAACCGCGCCGCCGGTTTCTGCCCCAGACCGAAGGGCAAGTTCATTCATTGTGGCCGCCTGGGCGGTTACTATGATCTGAAATATTATAGCACCTGCGATCATCTAATCGGCAACACCAAGGGTATAGTCAACTATCTGGTCGAACAAGGCTGGCCGGTGGAGCGGGCCCATTATCTGCCTAACTTTGTCTCCACGGTTGCCGTGGAACCGATGCCCCGGCGGACATTGTCCACACCGGCCGATGGCGCCGTGATATTGGCCCTGGGGCGGCTGCATGAGAACAAGGCCTACGACATTCTGATAGAAGCCATGGGCCGGCTGCCCGATGTCTATCTGTGGCTGGCTGGCGAGGGACCGCTGGAGGAGGATTTGCGCCGCCAGGCGGTACATTTCGGGGTAGCGCCGCGCATTCGTTTTCTAGGCTGGCAGGATGATCCGGGTGCGCTGTATGCCGCTGCTAATCTGGTCGTCTGCCCATCGCGCATCGAACCTTTGGGCAATGTGGTGTTGGAGGCCTGGGCCCGGCAAAAACCCATCATCGCCGCTGCCGCCGAGGGGCCGACGGAGCTGATCCGGGACGGGGAGAACGGCTTGCTAGTGCCCATTGATGACACGGACGCCTTGGCGGCCGCCATCAATCGCATTCTCTCTGACCGCGAAACGGCCCTGGCCCTGGTTCAGGCGGGCCACGACGATTATCTGGCCGAATACAGCGAGGCGGTGGTGATACAACGTTATCTGGACTTCTTCGATAAGGTGACGGCTCGAAAGCAAGGGTCATTGGCATAATGTGTGGCATTGCGGGAATCATGACGGTGGACGGCGCGGCCCCGGCGCTGGCTGCCCTGGATGCCATGCAGGCCGCCTTGCACCATCGTGGCCCCGATGGCGTTGGCCGGCATCTGGGTGATGGGATCGGTCTGGTGCATACCCGCCTGGCCATCATTGATCTTGAAACCGGCGATCAACCCATCATCAGTCCCGATGGTACCGCCCTGATCGCCAACGCCGAGATATATAATTATCTGGAATTGCGCGAAACCTTGACCGAGGCTCCGCTGCAAACTCAATCTGATTGCGAACCGGCGTTATATTTATACAACCGGGATGGTATCGATTTCGCCAATAAGCTTCGCGGCATGTACGCCATCGCCATTCATGACCCCGGCGAGGGGCAATTGCTGCTGGCCCGCGATCCCTTTGGCATCAAGCCTCTCTACTATGTGGAAGGCTCCTTCGGCTTTGCTTTCGCGTCCGAGCCGACGGCCTTGATCAAGGCCGGCTTGGTGCGGCCGGGGCTGGTTGAGCAGCCCTTGCACGAAATGCTGCAAATGCAGTTTACCACTGGCCGCGAAAGCATCCATTCCAACATTCACCGGGTCCTGCCGGGCGAGACCCTGGTGATCGCCCAAGGCCGCATCGTCGACCGCCGGCGCCGTGCCGCCCTGCCTCTGGCGCCCCCCCGACGTTTGGAGGAAGCTGCCGCGTTGGTGGAATTGGAACAGGTGCTTTTGCACAGTGTCGAGGTGCACCAGCGTTCCGACGTGCCCTATGGCATGTTCCTGTCAGGCGGCATCGACAGCTCTGCCTTGCTGACCCTGATGGCCCGTTTGAATGACCAGCCCGTACGTGCCTTCACCGCCGGCTTCACCGGCACTAAGGCCCATGACGAGCGGACCCAGGCCCGCACCGTGGCCAGGCATCTTGGTGCTGAACATCATGAAGTCAGCTTCGATGAAAACGATTTCTGGTCTCTGTTGCCCAAGGTCGCCGCCGAAGTTGATGATCCAGCGGCGGATTACGCTTTGTTGCCGACCTATAAACTGGCGGCGGCGGCGCGCGCGGCGGGTCTGAAAGTGGTGCTGTCCGGGGAAGGCGGGGACGAACTCTTCGCCGGTTATGGCCGATACCGCGATGCCCAGCGGCCCTGGTGGGTGGGTGGGCCGCGCACCATGCGCCGGACCGGGCGTTTTGACCGCCTGGGCGTCCTGCGTCAGTCCTCGGATACCTGGCGCGACGGCATCCGAGCCGCCGAAAGCACCCTGGGCGCCGCCGATTTGAGCCGCTTGCAACTGGCCCAGGCGATCGATTGTGCGGCCTGGCTGCCGAACGATCTATTGATCAAGCTGGACCGCTGCCTGATGGCCCATGGGGTGGAAGGACGCACGCCGTTCCTAGATTCAATGGTGGCTGATTTCGCCTACCGCCTGCCGTACGAATTGAAATTGCGGGATGGCCGCGGCAAATATCTGTTGCGCCGCTGGCTAGCCGACGCGAACCCGGCGGCCAAGCCTTTTGACCGCAAACACGGTTTTACGGTGCCGGTCGCGGAATGGATTCGCGGCCGGGGGAACGAACTAGGACCCCTGGTCGCGGCCCAGCCGGGGGTTGAGGCCATCGCCAAATCCGACCAGGTTGCCGCGTTGTTTCAAAAAGGCGGCAAGCGCCAAGGCTTTGCCGCCTGGACCCTGTTATTCTACGCCCTATGGCACCGTTGCCATGTGCTGGGCGCGGCGCCCCAGGGCGATGTCTTTGAAACCCTGGCCACCGCTGCATAGAGACGGGGGTTTGCCATGGTGGAAACCTTTGATCTGTTGCTGCGCGGCGGCACCCTTGTTACCCACAACGGAATCGGCTTGGGCGATCTAGCCACGGCCACGGCCGGCGAGGTGATGGAGGCCCGGGGCCTATATATTCTGCCCGGCGTGATCAATACCTAGGTGCATTTTTGCGAACCGGGCAACGAGCATAAGGAAGATTTGGAAGCCGGTTCCCGCGGCGCTATCCCGGGCGGGGTCACGGCGGTGGCCGAGATGCCTAACACGGCGCCCCTAACAACCAATCCAGAAGCGCTGGCCGACAAATTGATCCGAGCCAAGGGCCGAATGTGGTGCGAGCATGCGTTCTATATGGGCGGAACCGGGGAGAACGCCGAACAGTTAGCGGAATTGGAACGGCTGCCGGGCTGTTGCGGGGTAAAAATCTTCATGGGTTCATCCACGGGCAATTTGTTGACCGAGGGTGATCCGACCTTGCGCCGAATTTTGCGCGCTATCCGGCTAGCCCGTCCGGCATGCCAGGGGTGCAAACCTTGCTGCCAATCATGCTGGACCACGCCGCCGCCGGGCGTTTGAGCCTGCTGCGCCTGATGGACCTGTCCTCCGCGGGGCCCGCCCGGCTATTTGGTATTGCCGGCAAGGGCTGTATCGCCGTTAGCTACGATGGCGACTTCACATTGGTAGATTTAGCGGCGAAGCGGCGCATTTGGGATCAGGCTATGGCCAATTGGTCGGGCTGGACGCCGTTCCATGACTGCGAGGTCACGGGTTGGCTCATAGCTACCATCATTCCGGGCCAGGTGGTCATACGCAAGGGCGACCTGGCGGCCCAGGCCGATGGCCGGCCCCTGCGTTTCGGCAAGACCTTGCAGGGCGGATAACAGGCGCTATTATTCGCCCAGCGGTTTTGAGAATTTAGGTGATTGGAAACAGTGATGAGCGGTACCTTCAAGGCTTGGTGGGCCACTGACGTCGATGGCAAGGCGAAAGTGGAACTATGCGACGTGGCGGATGCCGACTTGCCGGCGAACGAGGTCACCGTGGCGGTGAAATACTCCACCATCAACTACAAGGACGGCATGGCTGTTCAGGGCAACAAAAGCAAAATCATGCGGTCCCTGCCCATGGCGCCGGGCATTGATTATGCCGGCGTGGTGGAGGCCTCCGCGTCCCCGGACTTTAGCGCCGGCGATGAAGTAGTTTTGACCGGTTGGGGCGTGGGCGAGGCCGTCTCGGGCGGGCTGTCCCAACGGGCCCGGGCCAAGGCCGACTGGCTAGTGAAAAAGCCCGACGGTTTGACGCTACAACAATGCATGGCCATCGGCACCGCCGGTTTTACCGCCATGATGAGCGTCCTGGCCCTGGAAGATGCGGGGGTGAAACCGGGTGATGGCGATATCATCGTGACCGGTGCCGCTGGTGGTGTTGGCTCCGTCGCCGTCGCCGTGCTGGCGAACCTGGGCTACAGCGTTGCCGCCTCCACCGGCCGGGAGAGCGAACATGACTATCTGCGGTCACTGGGTGCTGCCTCCATCGTGCCGCGAGCAGACTTGAGCGAACCGGGCCGACCCATCGGCAAGGAAACCTGGGCCGGGGGTATTGACACGGTGGGCAGTCACATTCTGGTCAATGTGCTGGCCTGCACCAAGTCGCTGGGCACGGTTGCGGTCTGCGGGTTGGCCGCGGGCCCCGATCTGCCGGGCACCGTGCTGCCGTTCATCCTGCGCGGGGTACGCATATGGGGTATAGATTCTGTCTATTGCCCGGCCGTGAGGCGGGCGCAAACCTGGACCCGTCTGGCCACGGATCTGCCCCTGGATAAGCTGGATGCCATGACCGTGGTAAAGCCCATAGCCGACGTGCCCGCTATTACCGCCGATATTCTGAAAGGCCTGGTGCGCGGCCGTACGGTGATCGACGTCAACGCTTAGTTTGCTTCGGAGCTAGATAGATCCAGCGGTGCGCACTGGCGCAGCACGGCTCGGGCCTGTTCAGTATCCTCGCCATTCCCGTGATGGAGACATAAACCGGGATGTAGGGTGGTCGGGCCCTTACCTTGTACCCGGGCCTGGACGATGACCCGCTTCGCAGACCTGTCCGGCCGCGGCCACAGGGGAAAAATCACCATGTCGCCGGCCCCCTGGCCCAGGCCGGACAGCAATGATCCCAGGCGGTCGCTGCGATGGATTACGGTGATCGATCCGCCCGACACCGTCCGTCGCAGACAAAAATCCAGCCAATCCGCCAGGGGTGTTTCACCTTCGCCATGGGCCTGCGCCTTGCCCTGGTCGGGCGAATGCGAGGCATTGCCATGTACATAAAATGGCGGGTTGCAGACGCTGTGATCGAATATGGTCTGGCCAATTTCAGGCGGCGGGCAGCGAATATCCCCTTGCTGGATATGGACCGTTTCCTCCAGCCCGTTCGCGGAGATGTTGCCAGCTGCCAGTTCCGCTAATTCGGGCTGTATTTCCAGGCCACGGACGACCAGATCGGGGTAGCGTCGGGCCAGACACAGGGACACCGCCCCAACACCGGCGCCCACGTCCAGAACCGTCTGTCCCGGCTGGGCCGCTACCGCCGCCGCCAACAAAATGGCGTCCGAGCCAGCGCGGTATCCTCTGCGCGGCTGGGTCAGCAGGACGCGCCGGTCCAACAGGCCGTCCTGGGTTACCTCCTGTACGCCGTCTGTGGCCACCTCGCTAACTCCCCGCCTCGATCCCGGCTTCCGCCAACAGGGCGCGGGCCTCGGCTAAATCGTCATCCAGCACCATCATGCGACGGTTAAAGGCCCCGATGGAGCCTTCCGTGACCGAAATATGATGATCCAACAGCATGTTTTCGATGCCCGCGTCGCGCAAATAGGCCTCCACCCATGACAACAACACCAGGTCATGGCTGCGTAACAATTCGATCATCGCCGGTACCTACCGCCCATCTCGGTCTTTGCGGTCTTGCATTATGACCGCGTAATGCAGTCTATAGTCTCAGCGGTGCGGAGTCGCGGTTAACCAAAAGGATGCGCGTTGGCTGAGGTGATACATTTAGGAAGTGCGGCGCCCCGGCGGGCCTCCATGGAGCCGCTGTTGCAGTTAGTTGGCGACGATCTGATCAAGGTCAACCACACTATATTGGACCGCATGCACAGCCGGGCGCCATTGATCCCGCAACTGGCCGGACATATCATCGCCTCGGGCGGCAAGCGGCTGCGGCCCATGCTGACCCTCGCCTCGACACGCCTGTGTGGCTATGTGGGGGAGCGCCAGATTGGCCTGGCCGCGGCTGTGGAATTCATCCATACCGCCTCGTTGCTGCACGATGATGTGGTCGATGAAAGCGACCTGCGCCGGGGCGATGCCACGGCGAATGTGCTGTGGGGTAATCAACCCAGTGTGCTGGTTGGTGATTTTCTGTTTTCCCGCGCCTTCCAGATCATGGTTCAGGACGGCAGCCTGGAAGTGCTGCGGGTTCTGGCCAATGCCTCCGCGATCATCTCTGAAGGCGAGGTGATGCAGCTGGAAACCCTGAATAACTTGGAAATCCCGGAAGAAAAATATCTCGAAGTGGTCGCCGCCAAAACCGCCGCTCTGTTCGCAGCCGCCTGCCGCATCGGCGCCGTCATCGCCGGCCGCGGCAAGGTGGAAGAGGACGCGCTGGAGAATTTTGGCCGCAACCTAGGCATTGCCTTTCAATTGGTTGACGATACCCTGGATTATTCCGCCCACCAGGCTACCTTGGGCAAGACCGTGGGCGACGACTTTCGCGAATGCAAGGTGACCCTGCCGGTATTATTGGCCTTTCGCCGGGGCGATGAAGACGAGCGCACCTTCTGGCACCGCTGTATTTCCGATGGCGAGCAAGGGGACGCCGATCTGGAGCGGGCCATAGAATTATTGCAGAGTCATGACGCGCCGCGTGATTCCATCGAACGGGCGCGCCACTATGGCGCCATGGCTCGGGATGGCCTAGGCATCTTCCCCGACGGCGAAGCCAAGCGCGCACTGACCCACGTGGTCGATTTCTGTATTGAGCGGGTTTACTAGTCTTGCCGGCATTGCTTCTGGGCGCTATAAGCACGCGGTCCGCCACGCTTTTTTTGCGGGCAAACATTGCCGGAGTGTAGCTCAGCCTGGTAGAGCACCGTCTTCGGGAGGCGGGGGTCGGAGGTTCGAATCCTCTCACTCCGACCATTGGAATAGCGGGTTTATAATTCAACCACTTAGACGCCCCTTTCGCTCTCTTAGCGGGAGGGGTTTTGCTTTTTCGCCCGGCCGTATGGTGTTATCTGCGGCTGTTTTCGCTGGTACCGGTCCAGCGCATGGGCTTGCTGCCGGGCGATCTGCCATTCAACAATTTATACACCCGAAGACTTTTCAAACGGCGCCGGGGCGCTGCTGATTACCCATGGGCCAGAGGTACAACTGACGCGAAAACGGCGGCCACGAAGCCCTTAACGAGGCAATACTCTATGACGGCCTTCCGCGTTTCCCGCGGGAGGGGTTTTCCTGCATCGGGAAAATCGCTTGTCCCGTTTAGATATTCTTCGAATAAGGATTAGCCCTTTCGTTCACGCCAGTGCGCCAAGATGCACGGCTTACCATGAGATTGGCGCGGCGGAGTACAAACCTCGGGCCGCAGTCGCGGCCTTAACTGACCGTTTCAATCTCGAAAATGGTCTAATTTCTGGCTTGGCGTTTCGCCAATTCGGCCAGCAGCTGGTCCCGGCCGGCCGCGAAATCACGGGCCCGCCATTCTTCCTCCAGCGCCCGCAGCGCCGCGCCCACCCCCGGGCCGGGGCTCATACCTATTTCGAGGGCGTCGCGGCCAGTCAGGGGGAAGGGCGGCGGCGCTGCCTCCGGGATACTGGGCAGGAGTTCGGGGACACCCTGTTGCAGGGCCAGATCGGAAATCCGTTCGACGCCATGGTCGTAAAGAAGTTGCCGCAGAGTGGTGCGCGCCATGGTGCCGGTCATTCGCACGGGCGGCGCCATCAGGAAGCCCAGGCGTTGTATCTGCCGGGCCGAAAGGCGCAGGCGTTGGCCGATGGCCTGGGTGGCTTGGGGCCCGCCCACGGCAATCGCGGACAGGCGGCGCAGGGGGTCGTTATCGGCGTTGGCCAAACGGTCGAAGCGGAACCCGGCAGGTAGAATGCCTGGCAACACGCCCGCCCGGGCCATCAGTTCCAGGCAGGGCAGCGGATCGGGCGCGGCCAACAGCTTGAAGACTTCATCCCGCACCCGCTCGCCGCTAAGGCCGTCGATGCCCGGCGCGGCGGTGGCACAGGCGGCTAGGGCCACCGCGTCCGCAGGGCCTTGGCCGAACAGCGCCTGAAATCGGAAGAAGCGCAGGATGCGCAATTTGTCTTCGGCGATCCGTTGCGCCGCATCACCGACAAACCGGACCCGTCCCGCCGCCAGATCGGCCCGGCCGCCGGCCGGATCATACAAATGGCCATCGCCATCGGCATAGATGGCATTGATGGTGAAATCGCGCCGCGCCGCATCCAGGCGCCAATCCTCCGTGAAGGCGACCTTGGCGTGACGGCCAAAGTTTTCCACATCCACGCGCAGGGTCGTGACCTCAAATTTCTGCTTAGCAGCAAGCGCCGTAACGGTGCCGTGTTTCAGGCCCGTAGGGATAACCTTGATGCCGTATTCTTCCAGAAACCGCATGTTGTCTTCGGGCAATTGATCGATCGCGATATCCAGATCGGCGCTAGGCCGGCCCAGCAATCCGTCGCGCACGCAGCCCCCAACAAACCGCGGTGTGGCCCCCGCCGACCCCAGGGCCCCTAGCACCGTGCGGGAGGCTGGCGCCGTCAACCAGGATTGCTGCGTCAGGGGATGCATTCCGCCGGGACCTAATTCGCCTTGTTGATCCGGCCAGGCAACATTTTGCCCTCCTGCATATGGGGCGCCATATAGTCACCGCCCGCCGGGTAGCCGGTAACGGCCCAGACGGCAATCAACGAGATTATGGTTAAGACCAAGCCGATGGAAAACAGCCAATACCAGGGCGCTTCGTCAAACGTCTGGCCTTTTTCCCGGGCCCTGCGCGTGGCGAACAGATACAGGCCATAGGCGATGAACGGCAGCAGAAAGGGGACAAGATGAAAAAGCAATTTGCGGACCATGGTACGAGCTATAGCAGATTGTGGACGCGTCGGTACAAATTCATCAACATCCCCGCCGTGGCGCCCCAAATATAAAATTCACCGTATGGCATGGCGTAATATTGCCGTTGACGGCCGTTATGGTCCCGGCTGTGGCGTTGATGGTTTTTCGGGTCGAACAGGAATTCCAAGGGCACCTCGAAGACCTCCGCCACTTCAAAATCATCCACGTTCAAGTCGAACCCCAGACGCACAAAGCCTACCACGGGGGTAATGTGGAAACCCGTTCCGGTTTCGTAATCATCTAGATAACCCGCTACTTCGATAAAAGTCCGGTTCAGGCCAATTTCTTCCTTGGTCTCGCGCAGCGCGGTGTCGATCGCGTTCAGGTCATCTTCTTCCACCCGGCCGCCGGGAAAGCTGATCTGCCCGGCGTGATGGTGCAGATGGTCCGTCCGTTTGGTCAAAAGCACGGTCAGGCCAGTGTTATGTTCAATTATGGGCACCAGTACCGCGGCCGGTTTCAGACGCTCCTCGGCATCGACCCATTCCTTCATGAAGGGGTTCAGATCGTGGTCACCGGTGCTGGGGCGCAGATCGTCATGGGCACGGGAATAGGCCGTGGGGCGAAGTTTGGAAACAATGCGGTCTCGCAACTGCGGCTCCTGTCTAATTTTCATAGAACTGGACCCGGCGAACCAATGGGGAAGAATGCACCGGCGCTCCAGATACCCAGCTGGGGCCCGCCGTCGCGTTCTTCTTCCACCGCCAATTCGACCAGATCGTAGAAGATGGCACGGCTGATCAAAGCTTCCAAGCCTGCGCGCACATGTACATACGGCGATGGCTCTTCGGTGCCGGGGTCGATTTCCACCCGAAGGGGATGGTCCGGGCCCGCCATGACCTGGTCATCGACGTTGGTGCGAAAGGTAAGAGCCTGGCCCCGGCCCTGGCCACGGGCGTCCATTGCCACCGCCTGAAAGGGCGCGTCATCAACAACAATGGCGAATTTCTCTACCGGGGTGACCAGATAATACGTCCCGTCCGGATCATGGCGCAGGATCGAGGCGAATAGTTTCACCATTCTCTGGCGTTTGATGGGCGAACCCAGATAAAACCAGGTGCCGTCGCGGGCGATCCGCATATCCATGTCGCCTAAAAAATCAGGATGCCACGTCTCCACCGGCGGCATCTTGCCTTTCGGCAATTGCGCCGCGATCGCCTCAAACGCCTGTGTATCGGGCATTGGCTTTCTCACATCACTTCCTGTTTTAACTCACATATTATAGCCTTTGTTTGGCTGGCCCATTGCTCGCGTAAACTTTACCCTGTCAATGGGATCAAAGTTGAGGATAATTTAATATAGTGGACAACATGTCATCTGTCAGCGAAGCCTACAAATAATTGATCGCTGACGTCGAGGTGGCGGTAGAATGTATCGCCAGGGTCCGGCAAATGACCGGTCGGGTCATCTTTGGACAGGAAACGGTAATAAATGAAACCTTGGTCACTCTGCTGGCGGGCGGCCACGCCTTGTTGATTGGCGTGCCCAGCCTGGCCAAAACCCGTCTGGTGGAAACCCTGGGCACGGTGTTGGGGCTGGCCGACAAACGGGTTTAGTTCACGGCCGGATCCGATGCCGGCCTGTATTCTGGGCTCGGAAGTGCTCGAAGAAGCGGCCGGCGGCCCGCATCTTGTCCATATCCGTGACAGAAATGCCAACATGGGTAAGCTGTGGCTTGATCATGATCCTTTTTCCTGTCGCCGTGGCCGACGTTACGCTTCGGTGCTCCGTAAATAGCCGTCTGTCCCGTCGATCCAATCCTGGCGTGGCGGCGCGAATAATTCGATGACTTCTGCATCCGCCAGCACTTCCGCCGAATGTGGCATGCCGCCCGGAATCACCAGTATCTCTCCGGCCCCAATATGGCGAAAATCGGCGCTGTCCTCGCCAAAACGAAATTCCATTTCACCAGCCAATAGATAGGTGATTTGCTCGTTATCATGCTGGTGTTGCGGCACCGAAACGCCGCCCGCCAGACTGATGCGCGCCATCATCATCTGCTGACCACAAATTAGCTGCCGGCGCATCCCCGTGCCGACTTGTTCAACGGTCACCTCGTCCAGAACCAGTTTTTGTACAGCCGCTTTTGCGGTCATGCCGCGTCCTTTCTTTTGGATGGGCTAAGTATCATAACCCGTGCCCTATATGCTTCAAGCCAATGCAAACGGTTTACCGATTGGCCGGATTGA
>Ga0310124_10002640_pt1 | contig 12292 bp, 10 predicted proteins | sample CB11b_AW_Bot5_MG_FD_203507 | JGI IMG/M metagenome (GOLD analysis project Ga0310124, IMG submission 203507) | Marine microbial communities from Western Arctic Ocean, Canada - CB11b_AW_Bot5 | ecosystem: Environmental > Aquatic > Marine > Oceanic | place: Canada: Western Arctic Ocean | collected...
ATGATCAGCGTAACTAGTAGACCGCCCCATTTATGGGTATCAACAACCTCTAGTCCAAATACACCACCGTATAGTAAGCCAGCAATGATAAACGGGTAGATGTTTACGAAGAACAACCAAATCCACGTGCGCTTAGGTGTTTTTTCGTAAGCTAACAAAACGACAAAAATAGCTAACGTTGCGTAGAAAAGGCGAGGGCGCCACAGTTCAGCTTCTGGATAAAAGCCGTACATGAATTGGTCCCAACGAACACTAATGAAAACCCAACATGCCCCGTCGCTAGTACAGGCATCGCGTGTTGTTCCAATCCAATCAGCATTAATGAATGCCCAATCTGCTATTGCCCACAATAAAGTGAAAGCAAAATAACCAAGGATCACAGTGACGACACTGTTAATTGGTCCATTAAATAGATTTTTTCTTAACCAACCGACAGGTCCAACAGTATTCGCTGGAGGCGGAAGATCAGGTTGAAATTGATGTGTACTCATCTTATCTCTCCACCAACGCTACTTTGCGGTTGTATATGTTCATTAGAGCGGACGTTAATAGGCTTAGAGTCAGGTAGACGCCCATTGTCATCGCGATTACTTCGATAGCTTGTCCAGTTTGGTTCAATGTTGTCCCTGCAAATACAGACACAAGATCGGGATAACCAATGGCCATCGCAAGTGATGAGTTTTTGGTCAGATTCAAATACTGACTGGTTAATGGTGGAATGATAATTCTTAATGCTTGTGGAATAATCACCAACTTGAGGGTTCGTGTTCTAGGGAGACCTAGAGACATCGCAGCCTCTGTTTGCCCATGGTTTACCGCGTTAATACCTGAACGCACAATCTCGGCGATGAACGCTGCTGTGTAGATACTTAAAGCAAGCATCAACGCTGCTAGTTCAGGAATGATGCTAATACCGCCCTTGAAGTTAAACCCTTTCAAAACTGGGTACTCCGCAGAGATAGGCATGCCCATAACAAAGTAAGTTACCAACGGTAAGCCCACAATCAGTGCCGCAGCAATTCGCAACATTGGTGTTTGTTGGCCGGTTAGCTTTTGTTTGTTATTAGCCCAGATGTTGATAACAAAAGTAGCGATGACACCAGTAATCAATGATGCGATCACAATGCTACTGCCTTGCTCTAACACTGGTGCAGGGAAGTACAAACCACGTACGTTCAAGAAAATGGCTTCACCAAGGCTCATACTTTGACGAGCAGAAGGTAAAGCTTGTAGAACGGCGAAATACCAGAAAAAGATTTGCAACAGAAGAGGGATGTTTCGGAATATCTCAATATAGATAGCTGCAAATCGGCTAACTAACCAATTTGAAGAGAGCCTTGCAATACCCATACTAAAGCCCAGTACCGTGGCTAACATGATGCCGAGTACAGAAACCAAAGCGGTATTGAGAAGACCGATAAAGAAGGTACGACCGTATGAGAATGTTTCGTCGTATTCAATCAGTGTTAAGCCGATACCAAAACCAGCTTCTTGAGATAAAAAATCAAAACCAGTGGCGATACCACGGGAATCTAAGTTAGTGAGTGCATTGTTTACAATCGTGTAGAAGAAAGCACAAAGCGCCCCGACGGCGAGAATTTGGAAAACAATTGAGCGAAAAGTGGGGTTGTAAAAAAGGTTGGCACTTTTGGGCTGTGGCTTTGCCTGAGCTGGAGAAATAGTTTCATTAGGTTTCATACTGCTATAACCTCAAATCCATTTAATAAATAGGGCGGAAAAGTCCGCCCTAATTGATGCTTGTAAATTTATTAACGGATTGGTGGAGCGTACATAAAGCCGCCCGCATTCCATAGTGCGTTTACGCCACGAGAGATCTGCAGTGGTGAACCTGTACCAACAGTACGTTCGAAGCTCTCACCGTAGTTACCAACTTGTTTAATGACTTGGTAGCCCCAATCGTCACGAATACCAAGGCCTTTGCCTTTAGGACCGTCAACACCAAGAATACGTTTGATGTTTGGATCTTTTGACTTAAGCATTTCGTCAGCATTCTTAGATGAGATACCGTACTCTTCCGCGTTAATCATTGCTGAAAGTGTCCATTTAGCGACGTTGAACCACTTGTCATCATCTTGACGAACAACAGGGCCTAGTGGCTCTTTAGAGATGATTTCAGGAAGTACCTGTGCAGATTTAGGATCAGCTAAGTTTAGGCGAAGTGCGTATAGACCAGATTGGTCAGTCGTTAGCACATCACAACGACCCGCGTCGAAGCCTTTAGATGTTTGTGCTGCCGTATCGAATACCACTGGCTTGTAAGACATGCCACTGTTACGGAAGTAATCGGCTAGGTTAAGTTCAGTTGTTGTACCTGATTGAACACATACAGAAGCGCCATCAAGTTCTTGAGCACTTGTTAGACCAAGTTCTTTCTTAACCATGAAGCCTTGACCATCGTAGTAATTAACGCCTACGAAGTTCAGACCTAGAGCAGTGTCACGATGTAGTGTCCATGTTGTGTTACGAGATAGTACGTCGATTTCGCCAGATTGAAGCGCGGTAAAACGTTCTTTAGCAGTAAGAGGTACATACTTCACTTTAGTTTTGTCACCGAGTACAGCCGCTGCAAGAGCTTGACAATACTCAACATCAATTCCTTCCCATTCACCTTTTGAGTTAGGGTTAGAGAACCCTGGAAGACCGGTACTTACACCACAAGTTAGAAAACCTTGAGATGTGACTTTGTCCAGAGTGCTTTCTGCCGCTGATGCTGATGTTGCCATCATCGCAGTTGATGCAGCTACTACTGAAGCAAGAAGTGTTAGTTTATTTGTCATTTGTATCCTTCCTTGTTAACCAGGTGACACCTGATACTCGTGCTCATTTGAGTTTTTCTATATGTGTTGCGTTTTCTATGACCTTGTTACTCAAATCAAACTGGTTGCATTTTGCAAATGAAACTGTGTGCGATTTAAACAACTATTTATAAGGTTAGGAAAGGATCCGTACTTTCACAAATGTATAATTTAAAAAGAATTTTGAATGAAATCACAAATCCGAACACAATTAGAATGACCAAATGTTAACTTAATGTAAATAGTGCAGCGCTTCACACTGTTGGTGCAACGAGATTTAGATTTTTATATTGACAATTGACTAGGTTAATATTCTGAATCAATGTCACAATGATGAAACATTAAACTTCAGAAAGATTGAAATTTGGTGAATAAATATTTTTATTGCACTTGGATAGTTATTAATATGCTCCAAATTTGGTAGCATGGCTGAATAGTTATTGAAGTCACCTCAAGGAAGAACATGCGTTATTTCCCAATGTTTTTAGATGTAGAAAATAAGCCGATCTTAGTGGTGGGTGGGGGTGAGGTTGCTTGCCGAAAAGTCGATAGCTTGTTAAGAGCTGGGGCGGATGTCACGTTAGTGTCCCCAAAGGTAGAGCCTTACTTAAAGCAGCTTGTCGATGATAATAAATTACATTGGATTCAAAATTTTTACTCTTCACAACTTATCTCGAAAAACTACTTACAAGTGTGGGCAACAACAGACAACCCAAATCTAAATCATCAAGTACATAATGATGCAAAAAAAATGGGTATTCTTGTCAATGTGGTCGATGACTTACCCTATTGTGACTTCATCACTCCTTCAATGATAAATCGCGGAAGAATCCAAATTGCGATCTCAAGTGGGGGCGCATCACCTGTTTTGGTGAGAAATATTAGAGAAAAACTCGAAACGGTATTGCCACAAAACATAGGTTTGATTGCGGACTTTGGTGCATCAAAACGCAATTCGATTAAGGAGTCTTTTCCTACTGTTGATGAACGCCGCAAATTCTGGGAACGCTTTTTGTCATCCAGTTTTATCAATCAAGTGACGGATAGGGAGCAACTTGAATCGTATTATCAACAGTCGCTGACTGAGCAAGTTGATAGTGAAGGTCAGGTAACTTGGATCGAATTTGAGCAAGACGTTGAGTTATTGCCTATGAAGGCTCTACGTTTGATGCAAGAAGCAGAGTTAGTGCTTTCACCGAACGATTGTCCATTTGAATTTGTTGACCTGTGCCGCCGAGACGCAGAAAGAGAAGGCTATGCTGACAGTGGAGAGCTGTCGACCAAGCTTGAGCAAGCGAGGACCGAGAAATTGCGAGTGTGTGTCTTTATTCCACCAGCGAGTGTTGAGTTCAATTTACTGGCCGGCAAAGACCTTAAACTGTCTGTTGCCAAAGTGCTCAGTTGAGTTGATAGATTTTAGTTGAAGTGACCGCTTGCTAGTTGTTTGAAATTGGCTCGAGACGCTGAATAAGACTGACCCGATAAATAAAAAGCCACTTCTCAAAGAAGTGGCTTTTTGCTATTTCGAACACGACATTGTGCTGATGAATGAGCAACCCAAATAAGCGGTCGCTCAAACTCAAAAATTAGTCGCGGAAGTTGTCAAACTGGAAAGGTTGACCAAGTTCACCGCTGCGAACTAGAGCCATAACAGCTTGTAGGTCATCACGCTTCTTACCAGTTACACGAACTTTGTCGCCTTGGATAGAAGCTTGAACCTTAACTTTGTTGTCTTTGATTAGCTTAACGATTTTCTTAGCGACATCCGTTTCGATGCCTTGCTTAAAGATAACCGTTTGGTGCCAAGTGCGACCTGTTTGGTCTGCCGCTTTCGCTTCCATCGCGTTAGGATCAACATTACGCTTTGTTAGGTTGCTACGAAGGATATCGCGCATTTGCTTCAGTTGAAAATCGTCTTGAGCAGTCAATTTTACTGATTCATCTTTGTAATCAAAGCTTGCTTCAACGCCGCGAAAATCGAAACGAGTCGATAGTTCACGGTTTGCGTTGTCTACCGCGTTACGCAGTTCTACTGCTTCTACTTCAGAGATAATGTCAAATGATGGCATTGTGTTGTTTCCTTAAGCTAAGTTTCTATCTTTAATTGCTGTTGCAAGCATATCTAGCATTGTTGCAGTATCTTCCCAGCTTAGGCATGGGTCAGTAATAGACTTGCCGTATTCTAGGTTGTTGATATCTGTCATTGGCTGGTTACCTTCAACAATGAAGCTTTCCGCCATGATGCCTGCAATTTGATTCTTGTGAGATTTGATTTGCTCACAAATGTCTTGTGCAACTTCTAACTGTTTACGGTGCTGTTTCTGACAGTTAGCGTGGCTAAAGTCTACAACCAAACGTTGAGGTAGATCGAATTCAGCCAGTTGCTTACATGCGTGATCTACAGATTCAGCATCAAAGTTAGGGCCTTTATCACCACCACGCAGAATTACGTGACCGTATGGGTTGCCAGAAGTACGGTAAACCGTCATACGGCCGTTCTTATCTGGCGAGTAGAAGTAATGTGAAGCATGCGCAGCACGAATCGCATCAATAGCAATTTTGATGTTGCCGTTAGTTGCGTTCTTGAAACCAACTGGGCAAGACAGTGCAGAAGCCATTTCACGGTGAATCTGAGATTCAGTCGTACGAGCGCCAATTGCGCCCCAAGTGATAAGGTCTGCAATGTACTGACCTGTGATCATATCAAGGAATTCAGTCGCGGTAGCTAGGCCAAGCTTGTTGATATCTAGTAGAAGCTTACGAGCTTTGTTCAAGCCTGTTTCAAGTGCGTATGACCCATCAAGGTTAGGATCGGTAATCAAACCCTTCCAACCTACAACAGTACGAGGTTTCTCGAAGTAGGTTCTCATTACAACGAACAGTTCATCTTTGTACTGGTCTTGAATCTGACTTAGACGCTCGGCGTAATCAAGTGCCGCTTCTGTATCGTGAACAGAGCAAGGGCCTACGATAACTAATAGGCGGTTATCACGACCCGTTAGAATATCTTCGATTTGGCGGCGAGAATTTTTAATGCGCTCAGCAACGTCGTCAGTAATAGGGTGTGCATTGCCTAGTTCGGCAGGAGTTGGCATAGGACCCAGAGCTTGGGTTCTCAACTCATCAGTTTTTAATGGCATGTGATGGCTTTTTTATTCTATTGCGAAGTGGTTAAGATAACGGAATTGAACAGAGGAATAAACTCTCTTAAGTCAAAGTTATCTCTGTTATTGCTAATATTCTTATTTTTATCAGCAGGCCAGCGCCAAATAAGGGATTTTCACTTGTATTAACAGGCAGCTATCGGTATTTTCGTTTGAACACAACATAAAAATGCTGGAGCAGCAATGACTCAAGAAAATCAAAGCACTTTGCACCCAGAACTGGTCTTAGGTGATGTGCTGCCTTCTTACAACGATAATAATAATTCTAACCACTTATACGTTTCATTATCTGAATTGGTTATGGATCGTATCTTCTATCACCCAAGTATTGAAAGTCACTTAGATACACTGACTGATATCGAAAAAACCTCTTTAGATGCGATCCTTGGCGATAAAACAGTCGATGAGCATTTTGTTTCGACCTTAGTGATTGCCATCCAAGCTGCCGTTCAGCCAAATCATACTTCTGTTCGTATCGCGTTAAGTAGTGCTGACAGCTATGGCTTCCGTTCACTACTTGGTGGTAGCTGTGAAGCCGAAGAGATAAACCCGGCACTAGGTGTTCGTGGGGTTGCTCGTTATGCAACATCAGAGTACAGCAAAGCATTCGCTTTAGAGTGTCAGGTAATTAAAGCATTGCGAGAGCAGGGTATTAACGTTGAAGTGGTTGTACCGTATGTACGAGCATTAAGCGATGCCGCTAAGATTATTGATTTGCTTGCAGAGCAAGGCTTACCGCGAGGCCTTAATGGTTTGAAAGTACTGTTCTCGTGCGATGTGCCGTCTGCAGTGCTACTGAGCGAAAGATTGCTGCATTACTTTGATGGTGTTGTAGTGAACGTTGATAGCTTAGCGTCTTTCACTTTAGGCGTAGACAAGCACAATGAAGCTCAGCAACATGCTTTTGATCCACAAAACGAGGCGGTTATTACCTTGTTGAGTATGATTGTTAAAGCAACGCTGAACGCGAAGAAGCCCGTCCTGCTTGTGACTCAAGGCTTGGTGGACTACCCGCGTCTACAAGGCTTTATCGCTGATCTTGACGGTGTTGAGACAGTCGTTACTGCATAGACCAGCTTATTGTCTAAATAAATCAACTTGCTGTATGAGTTTATTTAAAGCAATAAAGCTTTGAGAATGAAAGAGATATCATTATGCGATGATATCTCTTTTTTGTAACATTTTTTTGACATCTCGAGCGCTAATCGATTAACTGGTCTGATGACTTATTTGACTAGGTAACTCGAATGTTGACCCCTCTACAAAAAGCAAATTTCTACTTGAGCATGTTTGGCTTTTTCAAAGTGCCTCTGATCTGGCTATGCCGACCAAAACTGCTCGCGCTGGATAATCAACATGTTGAAGTGAAAATTCCTCTCAAAAGACGAACTAAGAACCACCTCAATAGCATGTACTTTGGTGTGTTAGCAGTAGGTGCTGATGTGGCGGGGGGCTTTCTTGCAATGAGTAAATCCCAGCAGCAAGGCGAAAAGATCTCGCTGGCATTTAAAGAGGTGACAGGTAACTTCTTGAAGCGCCCGGAAGGTGACGTACACTTCACTTGTAAAGATGGTGAGCTGATCAACACTATGCTGGCTGAAACTATGTCTACTGGCGAGCGTGTGAATCAACCCGTGACCATAATCGCGACGTGTCCGTCTTTGCATGGCGATGAACCAATGGCGGAGTTCACGCTAACGCTTTCGATTAAGAAAGTTCCTTCTAGAAAATAGTTCGGAAGTATAAGGTTGGTCGGAATCTGAAGATTATAGTTCAACAGAAAGCATTTGTTGAACAAGTGGAAGAGCGGTATGTGAATTGAATATCCACATACCGTGCCGCACACCGTAGCAAAGTTAAGATTCTTGAGTGATTTGCTCGATGTCGACGATCTTTGAACGGTTCATTACGATTTTCCAACGGTAATAGGTCGGTTCAGTATCGTGATTGTTCTCTTTAATGATCAGGTTGAGTAGGTGACGCTTTTCGACAGACTCACGGCTTACTTGCCCTTCATTCAGGCGATATACGTTATTTGACCCCTTGTCCATCAAGCGTGTCAGCGCTCTCAGGCTGATCGATAACGTTTCACGAGTCTCCTCGTAACCACTCATGAATGTTGACGTCGACATCTCGGTATGTGAACGATAGTGCAAGACTTGCTCTTCACGCTGAACGACACGTTTCTTGCGTATTGATTGAATACGGTCAGCTAACTTGGAAAAGTTCGCATAGTCCAACCATTCAAGCTTGTGGCCGACAGATTTATTGGTTGTTGGGTCAAAGTAGCGACGCTTCCACTTGGGTTTGCCTTTACGAAGCCAACGCCAAAGGATGTCTCTCAAGTCATCTTTAAATATTTCACGCAGTGCGTAGATAAATGACATCGACACGATGAAAGAAGCGGTAATCTCTCCCAGAAAATCACGAGCCAATATGACGGTTGTCGTCACGACCACCATGACTAAGCCTGTCGCAATACCTTTAACGGCACGCTTAACGTTTTTACCCATGGAGGTGGTCTTCTCCTTGAGTACGATAGGGTGCTCTATCAAGCGTCGCAGCAGTCGCATCTTGTTACTCAGTCGCGTTACGTCTTCACGAACCTTGGCTGAGTTATAGCGATTAAGTTTACGATGGGCAGTCTCTTTGTCACACAACGTCAAGAGTCGCTCTTTTATCGTCGAGTATTCACTGCCACGCGGCATATGAGAGACCAGAGATAAGAACTTTTGCTCTGTGTACCAAGAAAGATAGTTATCAATGTTTGCGTAGTAGCGTTTGAGGTTTTCTTCATAAGGAATACTTCGGCGAAGCTTCTTCAAGATGTCTAACGCGAGCTCAATAACTTCATCAACCTCATCCGCTGTTACGTCGTCACTATCAGTCTTATTTAAACTGCTCACGGCTTTATCTAAAGCAATAACATATTGATACGCGAACAAACTCAAACTCACACGATACTGTGTCGTTGATAAGCGTCCACGTTTTGCCAAGCGACTGTGTACCAAAGGTAACAGTGTCTTGTCACTGTAGTAGGCGCGCTTTTGAGTAATTGAGCTGTAGAAAAAGGCACTTTCAGAAAGTACTTCGGGAGTGAGTCCGAGTTCACCGGGGATGAATAGATAAACGTCCATGTCGAGCTTTTTGGTCTTCGCCATTGCATGGTTAATTTTGAGTGTTATCGCATCTTGTTTATCAACGGTGATCAACGATGTCTCCTAGAATGTAAAAATATGAATGAAACTAGCGAAAGCATATCAGAGATCACGTATAATCACCGCCAAATTTAAAGTAGAGAAAATCTTGATGATTAATATTGGTCAAATAAACAACTTAGAAGTAGTAAAGCAAGCCGACTTCGGTGTATTCCTTGACGCTAGCGACTATGGAACCGTGTTGCTGCCAAAACGATTTACTCCTGAAGGTGTTGAAATTGGTCAAAAACTGGATGTTTTCTTATACATTGATTCTGACAACCAGATCGCTGCAACGACTGAAAAACCAATTGCTCAAGTGGGGCAGTTTGGCTTGATGACGGTTGAAGGCGTAAACAGCACCGGTGCATTCATGAGCTGGGGCGTGAAAGGTAAAGATCTTCTTGTTCCTTTCAGCGAGCAACGTGGCCGTTTAAACGAAGGTCAGTCAATCTTAGTATATGTGTATATTGATAAAGCATCTAGCCGCATTGTAGGTACAACAAAGTTCAACAAGTGGTTAGACAACACGCCTGCGACTTATAAGCAAAACGAGCAAGTGGATCTCATTATCGCTGAGCGCAGCCAGTTAGGTTACAAAGCGATCGTTAACGGTGAGCATTGGGGCATGATTTTCCCATCAGACATCATCGGTAAGCTGTTCATAGGTAAAGCGCTAAAAGGCTACATTAAAAACGTTCGTGAAGAAGACGGTAAGATTGACTTGTCTCTTCAGAAAATTGGTGTGGCTAAAATGGATGACCTAAGCACTAAGGTTCTCGATCTGCTTGAGAAGAAAGGTGGTTACTTACCTTTGAATGATAAATCTTCTCCGGAAGTTATTTTCTCTGCATTCAGAACCAGCAAAGGTACGTTCAAGAAGACAATTGGTGGTTTGTACAAGTCTGGCAAGATCACTATCGACAAAGAAGGCATCAGCCTAGTTAAATAAGCGAGCTTGTCGGTCAAAAAAAAAGCCCAAACCTTCCTGTTTGGGCTTAGGGGAAAGGGCTCCGAAGAGCCTACGCTAATCGTTTTAATTCTTTGTCTGTTAGACTGAAGTCTAGTTTAAATTCCCTAATAAGCGATTTTTGTTATTGGAAATAGCGACTTGAATTGATATTTGTGTAATTAAGTGTTGATTTTTCAGTGCTTCCCTTGAAATGAACTAGCCGACAAGAATAGAAAAAGCCCAAACAATGAAGGTTGTTTGGGCTTTTTGTTTTTCTCAGTACAGTGAGAGCTTTAATCGAACGACTAGAAAAGGTTTTTGTCGCGTACTAGCTCTCTTGGTAAGCCATTCTTCACTCGGTTACCTACCCATTTACCAAGGCCGATGATTGCGCCGTTGTATTTTACTAGCACTTCGCCTTTGCCTGACAAGCCTTCTGGGCGAACGTCTCGGCCCATGAACCATTCTCGAGCATCTTCGATGTTGAGGTCTACGATGTTAGCTTCATGACCTGTCGCGAGCGTTGTCGCGACTTGGTGTTGCCATCGGCAACCTTTTTTATGGGTTTCAGCGATCTTGATGCCCATACGAGAGAAACGGAATTCACCGATCATAGGTTCTAGCGCTTCTGGGAATAGCCAAACGTCTTTGTCACGAATCCAAACTTGAGTATCGCTTGGCAATTCGATATCGAGAGTACTCATTAGTTGTTCAGCGACTTCTTGCTGAGTTTTCTTTGATGCTTTTTCAAATGGGAATTTACCCATACGTTTTTTAACTTCTGGTGGAGTCACAGACGCTAGTTTACGGATACGTGCAACAAAGAAACCTTCAGAGTCATAGACCTGTGGGAAGATGTGAAGAAAGCCTTCTTCTGTCGTGGTTGCTTTTGCGTTGTCGAATAGTGATTCAAGAGATTCAAACTCAACCGCATCACCAAAGGTTTCTTTTAGGTGATGGCACACTTGTTGGTTCTCTTCAGTGCTTAACGTACATGTTGAGTAAACCAAAACACCATTAGGTTTAAGAGCATGGAATGCACTTTCAATCAGGTCTTTTTGCGTGTCAGCAATATCGACTACAGATTGATACGTCCAGTTCTTCATCGCATCAGCGTCTTTACGAATGGTACCTTCGCCAGAGCAGGGTGCATCCAGTAAGACAGCATCAAACTGTTCTGGCAACCAACCACCGAAAACTCGACCATCGAAGTTACTGAGTGCGGCATTACGAACGCCACAACGTTCGATGTTGGCGTGAAGTACTTTCACACGGCTTGCAGCGTATTCATTGGCAACCAACACGCCGCGATTATTCATTAGCGCAGCGATTTGCGTTGTTTTAGATCCGGGTGCAGCAGCAGTATCTAGCACGGCTTGGTAATCAGCTTCGCCTTGGAAAAGAGCCGAAGGTGGCATCATAGAACTGGCTTCTTGGATGTAGAAAAGACCAGACATGTGTTCTGCCGTATTACCTAGAGGCGCTTCACTTTCATCGGCTGTAATCCAAAAACCCGTTTCACACCAAGGTACAGGTTCCAGTTCCCAGCCTTTCTCTTTTGCTCTTACTAGGAAGTCTTCCACACTGATTTTCAGTGTGTTGACTCGAATACTTTTACGCAGTGGTTTTTGGCATGAGGCAACAAAAGAAGCCATATCTAGGTGACTAGGCATGATCGCTTCGATGTGCGTTAGGAATTCTTCAGGAATATATACGTTAGCGTGCAAAAGAGTATCTCGAATTATTGCATTAATGCGGGGAGTTTAAAGCAAAATGAGGTCGTCCTAAACCATATTTACGGCAAACAACAAAAATGCAGCCGAATGGCTGCATTTTGATCAAGAATTAATCTTCGTTAAGCTGTATTAATTTGCATGGAGCTTCTGAGGATTCACTCTATGGGCGAGGAATCGCGGTTCTCCATGACTTCCACTCATCTTCTGCTTGAGGGTATAGGTAGAAAGACTGATCTTCGCTTGCCACAGGCTGAAGTTCACTCGTCGGTGGCGTTGAGAAGGTAATTCCGCCTCTTAATAAACTGTCTACCGTTCCTGCTTTGATGTTTGCACCAGAAAGGCCGATAGAAACATCGACACCCGACACGTTCCAAAACACCGTGTTTGCGCGTATCAGATACGCGTAGTCAGGTTCAATTTGAATCGT
>Ga0310124_10002644_pt1 | contig 12277 bp, 14 predicted proteins | sample CB11b_AW_Bot5_MG_FD_203507 | JGI IMG/M metagenome (GOLD analysis project Ga0310124, IMG submission 203507) | Marine microbial communities from Western Arctic Ocean, Canada - CB11b_AW_Bot5 | ecosystem: Environmental > Aquatic > Marine > Oceanic | place: Canada: Western Arctic Ocean | collected...
CAAAACCGCCTGCCTTCAACTTTATGAAAATAGGGGCCATTGCGGGTCGCATAAGGCCCTCGGGTGTGTGATTGAACAAAACCTGGCGGCGCATCTGGAGAAAGTTCATCTGCCATGACTACATTATGATATAGCCCAGGTTACCCGTTCGCGTCGGATACTCTGACCTCGCCGCCTCCAACGGCGCCGGCGCAATGGCCGCAACGCAGTTCCGCTGTGAAGATCTGGCCGCAATATTTATGGGTCAGGATCAAGGGCGGCCCGTTGGGGCCGGCCAGCCAGCGGTCGCCCCAGGCGATCACACTGACCAGCATGGCATACAATCGCATGCCTTTCTCGCCGAGCCGGTACTACACCTGATGGGGGCGTTCGGGAATCGGCCGAGTCACCAGAATGTCCCCGGCCAGCAGCCGTTTCAGGCGTACGTTCAAGATATTCGGCGCGATGGCGAGATGGCGGCAAAATTGTTGAACCGGCGTACGCCGTAAACGTATTCCTGCAGGATCAGAAAGCTCCACGGATCGCCGATCGCCGCCATGGTGCGGGCGATGGGGCAGGGGCCCATGCGTTCCAACAGGGCAAGCGGCACGTGACGGTTCTTGCCGTATTCCTGAGGCCGCGCCGGCGCCGGACCGGGATGCCGGCTAGGCGCAGGGGCGAAGCTAACCTCCCGCGCTTTGATCGGTTTGTGGCAGGCGGAACAGGCTGATGGCGTCTTGCAAGGGTTGTCCGCAAATCCCGTGCTCCAGGCCCTGCCGCACTTCCCTATTGTCGGCGCACCAGGCAGCGCCCCAGTTCCGGGCCGCGATCAGCGGCGCCAGCAGATCTTCACCCATGGCGGTGGGTAAATAACGCATGAGGAGGCGGTCCGCGTTGATTGGACGCCGCTCCTAAACGCCATGGCGGACACAGCCGGGACAAGGTCCTGTCGAGCGAGGCGCGGGCGATACCCAGATTGGAACAGAATTCGTCAAACCGCCGCACCTTGAACAGCAATATTTTGCGCAACACCATAAAGGTCGCGGCGCCACCGATGATGGTGAAGGCGCGCTCTACGGAGCAGAAACCAGTAAGCACGTGGTCGGCGTCGGTCATCTGGTTACTCTCGGAATTGCTCAAGCCAATGCTTATGATACAAGACCAATTCAATGATATCAGCGAAACTTTTGGCAACACAAGGGTCGGAAGCGGACCGCGTCAATGGGCGTGGACTGGTGTACTTGCAACAAAAATAGCCCTAATTGCGATAGGACGGGTCCTGCCGATCCAACATGCGCAACAGGGCCGGCCAAGCCTTGCTGGACAATGATAGATTGCCCCCCGATACCTGAATTTTCACTGTCTCGATGGATTTGTCCGAAGGCATGTTCAACTTCGTGCCGCCGGCCAGGGCGCGCAGCTGCATGGTGCAGGCCCGTTCCAGGGTATACATACCATAGAAAGCCGAGGCGATGGTGGGACCGCAGGTCAGGGTGCCATGATTGCGCAGGATCATGACGTTGCTATCACCCAGATTGGCAACCAGACGTTCCCGCTCGTCATGGTCGAGGGCGATGCCTTCATAGTCATGATAGGCAACACCGGGGCTGATTATCATGGCCGTCTGCGTCAGGGGCAACAGGCCGTGGGCCTGGGACGATACCGCCACCCCGTCGTCGGTGTGCAAATGCATGACACAAGCGGCGTCCGGCCGCGCCCCATGCACGGCGCTATGGATCGTGAAACCGGCGGGATTGATCTCGTCATCGGTCTCGGACTGAATATTGCCCTCGAGGTCGACCTTGACCAGGGATGAAGCCGTGATCTCGTCGAACAGATAGCCCATGGGATTGATCAAAAAACACTCTCCCCCCGGCGCGACCACCGTATCGGGCACACGGGCGGAAAGATGTGTCAAAATCATGTCAGTCCAGCCGTAATGGGCGACCAGACGGTAACAAGCGGCAAGATCTACCCGGGTCTGCCATTCGGCTTTGCTGACTTTCTGTTGCATGCGAACAATATTCATTGCTGCTATCTCCTACCAAGTTTTCCACATTTACGCCGTCAGGCTACTCCCGCGTCGGGCCTGGAAACTGTTCACGCAGAATTCGTTTTAGCGGTTTGCCGGTCGGGTTGCGGGGAATTTCATCCACAAATACCGCGCCCTTAGGCTGTTTAAAGCGGGCCAGTTTGCCGTCGCAATAGCGCAGAATGTTGTCCTCGCTGATATTATAGTCCTTGCGTACGACCACGGCTATGGGGCTTTCCCCCCAGCGTTCGCTGGGTTGACCGATCACGGCGACATCGGCCACGCCCGGATGGGCCATGATGACATTTTCCAGTTCCGCCGGATAGACGTTCTCGCCGCCCGAGATGATCATATCCTTGACCCGGTCATGGATGGTGATGAAGCCGTCTTTGTCCTGCAAGGCGATGTCGCCGGTATAAAGCCAACCGTCGCGGATGGCCTCGGCCGTGGCTTCCGGATTGTTCCAATAGCCCTTCATGATGTGGGCCCCGCTGACCAGGACTTCGCCGGGAACGCCGGGGGCCACGTCGTCACCATTCTCATCGACCACGCGAATGGAAGTGTGGAAAAACGCTTTGCCGGCCGAACCGATCTTAGTCATGGCATCGTCGGGGCCGATCAGGCTGGCCGGGCCGCCGGCTTCGGTCAAACCATAGACCTGGTGAATTTCGATGCCGATATCCTTGTAGGTCTCGATCAGGTTGGCCGGTACCGGCGAGGCGCCGGATAAAATCCAGCGCAAGTTCGAGATATTATAGTTCTGGAAATCCGGCACCATCAGCATGAAGTTCAGCATGGCCGGCACCGCCAGGCTGATGGTAATCTTCTCGGTTTCAGTGATTTCCCACATCACCTTGGGATCGAACTGACGCAGGAATACCACCGTGCAACCCAAATAAATGCAGTTCAAGACCGGTTCCAGCGCGCCAACATGGTACATGGGCAGGGCAATGGAATAGCGGTCGCGGAACCTGATATCGGCGGTGTTGGAGGCCGTGATCACGGCCCAGGTCATGGTGTTGTGGGTGTGTAGAGCGCCCTTGGGTAGACCGGTAGTGCCCGAAGTGTACATGATGAAAAGGTCGTCATCGTCGCCCGCGTCATTTTCCGGCTCGTCAGGCGATCCGGCCGCCATGAAATCTTCGTATTCCGTTGCGAACAGATCCCGGTCCTTGCCCTCGCTCAACTCGATCCAATGGGCAATATCCGTGGCGGCGGCACTCCGGCTGGTGATTTCGCCCACGACCTCGGCGAAATCGCCGCCATAGATCAGTGCGATGGCACCGGAATCCTTCAGGATATAAGCCAACTCGTCCGCGACCAGGCGCCAGTTGAGGGGAACGCTGACCGCGCCAATCTTGGCAAGACCCAAGAAGCTTTCGTAATATTCAACGCCGTTCAGCAGCAACAGGGCGACCCGGTCACCTTTCTTGATGCCCAGACTGCGCATGGCATTGGCCACCCTGTTGGCGCGCTGGTCAATCTCGCGGTAGGTAAAACGCCGTGACGTGGCCGGGTCGACGACCGCTTCCAAGTTCGGGTTCAGATGGGCCCGCTTGCCTAGGTAAAGGCCAATATTGTTGCGCACGACAGTCATTCCCTAAATACCGCGAAGGCACCGTGCGGAAGATGACATACTCCGCCGAAAATCCCTAGCCAACCGTCATCTGGATTTAGGTATGTGGTGATTCTTGGCGAAGTTCACTTCCATATGGGACGGCCGCCAAGCCGCCAGCGGGTCAATGACAGTGGGTCTACAGCGGAATTGCCAACAAGGTATCGATCTTGTCGCTGTCCAGGACAACGAGTTTTTTGGCGAATCGCGGGCGGGCGCCTGAGGTATCGATGCTGTCCAGATAACGACCGCTGACGAACAGGTCCTGGCTGCCGTCGATCATGGTGCGGACCACCATGAAGCCGGCCTCGGCCATGATCAGGCTGCCCTCGGCGCCGGTGACCCGGACCACCGAGATTATGTGGCGATAGCGCTGGGGCTCGTAGATATTGGCCTTGCGAAGGGCGGTAATCCGATCCTTCAGCATATTGCGGTTCCGGGCATCGATGATACCGATGGGCAGGCCCCGGGCATGGTTAAATTCGGTGGTGATGCGGTAATGCGCCTGTTCGGTAAAAAAGTCCGGCCAGCGTTCCAGTTCATCGCCATCGACGCAGGCGGCATAATCCGCCAACAGGCCCGTCACCACGCCGATTTGGGCGCTAATTAGTACTCCATCGGGCGCTTCCGGCGGCATCAGATAGCCATCACCTTGCGGTAGGCTTTCCAAAAGCCCCGGACCGAGGTTTCCGTGGCACGGCTTTCCTGGGAGACCGCCCCATCGCCGCCCATCATGACCACCGATGTATCATCGCCCGCGCCGGGCAGCGCGCGCTGGATAAAGGCGCCGACCGCGCCGTCCTCCATGGAGATATAACCTGCGGGCCCGATGAAGTTGGATTGCATCAAACGCAACTCTGCCAATTCGTCGTCGTCGTCGGTAAAGCCATAATTGGTCCAGACCACATCCGTTCGGTCCACCCCCTTGGGCACGATCTGGCGCACCACCAGAGAGTTGCGGACTTGCTGGATCACCAGATTGGGGAACACAGAGAGGATCTGCAGCGTAATGCCGTCGCCGAATTCATCCCGCCCGCCCAACAGCGCTGGTTCTTTCAACCCAATGCTGTCATCGTCGGCGCGCAGCTTGGCGGTTTCATAGTCCTTATCACCGTCATTCCGAGCGGACTTGTTATCCAGCTTGTTGTTGAGCATGGAATAGCTGACGTGATGGCCGCCACTGTCATCGACGATAATGCCCCCCTTTTGGGACAGCCGGTTCAGCCGGAAGGTCGTAAAAAATAGATGCAGGATGCTGGCGTGATAGGGATCCCTGACGTTTTCGGCGTAAAGCTTCCAGTTATTGCGCAGGGTTTGGGTGTAATAGCCTAGAACCTTGACGGGACGCGGCAGCACCCGCCGTATGCGCATCACGATCTCCGCCCCAAGGTAATCTTCCAGGGGCGCCACGCCCGGGTCGAAACTGCCAAACACCAGGCCGGACAGCATAGCGATTTGCAGCCGGCGCAGGCCATGTTCCTCGCGCCGGAAGCCCTCCGGCATGCCGCCCTCGCCCTTGACGCCGTTTTGAAAGGCGACGCCGACCAGGTTGCCGTCATGATCATAGGACCAGGCGTGATAGACGCAGGTGAAGGCCTTGGCATTGCCGAAACGTTCCAGGCATAACAGCGCGCCGCGATGGGCGCAGCGGTTCTCGAAGCCCTTCAGCTCCCCGGCACGGTCGCGCACCAGAACCACCGGCACATCGCCCAGGAAAGTGGTCTTGTAGTCGCCGGGATTAGGGACTTCGCATTCCAGGCCCAGAATATTCCAGGTCGGGCCCATGAATAGCCGCTCTCGCTCCCGCAGGTAGACCGCCTCGTCGTCGTAGAGGGCATAGGGCACCCGTGTCAGGCCGTCGTTCGGCCAAGACGCGGTTGCCGGATGGCTCGATGCCTCGCTCATGGTGCCATGCTCCCCATCTCGTGGGTAACCACGGCGAAACGCGCCAGGCTTTCGGGCAGCCATATTAGGTTCCGGTCATAATAATCCGCGAACACCGGTGCGTCCCCGGACAATTCCAGCCAAGGCTGTTGCGAGCGGGTCAAGATGTGCATGTCCGGTGCGGACGCCTCTGCATCATCAGGGGCGCTGACCCGAACGAACCAAAAGCCCGGCCTGCATCCGTGAACGCGAATGAGGCAAGCTCGCCCGGAAGAAGCGCTACCTCGGTCTTTTCTACCCAGGCATTGAGTGCGAAGGTACTGCCCGTCAGGCGTTGGCAATTGGTGCAATGACAGGTAGGCATAACCGTCGGTTTAGCCTTCAAGGCAAAGCGGACCGCGCCACAGGCGCAGCCGCCCTGGACGTCAGTCATCACCAGCCTGCGCCTTGGCCTCTTTTTGCGCCTGGCGTTCAATTTCGCTTTGTACCGCCGCCGCCGCCGCCCCCACGAAGACCTCCCGGTTGCGGTGGCTGTAATCGTAGGAGGTTCGGCGCAGGTCGTTCTTTTTCTGGAAATGGGGCACCACATAACGGGCCATCAACTCGAAATGCTCCAACGTGGCGTCGAAATCGGCCCAGTTATGGGCTAATTCCAGAAAGACGCCAAAGCCGCCAGATCCTTTGAGCAACTTTTCAATATGGCGGATGGCATCGTCGGGATCGCCGATAACTGCCATGCCGTTATCCGTCAAAAATCCGTAGGCATCATCGATCTCCGGCGGGACAATGGGGAAGGTGGCGATTTCACGGAAATACTGCGCCCATTTGTCGAGGCCATGTTCAACGTTCTTTTTTGCTTGCGCCCGGCTGCGGGCCACATGGGCCAGAGTGACAACACGCCATTTCTCGCGGCTGACTGAATGGCCCGCCGCCTTCGCCGTCTCTTCGCACAGGCGCCAGTTATTGGTATGCGCCACCAGAGCCTCGTCCGAGGTGCCGCCAATGGACAGCATGCCCAGGCCATGCTTGCCCGCGGCCAGGGCGCCGGCGGGAGAGCGGGCGCAAGCCACGGCCATTTCCATGCGCGGGTCGCTATAGCAGGGCAATTGCATCTGCGCCTCGCGCAGTTCGAACCAATCGGTCTTCATGCTGACCTGTTCGCCATCCAGCAATGGCACGATGGCGTCCAGGGCCTCGTTCATCATGCGCCGCTGCTCGGCCGGGTCGATGCCCATGCGGAAGGCATCGCCCACCAGCGCGCCGGGTCCGACGCCGAACATGGCCCGCCCCTTGGTCATATGGTCAAGCTGCACCATGCGCCCTGCGGAGGTAAAGGGGTGGTGGTAGGGCAATGAGGTGACGCCGGTGCCCAGGCGGATATGCTTGGTCCGCTCGGCGGCGGCGGCGATGAATATATCCGGTGCGGCAATAATTTCGTAACCGCCCGAATGATGCTCGCCGATCCAGGCTTCGTTATAGCCCAGGCGGTCCAAGTGCTCGACTAGCGCCAAGTCCCGGTCCAACGCCGCTGTTGGGTCTTCGTCCACGGTGTGAAATGGAGCCAGAAAAATGCCGAAGCCTAGTTTTTTCATGATGGATACTCCTCGTAATTCAAGCGGCCAAAGACTGCCCACGACGTCTTTAACTGTATAATACGCAATTCCAAGCGCAATCGAGCGGCAAATATTCTGCTCATCTGAAACGTTCAGAAATGAACAAGGCGCGCTATTTTGAGCCCACGGGGCATAGGAAAGGCGGCAGAATGAGCGAGATTGTCTGGCGGGCGGAACCATTGGCTATTGCGGCGAGCAATATCCAGGACTTCACTAATACCCTGGGCGCCAAGGACTATGACGATCTGCTGGCCAAGGCGGCGGCCGATCCCGATTGGTTCTGGGACCAGACTATCCGCTATATGGGCTTCGTCTTCGAAAAACCCTATGACCGGGTCCGCGACCTCTCCAAAGGCGCGGCCTGGGCGACATGGTGCCTAGGCGGCACCACCAACGCCACCCTTAGCCTCCTCGACAAGCACCGCGACACACCAACCTATGATAAGGACGCGGTCCGGTTCGAGGCGGAGGACGGCACGGTGCGCGTCTGGACCTACGAGGAACTGGACCACCAGACCTGCCGCCTGGCCGCCGCCTTGACGGAACTAGGGTTGGGGCCGGACGACAAGGTTGGCATCTATATGCCCATGGTGCCCGAAGTCGTCGCCGCATTTTTCGCCACCGCCCGGATTGGGGCCGTGGCGGTGCCGCTGTTTTCCGGCTTTGGTCATGAGGCCATCGCCACCCGCCTGAACGATGCCGGCGCCACCGCCGTAATCACCATTGATGGTACCCAGCGCCGGGGCCGGCTCATCCCCATGAAGCCGGTTATGGATCAGGCTCTGACCAACGTGCCATCGGTCCGCCACCAAATTGTCCTACGCAGCCATGATGTCGCCCTGGCCTGGGACGATAACCGGGATCACGATTGGGCCGGCATCGTCGCGGGCAAGCCTAATTTTGTGCCTGCCGTGATCGTTGATGCGGAGCATCCCCTGCTGCTGGTTTATACCTCCGGCACCACGGGAAAACCCAAGGGCACCATCCTAACCCACGTGGGCTTCACTGTGAAGATCGGCTTTGATCTATTGGTCTGTATGGACCTGAAACCCGACGACAGGATGATGTGGATCAGCGATTTCGGCTGGGTCGTGGGGCCCATGATCACCACGGTCTGCTGCCTGGCGGGCGCCACCATGGTTTTGGTCGAAGGCACCCCGGACTATCCTGAGCCAGACCGCATGTGGCGCCTGTGTGAGGAGCACAAGGTGAGTTTCCTGGGCGTCGCCCCCACCACCATCCGCGGCCTGATGCAGGCCGGCACGGACGATGTGGAGAAATGGGATTTAGGCGGCCTGCACGTGGTCGCCTCGACCGGTGAACCCTGGACCGATGAAGCCTGGAAATGGTGTTTCGAACATGTTTGCCGGCGCCGCGCGCCGTTGTTTAATTGGACCGGTGGCACGGAAATCGGCGGCGGCATTCTGGTCAGCACCTTCATGCATCCGCTAAAGCCATGTTGCTTCGGCGGCGCAGTGCCGGGCATGGAGGCTGATATCCTGGACGATGCCGGCCAGCCGGTGGCAACGGGCGAGGTTGGCGAGTTGGTCCTGCGGGCGCCCTCCATCGGCCTGACCCGGGGCCTGTGGCGGGACCCGGAACGTTATATGGAGACTTATTGGAGCCAGTATCCCGATATCTGGCGCCACGGCGATTGGGCTAGCCGGGATGCGGACGGACTATGGTATGTGCATGGCCGCTCCGACGATACCTTGAAGATCGGTGGCAAACGCACCGGCCCGGCGGAGATCGAGGGCCTGGTCATGGCCACCGGCTTGATCACCGAAGCGGCCGCCATCGGCCTGCCAGACCCCAGGGCTGGCCAGTCGGTGATGTGCGTCTGTATTCCCAGCCCTGGCGTGGCGGCGGACGAAAATACCGCCAATCAAGTGCGCGACGCCGTTGCCGCTGGCCTGGGGCACGCCTTCCGCCCCAAGGACGTGCTGTTTGTCTCCGACCTGCCGAAAACCCGCAACATGAAAATCATGCGCCGGGTGGTCAAGGCGGCGGCCCAGGGCCAGAGCTCCGGCGACCTGACCGCCCTGGTCAATCCCGAAGCCGTGGACGAAGTGGCGCGGGCGGCCGGGCAGGTCTGGCTCATATCACCTTGCGCGGAGACGAACTCTATGGGTTCCTATCAGCGCAAGGTTATATTAGTTGACGGCGCGCTCGACGCCGCCATCCTTCCCGACTAGGGTCCCTGGGAAACGGTGCAGGAGACATACCTGTATGCCCTATGAATTTGATCTTCTCAAAGTCGATCAGCGTGGGCGCGTGGCCACAGTTACCATCGATAACCCGCCAGTGAATGTGATCACCCTGGCGCTGCTTGCGGAACTCGATGCGCTTTCCGTCACGCTAAAGGCTGATCCGGATCTTACCGTCGTCGTGATGTGAAGCGCCGATCCGGATTTCTTTCTGGCGCATTTCGATGTGGCCGCAATCCTGGACCGCCCCATCGATTCCGAGACGCAACGCCAAGTACAACTGAAACCTTTCCATGCTATGTGCGAGCGGTTTAGCACCATAGACAAGGTGATTATCGCCCAGATCGAGGGACGCGTTGGCGGCGGCGGTAGCGAACTGTCGGCCGCCTTTGACATACGGTTCGGCGTGCGGGGCAAGATACGTATCAATCAAATGGAGGCACCGCTCGGCATCCTGCCCGCACGAACATGCAACGCGTCCTGGAAATCGGCGGTTAGACCTGTGATGGCGAGTTGCGCCTGAACGAGCTGTGTGCGGAGCTTGGTGAGGACAGCTAAGATGACGGGTAGCGCCCAGCCTAGATATTCTGGCCCTGCCAGTTTTCCGTCCAGGGCCGGAGCACCACTTTATAAAAAGCCCAGGTCGACCGGCACTGTCTGTGGAGGTGCAGATACATACCAGCTATGTGATCAGGGCCTGCAAAATTGTCGTCGATATCCGTTCTGGCGTACAGATGTTGCCGTAATTCGGCCGGTAAATCAGGCATGGCGCCGCGCCACGGCGGCGTACTTATCCATCAGTGGCAGGACCGTATCAGCCTTTTCCGCCGGCAACGCAAAGACCGCCCGCGCGACGCCGGCATCGGCCATGGGCGCGGCGTAATCCAGATCTTCATAAAAGCCAAAATTAGTCACCGGCATGGTGTCGGGGTTTTTCCCTGCCTCCGACACCATCTGGCGGAATTGCGGCAGAATACTTACCACATCGACACCAGCTGACAGTCCTGGCATCCAGCCATCTCCGTATGCGATGGCACGGCGGGCGCCATGGGGGAAACCACCACCAATGATAATGGGCGGATAAGGATTCTGAACAGGCCTCGGGCCTGTCTCCATGGCATCAAAATTAACGAATTCACCGTGATATTCTGGTGTGTCCTGGGTCCAAATCGTCTTCATGGCCTCGACCCGTTCCTCCATAAGCCTGAACCGGGATTTAAAGGCCGTACCGTGGTCGGCCATCTCCTCTGCGTTCCAACCAGCGCCGACCCCGAATAGGACCCGGCCGTTGGAAATATAGTCGAGGGTTGCAACTTCTTTTGCCGTTTGGATCGGGTCACGTTGAATAACCAGGCAGATCCCTGTGCCAATTTTGATGGTCTGTGTCACCGCCGCGGCGGCGGCCAGGCCCACAAATGGATCGAGCACATCGTAATACATTCGCGGCAGATCACCCTTGCCCGCCCAGCGCGAGAGGCGCGAGAGCGGAATATGCGAATGCTCGGGGAACCACAGGGACTCAAAGCCGCGTTCCTCCGCCGCCAGGGCCAGATCCACAGGCGATATGGAATAATCAGTGGTGAACATCATCACACCAAACAGCATGGCGGCATCTCCCTTTATGAGCTTATAGTATTCGATAGGGACTGAGCCGATAGGACCCAGACAACCTTCGTATCCAAGATGATGGTAGCCAATTTGTCCCGCCGTTGAAATCGACTTCTCCCGTGGCCTAGCCGCGGGCCCACTTCTTGTTGGTCGGCGGGTACCCGGCAAATTTTGACACGACAAGACTAAGAGAATGGCCTGATATTACGCCCGGCGTCGGGGACAAAACCGAGATGGCTCAAAGCTGCCTTGGGTGCCTATATATCTACTTATCGTTCCCACGCACTGAAACCTGGATATTTGTGGGCGCAATTTTTCGGTGCTAGGCTTCTCAGATGCATTTTGGGATATTCATGGAGTTCGGCTTCCGCGATAGCGGCTCCGATGCGGCGGCGTTTAGCGAAGGCCTGGACCTGGTGGACGCGGCCGAGGCCTGGGGGCTGGACAGCGCCTGGCTGTCCGAGTTTCATTTTTCGCCGGACCGCTCGGTATTGTCCTCGCCCATCGTGGTTGCGGGCGCCCTGGCGGCGCGGACCAAGCGCCTGCGCATTGGCTTGGCGGTTTACGTGTTGCCATTGAACAATCCCCTGCGGATCGCGGAAGAGGCCGCAACTGTGGATCAGATCAGCGGCGGGCGCCTCGAATTAGGCATCGGGCGAAGCGGCTTTGTCCGTGCCTATAACAGCTATAATATCGATTATGGTGAAAGCCAGGCGCGCTTCGAGGAAGCGTTGCAGATTTTGCGCCAAGCCTGGTCGGGTAAACAATTTTCCTATCACGGCAAGTATTACCAAGTGACCGAGGCGCTGGTGGTGCCACAGCCCGTGCAAAAACCCCATCCGCCCATGCGCATGGCGGCCTCGTCGCCGGGTACATTCAAAACCGTCGCAGAGCAGGGCTTGCCCCTCTTCGTCGGCCTGCGTGGCGATGGCTTAGGTGCCCTGGTGGAGAATATAAAAGTTTATCGGGAGACCTGGCGCGGCGCCGGACATGCGGGCGAGGGCAGCGTCCATCTGCGCGTACCGGTCTATGCCGCCGCCACGGAAAGCGCCGCGTTCGATGAGCCGCGCGCCAATATTACCTATTACTTCGAACGTCAGGCGCGTTTGGTGGCGGCGAGCAGTCCCATGGGCGGCAACGCGGCGCGCAGCAACACGGCGGCAAAATTATCCGCCTTATCCTATGCGGATATTTTGCAAGACCGGGTGGCCTTTGGCACCGCGGCGCGGCTCATCGAGCGGATAAACCAATGGCGCGAGGTGTTGGGCATCGATGGGATCAACGCGGAAATGAACGCCGGCGGCATGTTGAGCGAGGCGCAGGTAAAAAACAGCCTGTG
>Ga0310124_10002645_pt1 | contig 12268 bp, 6 predicted proteins | sample CB11b_AW_Bot5_MG_FD_203507 | JGI IMG/M metagenome (GOLD analysis project Ga0310124, IMG submission 203507) | Marine microbial communities from Western Arctic Ocean, Canada - CB11b_AW_Bot5 | ecosystem: Environmental > Aquatic > Marine > Oceanic | place: Canada: Western Arctic Ocean | collected...
TGCCGGTCAAGATTGTCGAACCCGATGATCCCGACGACGAAGACGGCGAAGAAGAACTCGATCGGATCGGAGCCGCCAACACGATCACCGTCGTGAACAAGATCCCCCCCAGCCTGCTCAAGGTGCTCAGACAGCAGTTCCGGCTGATGGAAGGCTGGATGGAGCCGCTGCTCAAGAGCAGCCAGGCCCAGCAGGGCGAGATCCAGCAGCTGCGAGAGCAGATCGAGACGACGCTCGAGGACTACGAACGGTTGATCGGGCAGGTCCGCGAATCGAAGTCCAAGCGAAGCCGCGCCCGCCGAGGCGACAGCTAGCAGGCCGTTGCCGTTCGCTCATTGTAGCATTCTGCCGCGTTCAGAATCGGTGGGCCAGTAAATCCTGGGGGTCAACTCTTGACACTTGGCACATGTTCCTGGGGGTCAAGAGTTGACCCCCAGGAACACAAGTTGGACCCGTCGTCCCAAGAACCCAGGGTTTCCACCCTGGGCTAGTCTCGGCCGGCCCGCCTTCGGCGGGGCTAAGGGGATTTGGTGAAGAGCGAGGTTGGGGGTAAGGATGGGGGGTGTCCCTTATGACTTGCAACACTCTGCGCTCCTGGGGGTCGTCAGTAATCGGCAGGGAATCTCATTGCAGTCACTGGCGACTGTCTCAGAACCGAAACTGCACTCCAAACATGACGCCGTCGAGGTTGGCGTTGCCGACCCGGCGCCAGTCGTAGCCTCCGAACAGCTCAAACCGCTTGCAGGCCACCCCCGTGGAGACGCGGGCGTGCAGTATCGTCGCCTCGCCCAGCGTGCCGATGTCGAACTCGCTGCTGATCACCCAGGGACGGGACGGATACCAGTCGCCCTTCAGCGTCAGGTTGATCCCGCCCTCGGTGCCCTCGAGGTCCGACATCCAATTGGCCCCGATCCCCGACCGGAGCCTGGCCTTCTCGGAAACACCGATCGGGATCAGCAGGTTGATGTCACCGATGTCCAACTGATCGGTGCCACCACCGGACAGGTCTTCGTAGTACCCGTTCCAGCTGACTTCGATCCCGGACCCCTCGGCGTGTTCGAGCAGCAATCCGAAACCGATCCGGTCGAGGCCGTCGAAGTCGCTGCCCCACTCGATCGAGGTCCGAGTACTCCACAGCCGCATCGAGATTTCCGGATCGGTCGTCAGGAATCCATCGAAGTCGTTCTCGTACGGATACTCGAGGAAAAACCAATCCGAGTCCCACGATGGCTCCCGATTCGGGGACGGTCCGACCAGCAGGAGCCCGGACCACCACCCGTGCCCGTGGTGATGGGCATCGTGTTCGTGGTGGCCGTGGCCGCCGGTTCGCCGACCGCGGGCCGCCCGCCGCACCCGACTCAGTCGACCGCGATCGTCATCGTCGTCGTCCGAATCGCTCGACGATGACGAGTCACCACGAGCGGCTGACGACGCGCTGCCCAGCTTGCCCGCTTCAAGCGTCGTCGGAATCGAACCCCAGCCGATAACCAGCGCCGCCAGCCCCAGCCACCAGAATCCCGTCCCATTGGTCGCCCTGTCCCCGATCGTCATGATCTCGGCCTCCCTGCCATTGATGGGTGAAGTCGTATTCCAACGACCCGACTGGATAGAGCAAGGAGCGTTCCAAAGCCGTTATGAGCGGTCGAGATTCTAGCTAACTGTTGTTCTGCAACAAGATACGACGAACAGGACGGTCATCTCCCTGAGAGGGCTGCAGTGGTCAACATGATCGCTTGTGCGATCATCGTGATGACATCTCTTCGTCCCGTAGCAGGGCCGTTGAAGAAGTCAGGTTCGATGCCCGTGACGTTCTCCCCGTTTCCTGATCCACGCGGAATGTGAGTTTTTCGGGAAACTTGCATTCTGGAAACGGAGGATCGAGCCATGAAACGGAAGCGTTACAGCGAGCAGCAGATCGCCTTCACGCTGCGTCAGCACGAGACGGGAACCACAGTCTCGGAGATCGTGCGGACGGTCGGGATCACCGAGCAGACGTTCTACCGCTGGAAGAAGAAGTTCGGCGGGATGGGCGTGGCGGAGGTTCGACGGCTGAAGCAGTTGGAGGAGGAGAACCGGAATCTGAAGCAACTGGTGGCGGACCTGAGCCTGGACAAGCAGATCCTGCAGGATGTTCTGTCAAGAAAGCTCTGAGGCCCGATCGTCTACGCATTGAGGTAAAGGAGGTCGAGATGGCCTACGAGCTGAGTCAACGGAGAGCCTGCCGGACACTGGGGTTCCCCCGGGCCACTCACCGCTACCAGAGCGTGCGTGATGATCGGGCCGAGCTGAGGCTTCGTCTGCGGGACCTGGCAGCAAGCCGTGTTCACTACGGCTACAAGCGGCTGCACATCCTGCTGATGCGGGAGGGCTGGAGGGTGAACCACAAGCTGGTGTACCGGATTTCCTGCGAGGAAGGGCTTCAAATGCGTAAGAAACGGCCTCGACGCCACAAGAGCTGCTCGGTCCGCCGCGAGCGGTCCCAAGCCGGTGCGGTCAACGAGACCTGGAGCATGGACTTCATGGCCGATCAGCTGCTCTCGGGTCACCGAATCCGGATCCTGACGTTAGTGGATAACTTTAGTCGTGAGAGCCTGGCGATCGAGGTCGGGCGTCGGCTGACGGGCGATCATGTGGTGGAGGCTCTCGAGCGGGTCAGCCAGCACCGTGGTGCTTGCCCTGAGACGATCCGTGTTGATAATGGCCCTGAGTTCATCTCGCGGTCCTTGGACTGGTGGGCGTACTGGAACGGAGTGACACTGGACTTCAGACGGCCGGGAAAGCCGACGGACAACACGTTCATCGAGTCGTTCAACGGACGGCTCAGAGAGGAGTGTCTGAACGAGCATTGGTTCGAGTCGCTGGCCGATGCCCAGCAGAAGCTGGACGACTGGCGACAGGACTACAACGACGTGCGTCCGCACAGTGCCCTCGGGCAGCAGACGCCACGGGAATTCGCGGCATCAAGAGCCCAGGCATGCCAGGGCTCTTGATGCCGGATTCCTAACATTCCAACTGGATCAAGGTTGGGGTGAAGGTCACCGTCTCTAGCACGGGAGCTCGAGACACTGAGACGAAAAGTGTGAAGTGTAAAGAGTTGACCCCCAGGACCCCCAGGACGAAGGCTCCAACCACATCACTTTCGAGGCTCAGTTGCATGGCTTCCGAACTTGCTGTCTCCGCTTCGTGGTGCAGGTTGCCCATACCCCACGCAAGACTCGCTCCCGGCTGCTGGTCAGGCTTTGCCGGACGGGACTCTCACCCGAAAAGGCTCCGCAGAAAGGTTTTCGCTTTCAACTTCTCACAAGCGTCCCCCTTTCCCGAGCTTCTTGGCGCAATAAAGAGTTGACCCCCAGGACAGCACATTCACGGTGCACTTCGACGAACGCGCCGACGTTCGATGAGTTCTAGAGCATCCTGGACACTCTCTCGCACACCCGGTTCTTGATTGTCTCTATACGATTCAATGACACGCAGCGTCTTGGCATCGTCCGAATTTCCAAGGAGTTCAATAGCATATTCGAGGCACTCCACATCGAAACTGCCGAGAATCGGAACGAGCCGCTCCCAACGCTCCCCTCGACATTCTTGAGACACACTCGGCTCACCAAGTGCGTAGAGAATACTCTCAGTCACACCACGATCCACCTCTCGCAATACGGCATCCAGCAGCGCGTTGACCAAGCGATTAGCTTGGTCGGCACTGAGTTCCCAGTGCTCGAGTATATCTCCGGCGTCACCAGCAGCGACTTCGCGTATACGCACTGTTGTGGAATGCAGGCGCTCAACAAGCCCATGGAGTTCGCTGTCAATGTCACTCACGGACGCTCCTCTTCGAACATGTCTTGCCGTCTCATCAAAACCGATCGCGACGGGCTGTTGATGTAGGAGTGTGGTGTGCTCACTGGACCAATGGTGGGATCTCGCAGACCAGTCTTCGGAAACCTGAAACCTCTCGGTGGTGTCTTCATTGAGATATGCGCGTCGCGGGCGGCCTCCTCGCGGAAGACATGACTACTCTTGTGCACGGCACCTCGACGATGAATAATCCCGGACTCGCCAAGATATCGACGGCCGATTCGTACACGATAGACCCAGCCGCGCAGCGAATAACTCCCTGCCGGCGCAGATGGATCCAGCCCATGGATCTCTAGTTTAATTGTCTTGCCGAACTGACGCCACCGGTATTCGACTCCTTCAGTCACCTTGCCTTCTCTAGGCGTTAGCCGCCGGCATTTCGCTGTGGAAGGCACGAGACGGAGTAGAACATCGACTGAGACCCTATGCTGCTCTCGCTCTGCGGCACGGCCCAAACGTTCAATAGTGCTCTTAGTATAAGTCCGCTGCCCGGGCGCTCCGATATAGCGAGTACGACGAATCCCCACAATCTCCTGCTCCGACACGCCCGCAAGTCGAGCTCGTGCGATTGCGCGGTCTACTCTGCTAACGGCGGCCCGAGCTTCCCGTTGCAGGTCAAGGCGATTGCGAAGCACCTCATCGTATGTGGGCCTTTTTTGTCGCCCGCTACCCGGAGTTCGATAGGATCGTAGTTCATGCCGCTCGTATTCTGCCCAGTTTCTGAACATTGGTGGGGGTGGTTCGCTATAGCGCTGTGATGAACCAGGTGAAAACCGCCTCCAAGGTTGGAACCGATTCGTTTGCCGGCTTCGCGCGCGGGCTCCCCTCTGGAGACCGAAGGCGTCGGTTTCATTCGCCGGATCGTTGCCCACATACCGAGAGAGATTCGCATCCCTCGCGACAAAGCCAATCGGATCCTCACTCACAAATCGCCCGACCTCCGGGTCATACCACCGAGCCCTGTAATAGTAGAGCTCCGCGTCCGCATCCCATTCGCGACCAGTGTACGCGTACAGGAAGACAACCGACGGATCCGACTCGTACGTGATGTCGCCAAAGGCAGCGTACGTCAGGTGATTGACGACGTTCGTCTGGTTCTCCACCGAGTCGTACTCAACGATCTCACGGACGGTACCCTGGTGGTCTGCCAGGGCCCAGAGGACCTCGTCCAACCCATCGTCACTGGCGAAGATCTGATCCACGGCCGGGCCGTGCAGATGTCGGTTCGACAGAGAACCAGCATCGTCGAAGACAAGGACAATGTCCGATCCGTCGTAGACAAACCACTGGCCCCGATCAAGTGTGCCATCGGCATTGTCGTCGACCTGCTTGCCAATCCGCCGATCCCACACATCGTAGGTGTACTGGACTTCCTTGGTGACGGTGCCAGCCGAGTTCTTGAACGTTGTCCGTGTCAACCGGTTTCGGTGGTCCCAGGCGTAGGCGACCGATTCGCCGGTCGTCCTGTTCGTCTTGGTCTTCCGATTCCCCTCCAGATCGTAAGTATAGTCATGCGTGGAATCTGAGAGGAGCTGATTGTTTGGGCCGGTCTGGTAGCCGGTATTCGTTCGGTTGCCATTGAGGTCGTATGAATTTGACTCGTCCGCCTGATACGAGTGATCGGCTAACGTGAGTTGATCGGTGTCGTCATAACTGAAGTCGCCTATGCCGTCCGGCCCAACCATCTGCGTGATCCGATGGGCCGTGTCGAGGGTCCACGAGTAATCGGCCAGAGTCGTGGCACCCTGGGAGTGCTGCAGGCCGATGAGCCGATTGGCCTGATCACGGTTGAAGACACTTGTGGCCACTTCCAGATTGCCCGCCAGATCCGCATACCGCGTGATCGTCTCGAATTGCCCGAGGTCGTTGTAGGTCAGGTCAACTCGCTTGTCCGCGACGGCGTTGCCGCCAGGCTGGCTGGTCTGCTCAATACGCGTCACGCGACCCAGCAGATCGAGTTGATAGTCGTTGACGAAGTCGGCCGTGCCTCCGACCGTTGCTGCGGTCTGCACGGTATTGCTGTGATCGTCGAAGGCATGGTCAAGGACGACGTTCGGGACGCCGGGCGTGCCGGCATTGTCCACACTCGTTACACGACCAAGACTGTCGCGTGCGTATGCAAGCGTCGAGTAGGTATCACTGACGGACTGAAGCTCGCTGGCTGCGTTTTGCGTGTAAATGATTGTGTTAATCGGCAGCCCGCCGCCTGCGGGAATCCACCGTTCTTCGACAAGCCGATTCAGCCCGTCGAAGTCGAACTCCGTCTCGAGGTCGTTGCGGTCGATCATCTTGACGAGATTGTCGACATCGTCCCACTCGAAGAGACGGGCAAAGGACAGCTCATTGGTTTCCTGGATGATGCGATCGAGCCCGTCGAACGCCCAGACCGTCTCGTTGCCGACCGGGTCGGTCAGCCCTGTGAGATTCCCAACGACGTCGAAGGCAAACTGCGTCTCGCCGTTCAGCGGATCCTGCACCTTGATCAGCCGATCCAGATCATCGAAGGCACGGGTCGTGACATGGCCGAGTGGATCGGTGATCTGAATCAGGTTACTGACGGCGTCGTGGACCATCTGGGTGACGGCGGCTTCGAGCGGACCTGCTCCGTCGGGATCCGGCTCGGTGGTCTTCGTCCGCCGTGACAGCTTGTCGAACTCATGGGCTGTCTCGTGGCCAAGCGGATCCGTCTCTTTGATCACGTTGTTGAGCGCGTCGAACTCATTCGCCCATACCGGCCGTGATCCGCCTGCGAACGGAGCCGGAAGTGTGACGGTGATCGTCCGGTAGAGATTGTCCAACTCAATGTCGGTCGTTCGGTCCGTTGGCTGTGTCCAAGAGACGATATTCCCGACCGCGTCGTAGCCCAGCACGGTTTCCGGGCGCACCAGGCTGCCTGGGCCATCCGGGTCCGGCTCGATGATCTTCGCCAACCGCGACAGACCGTCCCACTCGAGATCAGTCTGACGAGACAGCGGATCGATCTCGGCGATCACACGCCCGAGGTTATCGAGCGTGTAGCTGATCACTGGCGTGTCGGGGGGGCTCGCCGACGGATCGGGATCGGGCAGCGTGATCCCGATCAGCTGATAGACACTGTTCAAGCCGAAGCTCGTCACTCGACCCAGAGCATCGGTTTGGCTGGTGATGTTGCCGACCGCGTCGTGGGTCCAAGTCGTCTCAGGAGCCGGGTTGCCGTCGCCTGAGTCGGGATCGGGCCAGATGGTCTTCGTCAGCCAGGAGCGGCTGTTGAACTCGGACTCAGTCTCGCGGCCCAGGGGATCGGTTTCTTTGACCAGACGGCTCATGCCGTCGAAGGCGAACAAGTAGACCGGCGCAACCAGTGGGCCGCCGCCATCAGGATCAGCCAGCGTGATCTGAATCAACCGATCCATCTTGTCCCGAGCGTAAGATGTCAGCCGCCCCAGTTGGTCGATCACCGAGGTCAGGTTGCCCGCCAGATCGAACGCATTGGTGATGACTCCACCGATGGCGTCGTCGACCGTCGTCACCCAATCACGGGTGTTGTAGCCGAAGCTGGTCTCCGGTGAAGTCAGCGGCCCTGAGAGGCCATCAGGATCAGGATCGATCTGTCTGGTGAGACGATTGAGCTCATCGAACTGGAACTGGATGATTGGCGCTTCGAGGGAACCCATGCCATCCGGATCGGGCAACGTGGTCTGCACCAGATTCCAGTCGGCGTCGAACGAATGGAGCGTGTCGTTCCCGAGCGGGTCGGTCACAGCATCCACGAGCGACCGGGGGTCGTAGTGCATGACCGTGACCGGCCGAGTCAGCGGTCCGGCGGCACCGTCGGGATCAGGCTCGGTGAATTCCTTGAGCCGCCCGCGGGGATCGAAGGCGCTGTCATGGACCGGCGACTCCAAGGGCCCTGTCCCGTCGGGGTCGGGCCATGTCACGGTTGTCACAAGATGGTCGACGCTGTGGTCGAAGTAGGTGACGTTGCCCAGAGCGTCAGTCGTCGACGTGCGGCGGCTGATCTCGTCGAAGCCGAATAGCGTCTCGTTGCCGAACTCGTCGATGATGCTTGAGAGATTCTTGTCGGCATCGTAGCCCAGAGTCACGAACGTGCTGTCAGGATTGGTGACTTGCGAAGGAAGCCACTCAGGCGTGTAGGCGATTGTCGTGACCGAACGGGTCAGCGGACCGGCGGCGCCGTCGGGGTCAGGTTGCGTGACGGTCTTCGGCAAGCCGTTGGGGAAATACGTGAAGTCGGTCAGCGGCGCTTCGAGAGGCCCACCGCCATCGGGATCCGCTTCGGTGATGCTCAACAGATCACCGTTCGACGAGGCGATCTGGAAGGATGTCTGATTGCCCAGTTCGTCGCTGAAGCTGGTCATCTGGCTGAACGTCAATTCAAAGGTCGACTGCTGAGACGAGCCGTCCGGGAACGTTGTCTTCGTCCGATTCCCCTGCGCGTCGAACTCGTGCAGCAAGACGGTTGGAGCCGCACCACCGACCGCCGGTCGAGTGGTCTTGGTCTCCAGTCCGTTGTCATCCCGATCCCGTGTCCACACGTGACCCAGCGGATCTGTCTCACGGGTGACGAGTCCGAAGCGATCGATGCGGAAATACCACTGGCCGTCCGCGGGATCACCGATGCGGGCAACGGTGTGCTCGGAGCGAGACAACAGTTCAGGATTGGCGAACGTCCCGTAGCCGGCATGGAAGTTCGCCAGGCCGCGAGTCACCTGGGCTTCGATCTCCCAGATCGCCTGGCCGCCGTAATTCGACGTGTGATCGACCCACTGCTCCTCACGCTGCCTTTCCGCGAAATCATAGCGGTACTGCGTGTGAAGACCTGCGTTGTTAGTGCGCTCGACCAGCCGATTGTCGCTCAACAGCCTGAACTCGGTCTTCAGCCCGAGCTTGGGACCAGCACCGTCGGGATCAGGACCTGTGATCGACTGAATGTCCCCACCGCTGTTGGCGATCAAGTAGACGCGACCCGCGAAATCGGTGATCTTCGAGAGGAAGCCGTCGGCATACGCGAAGCTCACGCTGCGTCCGAACGGACCGGTGATCTGCTGAATCGCATCGGCAATTCCGTCTCCATCAGCATCGGTGTACGCCAGGGTCGTCTGGTTGCCGTTCCGGTCGGTCCTCCTGGTCAACAGTCCCGAACTCTCGAAGTCCGACTTCGTGCCGAACTTGTCGGTCAACCGGTAGGAGCCGTCGGGCTGCTTGACCAGATCGGAGAAGACCCCGAGCGGTCGATCGAACGAGCTCCCGTTCTTCTGAAACCACAACAGCGTGCCGTCGCTACGTGCCAGCAGCACCCCGTCGTTCTGAACGTGCAGGCGGTCGACTCCGGAGACCTGCCAGCCGTTGCCGATGTTGCTCTGGTACTCGGTGCCGCTCCCTGTTGTCCGCCTGGTCTGGTTGGCCACATCGAGGTAGCCGGTGTAGATCCTGGCCGCGTGACTGTTTGCATACTGAGCGACAAGTTGGACCTCGTAGCGATAGTGACCGGTATTCTGCTCCCTCATGTCCGCCTGCAGCGCCACACGGAAGTCCGTGCCGGGGACAAAGCCGTCGGTCTTGTAGTGCACGACCGGGCTGTTGGCGACCATCTGGTCCGATTCGTTGTAGATGGTCAACTGGGCCGTGAAGGTCGGCGGAATCGTTACGCCAGTCAGAAAGCCCGCGTTGATCGGCACGATCGGCTGGGGGTCGGCCGTGACCGATTGATACTCGAGGCTGACCTGCGGTCCGTCACACGAACATGTGACAGTCTGCGTATGCTCGGTGGAACCCTCACGCGCTTTCGAATTATTCTGGTGCAGGCTGTCGAGGTTGGCTTTGTCCTTGAAGGGACTGCCCGGCACCGTGCCGCCAGCGGTGTCCTGGTTGACGGTGATCTTGACCGTCGCTTCGTTGCTCAATGCCTGCCCGTCGCTTGCCTGGTAATTGAAAGTGTCCTCACCGTACCAGCCGTCGTTGGGTGAATACTGAAACGACCCGTTGCTCCTGAAGTAGATCAGCGTCCCGTTCGACGGGCCGGAGTTGGAGACTAGGATCGCAGAGAGTGGATCACCGTCGGCGTCCGTGTCGTTGCCGAGTACGCCATCCGGGGCAACCGTCAGGACCGTGTTCTGATTTGTGGTGTAGCCGAGGTCGTCGTTGGCTACGGGCGCGGTGTTGGTGCTGCCGCCATTGCCGCTGCCACCGCCAGCTGCTCCGCCGCCACCCTGATCATCGTTGACGGTTATCGTCACCGTGGTGGGATCGCTCTGGAATGTCCCGTCGCTGGCCGCATAGGTGAAGTTGTCCGTCCCGAAAAAACCGGTATCGGGTGTGTAGTCAAACGAACCGTCGCAATTGAGTGTCAGCGATCCATCCGACACATCGGACGCCAGAAGGCCTTCGATCTGATTGCTGTCTGGATCAGAATCGTTCGCCAAGACACCGTCGAAAGTCGACACCGACAGCGGGGTGTTCTTCGACGTCGAATACATGTCGACGGCCGCGAACGGCGGGAAGTCATTCGGGGTCCCGCCGGGGGTGCAACCACCGCCGGCTTCGCCACCACCTCCTCCGCTGCCACCACTACCACCACCTCCTCCACCTCCTCCTCCACCTCCTCCTCCACCTCCGCTGCCTCCACCTCCTCCGCCACCTCCACCTCCTCCATCACCGGGGTGTTCGACCTCGATCGTCACCGTGGCGACCTGGCTGTCCAACTCACCGTCGTTGGCCTTGTAGAGAAAGGTGTCCGTTCCGTACCAGCCGGGATCGGGGTTGTAGGTGAAGGATCCGTCCGCGTTCAGGTCGACCGTTCCATGCTGGGGGTCGCTCACCTTGATGGCGATGAGTGCATCGCCGTCCAGGTCGTAGTCGTTACCCAAGACGCCCGGCGCCGCGATATCAAGCTGCGTGTCCACGTCCGTCGTGTAGACACCGTCATTCCTGGCCACCGGGGCCCGGTTCTTCGGAGGGGGATCCTCATCTCCACCGCCTGCACCGCCGCCGCCGCCACCACTGGGCTCGCAGCCGAGATCGAGCACGCCGTCCACCAAGTCGCAATCAGGCCCGCCGTCCAGCACTTCGGTTTGACCCGAAGGGGCACCCGTTCCACTCCAGAGCACGTCTTCGCCTGTGCCACCGTAGATCGTGTCGATGCCGCCGTCGCCGTGCAGTTCATCATCACCACTGTCGCCGTGGATCAGGTCATCAGCGTCACCTGCCTTGATTGTGTCGTGACCGGCACCGCCATACATGGTGTCACCAGCCTCGACCCCGAACAGAGAATCATTGCCGGCATCTCCCTTGATCGTGTCCCTCGCGCCTTGCCCACGAACCGTATCTTCGCCATCTCCGGCATTCAGCTGGTCCTTCCCCGCTCCACCAAGGAGTCTGTCGTTACCAGCGTCGCCATTGACCGTGTCGTCACCGGATTTGCCGTTGAGCGTATCGAATCCCCTGCCGCCATTGATCAAGTCCCCGATCCCGCTGCCCCTGATGTCATCCCCAGAGTCCTCACCCTTGAGCGTCACGCTTGAGAGACTCGTGAACTCCGACGGCTTGACCGCCGAAAGATCGATGATGTTCGACCCGCCTCCGCCGTTGACGACGATTGTCGTCACATCACTGGCAGCACCCGTCACTTCGTCGATGACGTCATTGATCTGCACCTCGAAGTTGTCGCCGTTGGGCCGGATCGTCATGTCATCGTTGCTGCTCAAATCGACCGTCAGCACACCACCGACAAAAGTGACCGTCGAGAGCATGACGCGGTTTTCGAAGATCTCGGCCGCGAGGCTCGGATGCCCGTACGCCGGCTGGCGACGCGAGGTGCTTCGGAAGGACCTGCGCTTTCTGATGACTCGTCGAAGGTCGTACAGCCAGTTGGCAATCAGCATCAGTGCTCGCCTCAGCAGCCGTTATCGCCTGGCCGCGGATCAGCCCGAAGATGTTCGACATCTGGACTCTGCCGTTTTTGAGCAGCGTCTTCATTGTCCAGATTGCAGCGAGGTCAACAAGCCTCTGAATTCTTGCGTTGGTCCGCTTACCGCCACTTGCTGAACAGTCGTCTGACGACCTTTCCGAGGGTCCCTGCCAAAGTTGTTCCGCATGGGCCTCGAGGACCAGTTGTGTCAGCCGAGCACCCCTGCAAGGTCGTGAAGAGTGGCTGTCAACCAGGCAAGACACGGGGGCTGGGTGGAACACTATTCACTATTTAAGCTCAGACCCCAGCTCCAAGGAATCCGGGCTAACCGCCGAAGCGCTTCCAGTACAGCCGGTCGTCGCTGATGACTCCGCGACGATGAGCACACTCGAGGCAGAACTTCTCCTCGTCAAACTCGACGTACAACTCGCCAGCCATCAGCAGATGATGGAACTCCTCGTCAGGGTTCATGGCAAAACAGTACTCACGCTCCCAGGTCGTCTTCAA
>Ga0310124_10002648_pt1 | contig 12259 bp, 10 predicted proteins | sample CB11b_AW_Bot5_MG_FD_203507 | JGI IMG/M metagenome (GOLD analysis project Ga0310124, IMG submission 203507) | Marine microbial communities from Western Arctic Ocean, Canada - CB11b_AW_Bot5 | ecosystem: Environmental > Aquatic > Marine > Oceanic | place: Canada: Western Arctic Ocean | collected...
ACAAAGCCGGCGGGGAGCGATTGGGAGCGAGCGATCTCCTCGAGCTCGGAACATTGCCGGGAGTTCAATCGAACCAGGCTACCTTCAAAGGGCATATAGACAAGACGTCTTCCCTATATGCAAGGTTACTTTGAGACAGTCCGCTAGATCGCCCTCCTCGGCAACTCGCCGAACGTACTCCTCCCCCCTCGCCTTGCTGCCTCGCAGCCCTCCGATCGCCACCATATAGCGAATCGCCCAAGGAAGACTACCGACAACGCACTCGTGCGTCCCCGCGATCAGATAGGCGTCAACGAAATACGGATGGCTCTTGATCAGCTTGCGGCTATGCTCATCCGCCCGATTGCCGCTGCGTAACGCGCCGAAGTACGACATGTCCACCATGAACTGATGTGTGCTCGCAAGCCCATAGTTTGTCGACAAGGCATAGAGTGCCCGCGCATCGCGAGGGTTCCTCTCGAGGATCGCCTCTTCGTATTCGAGGTTGTAGAAGCTCTCGTCGGCGAGAACCTGATAGTCAACCGTCTCACTGGCGCGCGCCGTGAGAGCCAACGACACTCCCACCGCGAGCACAACAACGAGTCGCAACTTGAAGACGGCGCGCAACACTGACCCCTATTAGACGCAGGTTAGCGTATGACGATTACTTCGCGGATGCTGTCACGGGTTAAAAAGAACTTCAGCGAATTGAACCCGCCGAACAGCCGTTCCAGGCTGCGATTGTTGAATGTATGCGGGAGCGGCCTCTGCCGCAGTTCGCGCAGCCGCAGTTGATCCGCGTCTTCGATTTGATACTGGTGCACGGTCACCAGCTCACCCTTCGACTGGGTGTGAAAGAACGTCAGCATCGATCCGCCGGGTGCAAGAAGCTGCCCCAGCCGGGATACCGCGAGTTCGAGAACCTCCGTGTCGAAGAACTCCAACACGTCCCACACGAGAATCGCATCAAAGGCCGCCGGCGTATAGCCTAGATACTCTTCGATGAATGTCTCGGCGTCGCCCGGACCCAGCCCGCGGCCCGACAGGCTTGCCCGGTACGTATCGAATAGCGACAGCAGGTCAAGCGCATGGATCTTGCAGCCAATCGAACTGAGGAAATTTACATTCAGTTCACTCAAACCTCCCAGGTCGAGCACCTGGAGATGCTCCTGGTCAGGCAGTGAAGAGAGGAGATACCTCAAGCCTCGGCTGGGGCGCTGCAAGGAATTGTGCTCCCCGGTCGCCGCAAACAGGTCCGAGCCGATGGACGCGCCTGTTGACGCCGAGCGCCAGGAACTGGAGTGAATGGATTTACGGGAGAAACTCGCCAACTCGTTCTTCGCCCACTCTCCGATACTCTTCGAATTCGACACAGCGACCACTATGAACGCGCTACGTCCTTCACTTTTCCGGTTGATGCAGCCGCCTGCTGTCCCACACTCGCTGCCGCCGTCGCCGTCTGAGGCGTCGGAGGGCGGCTCGCGGGCCGCTTCTCGGCTTGCGGCGGCGCCGGCTTCTCAGTCGTCGCGCCCTGTTTCAAGATGTCGATACTGCCCCGAAACACGGCGCCATCTTCAATCACAATCCGGGGCGTCACCAAATCGCCTACCAGCGAGCCGGTCTTGCGAATCTCAATCCGTTCACCGGCTTGGACGTTGCCTTCCAGCCGCCCCAGCACCGTAATCGAACGTGCCTTTACATTCGCGCGCACATTCCCGTTAGGGCCAACGGTGAGATTGTTCTCACGCAACTCAACCGTTCCGTCGACCTCTCCGTCGACGTAAACGTCTTCGCTGCCCGTCATTTCACCCTTTAGCTTGAGAGTCTTGCCGATCTGCGCCTGGGTTCGTGCCGAACGGTCGGCGCTCGCCGCGGATCTAGCCACGGCGCCCGAAGGGCTGGGCCGCGACGTATCCAGCGGGCTCGCCGGTCTGGCGGCGGGCGTTTCGGGTGTTGTCGTCGAAGAATCTTCTTTGCGTCCCCACATGGTGGTTCCCTCAGGTTCTAAACCCTTTATAGTACACCGTTTACCCTTGTTGGTCGCCTGTGCCCTCTGTACCTTTCAAAACGATCGAATCCGAGATTGTTTACGAAACCCCTTGGTTCCGAGTCCAGAAGCACGAGGTGGAAGTCCGTGGCGACGGGCATCGCTTCACGTATTCCTATCTGTCCACGGCCCCCTCGGTGATGGTCGTGGCGGTTACTCCACGGAACCAGATCGTACTCGTCAGACAGTTCCGCTACCCGAGCCGCGAGTTCTCGTTCGAATTGCCCGGGGGTGGAACCGGAGGGCAGGATGCCTTGGAAGCGGCCTCGGACGAACTACGTGAAGAGACCGGATTCCGCGCCGGCCGTGTTCGGAAACTCGGCGATTTCGTCGTCTACTGCGGGCTCTCCGACGAATCCTGTAGCGTCGTTCTCGCCGAAGACTTGGAACCCGGTGAGCAGGCCTTGGAGAAGACGGAGCACATCACGGTTCATCCGGTTGGTTATCCGGAGCTCGATCGGATGATCCGGGAAGGCGAGTTTCGGGATGGAATGGGACTAGCCGCACTCAGGATCGCGGAGCCCTTCCTGCAACGGCTCGCATCCAACGATTGTGACTAGTCTTGGCTCGGTGCCGCCGCCGCGCCAGCCGCCGCTGCCGCTGGATGCTTCTGATCGTACAGTTCGATGATTTCGTTCGTGATCAGCAACTCCGTCTTGGCGTCGACGATGGGGGATTGCGGGTTCGAGATATCCAAGATCAGCGAATAGCCCTTCGCCAGCATGTGGTCATGAATGATGGTCTTCGCCTTGCCGTACACATCTTGCTGGAAGGCCTGCACTTCCTTCTGAAACGCCGTTTCGGCATCCTCGACAGCACGCTGAGCCTCGCGCCGTTTCGTCTCGATGTTCCGCTGCAGCTTGCGCTTTGCGTCGTCGCTCATCACGTTGGCGCCTTCGGCTAGCTGATTCTGAAGACTCTGGATCTCCGCCTGCTTCGCCTTGATCTTGTTTTCCTCGGGCTGGTACTTATCACGCAGTTGCCGCGTCCGCGCCTGCCCTTCCTGCGTACGCGAGACGACATCTTGCACGCTGACCAGTGCGATACGGGTACTGCCGGCATCCTGGGCCAGAGCCTGGGCCGGCAGCATCATGGCGGCGGCCAGAGTTGCGGTAAGAAGAGATCGTCGGAGCATGTTCAACCTCGTTTGAGACAACACAAAAAGTGACTTCAGTTTATCACAGGCGTCTACGTGTTTCGCCTTTAGAACGTGCGGCTTACGGTGAAGCGAAAGACCCTTGGCTTCTCGAAGAACGGCAGTGCCCGGCCGAACCGGCTGATGCCGTTGATGAACGAAGTCCGGTTCGGGAAGAACGAGCGGTCCGCCACAATCGGCGGCTGCAAGAAGGTCTCCACCCGCAGCGGGTTGTAGGCCCAGTAGAACCGGAACGGCGCCTGTATTACGGGCATCATCACCTGTAACTCCAGACCGACGGATGCGCGAAAGGCTTGTGTTTCGGGGATAATTAGGAGATTCTGTTCGATGCCCACCTGGGGGAACATCGCGTTCAGCTCGGCTGTTCGATCATTGTTGAGACGCACCTGGTTCTTCATTAGAATCCGGTTGAACCCAAAGTCGAAGAACGGAGCCAAGGTCGCCGGTCCGAACAGCGGGATGCGGTACTCAAGGTTATAGACCATCCGCGTATCACCGCCGGGGAACGAAAGCCGGTAAACCGGCACAGTCGTAAACTGCGCTACTTGCCGCTCAACGCCCTCCACGATCAGGTTCTGCGTCCGGGGCGTGCCGTTGTCGTTGAGAATCGGGACCGTGGCCGTGTCGGGTATCCATACCATCGGGCTGATGCCGAAGATCTCAAATCCGCGGATGTCCGTCTCGCCACCCATGTAGGCCCGTCGGAACGGCGGTGGCACTTTGCCCCCGAAACCGCTGAGAAACGAAGTAAGGAAGCGCATGCCGATCACATGGCCCCTGTTGCCCACCGACTTGAAATACTTGCCTTCCAGCGTCGGGTTGATGAAGTTCGTATTTCCACCAAGGCCGGCGATTCCCATGCTTGCGAACAAGCTCCTTCCGCCTGTCGGCGTGATCGGGTGGTTGACCGTGTTGTGGAAGAATCCGGGAACAATCTCGCTGGTTGTAATGCCTTCGAGCGAGTTCGGTCCGGAGACGCCAAGGAAGTTCTGGAACGTAAACAGGTTCTCGGCCGCCGCGCTGAATGTCTTCAGATCATCTTGCTGCAAGCGATACGTGAGGCTTAGGCGGTTGAAGTTCTTAAGCGGGTAGCTCATGAACGTCGTGAAGCCCGTCGTGTTCTGACGAAAGTCGAGGAAGTTGTCCTGTCCGAGATTGTTGAACAACGGGACGAGGTTCTGGCCGCTGAAGATCGATGCCTCCCGCCCCTGGTTGAAGTTGAAGCGGCTCGTAAAGACCGTAAACCCAGCCTGAATCGGACGGTTGAATAGATACGGTTCAGTGAAGCCGAATGTGAGTGCGCGCTGGCGACTACCCAACTGCGCGTCGAAGCTCAACGTCTCGCCCAGGCCGAGAAAATTGTTCGTCGCGTAGCCGAACCCGACGAAGCTGCCGGCGAAACCGGACACGCCGCCGTTCAAACTGACCGTGTTCTTGCCGCGCTCTTTCACATTCAGCGTCAGGTCGACCACACCTTGGCGCGTGTCGCGGCGAATATCCGTCGCTTCCTCTTCCTCGAGAGGCTCGAAGTAGCCAAGCTGGTTCAGCCGCAGGATGCTCAGATCCCAAACCCGCGTGTTGAACATGTCTCCTTCGTCGAGCAGCAACTCGCGCCGAATCACTTTGTCGCGGGTCGACGTGTTGCCCGAGAAGTTGATCCGGCGGACAAAGAACTGCTTGCCTTCGTCAACCGCCAGGTTGAGATCCACCCTGGGTGGGTCCTCGTCGTCCCGGAATTCAAAATTCGGCTCGCCGACAAAATCGATGTATCCGAACTCGCCGTAGAGCTTCTTCAAGTTATCCAGACCGTCACGCAGCTTCTTGATGTCGAAGATATCGTTCGCCTGCATCTGGAAGACGCGTTCGAGAATCGCGGGATTCCGGAACAACTCGACATCGGTAAAGCTCAGCTTGCCCAGGCGGTACTCCGCGCCCTCGTTCATGTGGACGGTGACGTCCGCCCGTTTGCCCTTCTTCTTGAACAGCAGCGGCAGAGGGAAGGTCTTGCGGCCCGTCTGATCGCGCATGTCCAGATCATGCTTGGTCACGGTGGCCTTGAAGTGGCCCTTTTCCTGGTACATGTTCCGGACGCGCTCTTTGTCTTCCTCAAGCTTCCGTATATCAAAGGTCTTCTTGAAGAGGCTCTCGAAGATAATGCTCTTCGGAATGCCCATCGGGTGCAGGTTCTTCATCGCCCGGCGCACATTCTTGTCGGACACGACCTCGTTGCCCTCAACCCTGATCTTGCCGACCTTGACCTTGGGGCCTTCCACCACGTTGAAGATAACTTCCACCGATGACGGCGGGATCTGCGAAACCTGCGGCTGGACCTCGGCGTATTGCCGGCCCCTCTCGCCAAGCAATTCGCGGAGAACAACCACGGCCCGCTGGACTCGCGTGGGATCGTAGCGGGACTCAACACTCAGCCCAACCCGGCGCTCCTTGAAGCGCTCCAGGATGTCCGACACCGAGGCCGACTTCACGCCCTCGTACTTGATGCTGCGGATGACCCGCCGCTCGGTGGCAACGAAACGGACGATCTTGCCCTGGTCACTGTCTTCCAACTCAAGCCGTAGATCGTCGAAGTAGCCCGTGTTCCACAGGACCATGTAGTCGCGCAGCAGGATGTTCTGGTCAACGAGATCACCGGGTTTGCTGAAGATGCGGGCCAGCAGTCCATCTCGGGGAATCCGCCTCGTGCCGCGAAACTGAATATCCTCGATGATGTCGCCACGGGGAGCCAGCGGCGCGGGCTGCTCGTCCTCGTCGGGGATGTCCTCGAACGGCGAGGCCGGCTTCTGTCCCTCGATCGGCACCTCTTCGAACGGAGATGCCGGCTTCTGTTCCTGTTCGTCGGAAACCTCTTCGAAAGGCGACGGGGGATTCTGTTGGGGGGGCGCGGCCTGCTGCGCGAGCAGCACGGGCGCACCTTTCGCATCCGCGTCGCGGTCAGCGGGCGGTGCGGGTCGAAGATAGGCCGGCAGGGAGTTCGAATGGGAGTCGGTGTCTTCCAGGCCGATTTGCCCCGCGAGCGGAGCCGCGGCGACCTGCAACGACACGAGAAGGAAGCACCCAAAGAAGACCGGTCGCCGGGCTCGGCGGCCTAACATACAGTAGTCAATTCCTCGTCTAGCAGCAATCATGGGAAAGATACGCACAGTCAATTCGGGTGGTTTCACGCCGTGCGTCTCACCCACGTTGGTAACACACCATTGTAGCCGAACCGGCCATTCGTCTACAGCCGCCCCGTACGTAAACTCTCACAAACCTCTCGACAAGCCCTCGCGGCTAGTCCTACAACCTTGACTCAGGCTTGACCCGCATCCGAAAAACTCGGGTCGTGGGCGTCTCCAACACTTGCTCCGGCTGCTGGAAATGTTCTTGCAGAAAGGGATGATCGATCTTGAACCTGAGCAAGCTAAACGTGACGAACACGCGTGACGGCGGATTCTTCTCTTCAATCATATAGAACAGCACCTCCTCGCCGCGATCCAGCAATTCTTCTGAGTTGAGGAACTCTCCATCGCAGGTCTGCCCCGTCCGTCTCATTCGCAGTTCCTCAACCGCGCCCTCCCGAAGTTGCGCCTGGCGGGCGTGGTAGCGCAGCGGTTCGTTGAGCGGAATCACCACCGCAATCACGTCATTCTCCCCAAGCATCGGTTTCAGTTCGGCGATGATCATCCGCAGATCTTTGAACACCTTCGCCTCAACTGTTCGCGTCAAAGCCGGCCCACAGGCCAACACAAGCGCCAGCACACCCACCACCACCGCTCGCGACGGAACGCGCCGCTCAACGTGGCTAAGCCGACCAACGAGCATCGTCAGTCCGACAGCCGCCAGGCCGTACGCCAACGGAAACAACGGCACCAACACCCGCGGGTATGGCAGAACACGCTGAGCCGCAATGATCGCCGCGACGGTCACCCATAGGGCAACATGAAGCCGCCGGGATTGTTGGCCGACATGCCCGCCCGCGGCCCCCGAGGCCGCCACCGCCGCCAGCAGAGCCAGCAGAAACGCCACCGGATAGGCCCAGGACTGCATAACCCCCGTCACCAGCCCCGGAAGCCCATTGAGGAAGACGTCGATCGGCAACGTCCGCACAAACGGATTCGCAACAATCGCCCCAACACCCACCCGGACCGCGATGGGGGTGTAGAGCACGCACGTCAACACCGCCACGCTCGCCGCCGCGACCGACAGTTCTAAGACCATCCGCCAGCGGCGCGGGCCGTCAGCGGAGAGCAGTAGCCAAACTCCCACGACGCACGCGCCATACAACATGACGAGCACCGTGAAGAAGCCGAGCGCCAGCACGATCACAAACAGCATCCACGCGAAGAGGTTTCGTTTGTCGCGCAGACCAATCGCCAAGCTGAACACGACCAGCAGAGCCAGTGTCACCATCGTGTAACCACGAGCATTTGCCGAGTAACCAATCAGCGAAGACGCTCCCGCCGCCAGAGCGGAGGCCAGAACCGCCGGGACATCTCCAAACAGGCGGCGTGCCCACCAGAACGTCGCGGGAATCACTAAGATGCCCGCCACAAGAGCGGGCAAGCGCAGAGCCAGCGGCGAATCCCCAAACAATAGATGGCTGCACCGAACCATCACTGAATGAAAAACGTGGTTGTTCGGGGTCGTGTAGTCAGAGATGAGGTTGAAGAACGGTGTCGACGCGTGCACGTTGAACGTGTAGGCCTCATCGAAACGGATCGGGTCGTCCAACCGTAGGATGCGCAGCGCCACCGCCGCCACCGTGACCAAACCGAGAGTGATCAGCGTCCATCGGTTCTCCGGCGATGCCAGAGTCCGCATCTCCCCGGCGACCTCTGAGATGAACTCGCGCGTGTCGCGAACAAACCCGGCAACGAGCGCGGCAAAGAACGCCTTGCGCCACCACGCTACCCCCGCGAGCACGAGCAAAATCAGCCCAGCCGCGAGCGCCATCCGCTGCAACAGGTGGATGACGGGCAACCGGACGAGCGATGTCGAGCCGTCGTGATCAACGAGCACCGTCGTGCTTTGCAACGTTTGCGCGGGAGCGAGATAGATCGCACCGCACAACGCGGCCGCCGCGATCACCAGCCCAAGAAACGTGAGCCACTCCCGCCCCCCGGCGATATCCCTCTTGTTCGTCACTCGCTATTCAACCCTGGCTGCATAGTGTAGTATCTAAAGCGATGCGAGGGCTCCCACGGACCACGCTGTTCGCCGGCCGTCTTCTCGGTTGCTCCGTCGTTGTCTGGGTTCTCCCCGCCCTGCTACTGAGTGCGGACCCGCTGCCGACCCCGCCAAACACACCGGCCGTTCAGTCCGAAACGCCGCAATCCGGCGATCAGCCGCCCGCCGCGGTCGCCGAGTTACTGAGCCTAATCGCACAACTCGACCCACTGCGCATAACCGTCCCCTACATCGACTACCATGACGAAGCGGTGGCGGCCCAAACGGACCTTCATCGAAGAAGGCGCCGAGCCGGCTTCCGTCGAAGGACTGGGACGCGCAAGGGGTTCGATGCGAACAAGGGCTGGCCCAGGCAAGACGGTTCCGGCAGCTCCCGCGGTTCGTCGAGCCGCCGCTAGTTCTTCGACCTAGAGCTATTTCCGATCGCCCCCACAATCGCGTCCACATCAAACACACATCCGCCCCAAGCGCCCCCGCTTGCCGCCTGCAAAGCAGCCCAAAGCCGCGTGTCATCTGGTAAATCGGGATGCGGAGAGAGATCACCAGGCATTGGCCTCTCCGCCAGAATACGCGACCCTTCCTCCGGCCCGAGACCATCACCACCGATGAGGTTGATTGATCCCTCGAGCGTGTTGCGGTCGATCACGATCTGAATCGAATCCCCTTCGCGCACTTTGCCGATCGGACCGCCCGCCAGCGCCTCCGGACCAACATGCCCAATGCAGGCACCCGTCGAAACTCCCGAGAACCGCGCGTCGGTAATCACCGCGACCTGCTTCCCAAACGGCAAGTGTTTGAGAGCGGACGTGATCTGGTAAACCTCCTCCATCCCCGAACCCATCGGCCCGGCGCACATCAGTACGATGATGTCACCCTTACGAATCCGGCCCGCCTTGATCGCCTCCATCGCTTCGGCTTCCCGCCGGAACACCCGCGCCGGTCCCGTGAGGCGAAACACTCCGTCCTCGTCGACAACGCTGGGGTCGATCGACGTGCTCTTGACCACCGAACCATCGGGAGCAAGGTTGCCGCGGCAGAACGTGATCGTGCTCGTCAGTCCCTCGGCTCGCGCCTTGTCCGGCGACATGATCACATCCTCCGGGTCGATGCCGTCCGATTCCTTCAGATGCCGCCGCAGAGCTTGTCGCCGATCACTCGTTTCCCACTCGTCGAGAACCGTAGCCAACGTCTCGCCCGTTGCCGTCACCACGTTCGTATCGAGCAAACCCAGCCGCCGCAAATGCAGCATCACCTCCGGTACGCCCCCGGCAAGAAACACCCGAACCGTCGGATGCATCCGCGGCCCGTTCGGCAACACATCCACCAGCCTCGGCACGCTGCGATTCACTTCCGCCCAATCATCGACCGTCGGCCGCCGCAACCCCGCCGCATACGCCACCGCCGGCAAGTGCAACAGCAAGTTCGTCGAGCCGCCAAAGGCCGCATGCACCGTCATCGCATTGCGCACGGCGGCGTCCGTCACAATGTCCTTTGTCGTGCGGCCCGAAACTTCCATCGCCAATACGGCCCGCGCCGACCTTCGCGCCGCGTCTCTCCAAATCGGTTGCCCCGATGGCGCGAGCGCCGTGTGCGGCAACGAAAGCCCAAGTGCTTCGCTCACGACTTGTGCCGTGGCTGCCGTTCCGAGAAATTGGCAACCGCCCCCCGGCGACCCGCACGCGCGACAACCCAAGTCCTGGGCCTCCGCGAGTGTCAACTCACCATGTGAGAACCGCGCCCCGATCGTTTGAACCTTGCCCGCGTCCTCACCGTCGCTCGCCGGAAGCGTGACTCCGCCGGGAACGAGCACCGTCGGTAGATCGTGCATCGAAGCCAGCGCGATCATCATCGCCGGCAGCCCCTTGTCGCACGTCGCAACACCGATCACCCCGCGCCGCGTTGGCAACGACCGAATCAACCGCCGCAACACCTGCGCCGCATCGTTGCGATACGGCAGACTGTCCATCATGCCGGTCGTGCCTTGCGTTCGCCCATCGCAGGGGTCGCTACAAAACCCCGCATAGGGAATCGCCCCGCTTGACTTCAACTCGAAAGCCGCCTCCTCCATCAGCAAGCCGACTTCGTAGTGCCCCGTGTGATATCCCAACGCAATCGGGCTGCCGTCGCTGGCGCGGATCCCGCCCTGCGTACTCAGGATCAACACCTCTTTGGAACCCAACGTCGTCGGGTCCCAACCCATCCCGGCCGCTTGCGTCCAACCGAAAATATCGCCACTCGGCCGGTTCCGGAGCATCTCCGCCGTCAGCGGCAGCGCCCCCTTCGGCCCCTCAGCCTGTGTCTGTATCTCATACAGCGAGGCGTCAGCCGCCGGGAAAATCTCATTCGCCATGTGTATGAGTATCGCGAAACTCCTTCCGGTACGTCTGACAACGAATACCGAACCGCAATGAGAATGTAGGTGCATGGCATGCCGTACTTGCGGCCTTGCGAAGGGGGCCGGCTGTGGAGGCTCAATCTTTCCAATACTGGGTATCCAGCCGTGTCGACGAAACAGACCGTTCTCATCGCCTTAGCCTGCGCCCTCGTCGCCTACGCCGTCGTGGCCTCACGGGCCGCCCCGCAGAACCCCGTTCCCGACGCCGGCGAGCGCCCACAACCTCAGGCGCCAGAGCCCGTCTATCACTCGATCGCCGCCGCCTTCCATGAGCAAACCGACGGCTTAGCGCCCGCCGATCTCGCCGGTGAGATCGCGGCAACGCGCATCAGTCCACCCGAACGCACCGCCGACTGGCCCGCTGTCAGCTCCGCGCCCGACGGCACACTCTGGGCCACCTACATCGAATGGGACGGAGACCAATCCGACCGCGTCATCGCTAGAAAGCGCGCCGACGATACCTGGAGCGCCCCCATCGCCATCGACGACGGTCACTGGGACCACTACATTCCCTCCATCGCCGCGCTCCCCGGCGGCGCCGTCGTCGCATGGTCCGCGCAGGTGGACGGCAACTATGAACTCTTCGCCGCCCGCTGTCCTTCGCCAAAACTCCGTAGCCGCGTAGATTCAGCAGCTTGTGATGACCGGTAAGTTAACGCTCTTGGTTTGCACAAAGGCAGAACTGTTGGCGTGGGTCACTTCTTGAGTGTTGGGTGGCTCAAGAACTGAGTGGTGAAAACAGAGGTGCCAATTCAATGGGCAACGGAGCTGACGCGATGCTCCCCGATAAGAAACACCGTGGCTAACGACAGTGCAATAGCGGAGATGACCACGAGAATCGTGAGGAACGCCGGCCATCCCTGGTCCCTGATCACGGTGCCGGACAGGGGAGCAAAGACCATGGTGGCGCCATAGCCGAACGCATCGATTAGACCGATCAGCACCCCCGATCGGGCGCGCCCAAACTGAATTGAGAACACACTCATGGGAATGTAATAGGCAGGCGATACCGCTAGTCCGAAGATGAAGGTCGCGCCCACGGAGACACCCAACCCGGTCGACGAGCTCAACCGCAGTTCCGGCATGAAGCGAATCAAGGCAATGGATGCCAGCCCGACCGCCAGCAGGCCACCCAATAGACGTATCCGACCGGCCGTGGTCAGCTTGTCGTAGAGCAGGCCTCCAGCCAGCACCGAGATGAATGATCCGGCCGGAAAGGCCGCGGAAGCCATGCCTGCCGGTCCCGATTCGATGGCGAAGTTCTGCTGAAAATACAGAGGCAGGAAGCTGAGAAACTCCATTTGGATCGTCATCGCCATCATGGCCAAGCAGATCAGCTGGACGCGTCGATTCTTCGCGAAGTGGATCAATGCCGCCCCCAGGGTCTTCTCCCAGGACAGCAGCTCCAAGCACAGCTCCCCGCCTTGCGTGGGTTCTGGATCAGACGGCGCCAAACCGACTTGGGCCGGGCTGTCCTTGAGCAAGATGAAGTTGAGCC
>Ga0310124_10002649_pt1 | contig 12255 bp, 7 predicted proteins | sample CB11b_AW_Bot5_MG_FD_203507 | JGI IMG/M metagenome (GOLD analysis project Ga0310124, IMG submission 203507) | Marine microbial communities from Western Arctic Ocean, Canada - CB11b_AW_Bot5 | ecosystem: Environmental > Aquatic > Marine > Oceanic | place: Canada: Western Arctic Ocean | collected...
AACAACTCGCTGCCTGGCTGATATTCCCATCGAAAACGAACGTTGGTACCGAGCGAATCATTGCTGGAATTGAACTGCACTAGTGTGGACACGAACATCCGCGGCGTGAGGGTGTAGGTCACGCGTGTCGAGACCAGACCACTGGTGAAGGTAGCCTCAGGAAGCGTGATCCAGTTGAACGAGAGTGACGGCTCGACGGTCAACTGTGCCCCCAGATTCACACGAGGTCGGTTGTAGCCGACGCTCACCTTCCGGCCGTCAAAGAATCCACCGCGGTCAAAGGTGACCGCACCGGTTATGGGGCGTTGTTCGCCGAGGGCGTAGACCAGCCTCGTATTCACGAACGAGTATGCACCGACCGGAACCGATACACCCTGTGCGATCCGAAACGGCCTCTTCAGAAATTCGAAATTATCAGTGACCCCGCCAAACAGACGGTCGCCATTCTCGAACTCTGCCCCGAGTAAGAGCTGCTGCAGCCGCGTTTCAAGACGCCCCGCCCCGTCGGTGATGTAGTCGAGACTCGGCTGCAACAGGAATCTCCGAACTGACGTGAGCGATCGCGGGCGCGGGCTGTAGCGAACTTCGGCAAATGTTCGCCGAAAGTCGTTACGCCGGAGGAACCCGACCTCCGGGTTGAAGTTCGCTCCCACGCCGAGACGTTCAAGCTTGAGACTCCAGCGGTCGCCGCTGTAGTCGACCTCCGTCTGATAGCTTAAGTCGTCTCCGTGTAACCCCGGCGTTTCGGTCCTGGCAAGATATGTGTTGAGGCTCAGGTTGTCGTAGAAAGAAAAGACGCCGTCGACGCCGTAGGTATAACTGGCGCCCTGCGCCTTCGCGGACACTGACCGACCCGTGAACATCCCACCGACAGCGCTCCGCCGTAGCACGTCGCGTCTGACGCGAATGACGGAAAAGTTCGTAGGCCGGCTCCCCGTAAGGCCTTCCTCTCCGGTCTGAACATCGAGCAACCCGATGCTGTACGGTCCTACCTTTCCGGTCAGGCGCCCTCCCGCGAGAATGGGTACTGTCTGCCCATCCTCGAGTCCGATGCGACGGCTAAAGAACAGGGCCGGGGCCGCCCCACCGAACAGGGCTCCCGTGAAGTACGACGTGATAGGGTCGTACTCGTAGCCTGCTCCGAAATTAAAGATCCCTTGTCCTTCAAGAAAAAACTCGCGCTTTTCCGGGAAAAACAGGCTGAACCGTGTCAGGTTGACCTGCTGCTCGTCCACCTCCACCTGTGCGAAGTCGGTGTTGTAGGTGAAATCAGCGGTCAGTCCTTGTGTCACCCCGTATTTCACGTCGAACCCCGCCGCCCCGCCTGGCCGGTTCAGCACACGAGGGCTCGCACCCAGGTCGGTCGCCAGATCGGCGATGGCGTACGGCTTGATCTCGAAACGTGTCGCCGATGCCGGCACGTCGAGACCGACGAGCGTCGCGGCGGACGAGAACTGGAGACTACCCGAACTACGAAGAGCGGCCGGTATCGGCGTGAGGAACGAGGTCTCGTTCTTCCAGGCGACACGACGCTGAAAATTGATGCCCCAGAATTGGCCCGCGTCCGTTCCGTAGCGGAGCGATTTGAACGGAATAGCCATCTCGAGCGTCCAGCCCTGCTCAAAACGAGTCGTCTGCACATCCCAGACGGTGTTCCAGTCCAGGTTGGTCGAGCGCTCGTTCGTGATGGTTTGGTCAAACAGACCGCCCAGCGCGTTTGTCATGAAGTTGAAGCCGTTACGCCGGTCATAGAAGGTGTCGAGCATGACCGCAAACGTGTCGTTGCCGTACATCCCGTAGCTGTCGCGCCGCATCTCATTGGCCACCGTCTGGTCTGGCTGAGAATCCCAGCAACGGGCGGCAACATAGACCGTCTCACCATCGAACAGCACCCAGACTTCCGTCTGTTCCGTCGCTGGCGCGCCCTCGCTCGGTTCCTGTTGTATGAAGTCAGTGACTGGTGCAATGGTCTGATACACACGTTCGTCGAGTTGGCCGTCGAGTCTGAGCGGTTCGTCGAGACGGATCGCGCGCATCGTGACGCGCCCGGATGGGTCCCGCGTAATCACCGCCGGCGGCACCGGCGGCGGCGGGCCGTCGATGACACCCCGTGCCGGCCCGGTCACGACCTCATCGGGCGGGGCTCCCGCCGTCGCTCGAGCCGGCCCTGACGCGACGAAGCTGTCCGAAGGGTTCACTCCTGCAGCCACCTCGTCAGACGGCTGGCGCTGCCCGGCGTGACCTAGCGCAGCCATCAGACGCGCCGCCAGACGGTCCTGCAGGCCGAACAGCTCGGCGAACACACCGTCCACCTTGATCGACGTGAAGACCGACCCGCTGTCGGATCGGACAAGCGTCGCGGTGATCCGGATCTGGTCGCCTACCCGCTGATAGGCACCGCGTACGAGCCAGCGAACCTCGCCGCGAGCGGCACCCAGGACAGCCGCGAGCGCGTCGGCAATGCCGGCGCCGATCCAGTCGTCATCGGGTTGTCCACTGAGGTTGTCGAACGGGTGTATCTCGACACGGCCGTCCCGCCCGGGCAGGGCCTCTTGCATCAACGCCGTCTCTGGCGACGCGACGAGGATGACAGCGACGCAGGCGAAGATGCGAAGAATAGACAAGGGACTTGCTAGCCCTCGAGTTTGGCAACGACGAGCTCGACGCTGCAGTTGACCCAGCCGTTGATGGGAGATCATCCGGCGCCTACTCCGGTCCCCGACCGATGTCGTCCCGCGAGGCCATCGCCACTTCGCGCACGAAAAATGCGTAGAAGCGGGCCGCGCGCTCAAGCCCAGGCACGGAGATCGTCTCCAGCACATCCCCACTCGCGTGATACATCGGTCCGGAATGAATGGCCTGCACGCGTGGCACGCCGAGCGGCCGGTAGCCGCCCAGGTCGCCGGGGACCGACGCCCGGAACTCGGGGTTGAGCTGAAAGCCGTATCGCGTCATGCCGCGCTGGCCGGCGTCGATCAAGAGTGGAGCCTCGTTGTCGATGCCGAAGCTCATACGCTGCTCGGTCGAAGCGACCGTCCAGGGGCCGATTGGATGGCGAGCTGCGCGATGTGCTCGAGGTTGAGCACGAGCACGGTCTTCTCGGTCAGCGCCGGGGTCATCGTGACGAAGTTGGTGGGGCCGTTGAGCCCTCGGCTGTGATGCCCGCCGCTGGCGACGAACACCAGCGTACGGTCAAGCTGATGCTCCGGCCGGGCGAAGTGCCGGGCCATCGCGAGGAGGACCGCGAGGCCGTCGGCGTTGTCGCCGGCCGCGTCGAACCACCCGTCGGCATGGGCGTTGACGATGATGTTCTCGTCACTGGCTCCCGGTACGACACCGACGACGTTGTGGCCCGTCAGACCGGCGAGCATCTCCGTTTCCAGACTGAGCTCGAGGCGGAGCGTGTCAGACGCACCGGTCTCAGCCGCTCGAGCCATGACGGCGTCGAGAAAGGCGCCGTCCGCGGTCCCGATATTGAAGCAGGGACCGTCGCAGTTGCTGAAATCACGCAGGTGCATGTTGCCCGTCTGCTCGACGACATTGAGGACCGCCACGGCACCTTGGCTCATCAGCGCACGTGCGCGCGCCACCGTCTGCCGGCGCTCCGAGTACGCGCCGGATGCCGGGCGCAGATGCTGAACGACGACCTTTCCGCTCACATCCACATCGGCGAGCGTCTCGTCGGATGTCCGCCCGACATCCACGAGGGCTGCGGCAAGGGTGAGACCGGGAATCTCGGACCCGCTCGTCGGGAGCGCGGACTCGAGCACCACGTCGTGGCTACCCGCGCCGAACGCCGGGTCGGCCACGAGACGCACCTCCCATGTGCGCGGCCACCACATGTCCTCGGTTCCATCGTAGGCCTGCACCTCGACATCCTGAAGACCCGCGTCCTGGAACTGATCCCCGACCCACTCCATCGTCGCGGCGGCCGACGGTCGGCCGGTGACCCGACCCCACATGCGGTTGCCTGCGGCCCGATCCTGTCTCGAGAAGCCGGCGATCGTGTCGACATCCGCCAGTATGCGGACGCCCTCGAGGTCGTGGTTGTCCTTCTCGCCAGCCGGCACCGACAGCGGGGCCGGGACCACGTCCGCAACCCGCACCACGGGGTGATGAGGATCGCCCAGCCCTGGTGGCAGCTTGAGCCCGAACCAGGCGGCATCAGGCACCTCGGCCGGCGCGCAGCCGGACAGGAGGACCAGGATGACAGCCAGATCGACAACCGTCCGACCGGCTCGTAGGTGTCGCTCTCTCTGTTGTCGATTCATATGGTCTCCCGCCGATGCGCGTCTACAATGCCATAGCCTGCGGCGCGTCGGGTCCAGATTCCAGAGCCCAAGGGTGGCATGTCGGCCGTCCATGCTATCAATCGTCGGCCTGGGCGGGCTCCAGCCTGAGCCACCAGTGGAAGCCGCAAGTCACCGCTGACAGCTTCATGCTGGCTGGCGCTGCGACGGTCACATCCGTTCGTTGGACCGGAATGTAACGCTTTGTCAGCACGCCGCCGGATCCCGCCGCGGACAACTTCGTGATTTTCTTCTTCGAGGACATCAACGGGCTGCCGGACTTGACTCCGTTTGCCAGTTACAGCGTCGGAAGCGACGTGAACCGGGTGTCGACCGGTCTCACCATCTTGGAACAGGAGAATCAGGTGCTGCGCACGGAGTTCAGCTATGTGGCGACAATTCCGCCTACGCTGCTCCAGGCTGGAACGCCCTACTACCTGGCCATCTGGAACAATCCCGGTTTCTCTCTCGCTGGCTGGTCCTGGGCGTCGGGCGCGGCTGGAGACACCGTGAACTACATCAAGACCGCGTTCCCCACGAGTATGTTTCCGTGGACTCAGGGGAATGACATGAGCCATTCCTTTGCATTGAGTGACGTCCCCTGATGCTGGAGCCGCATATTCTGCCGGCGGCGGTCCCCTTGAAGCCAAGACACGATAAGCTCGACCCACTTGAACCTACAGACTTGTGGAGGTACGCCCGTGAAGACACGCCAGAACAGACAGTGGTTCGCGATCCTCGCCGTCGCCCTCATGTCGGCGGCGTGCACGACGGCCGCCGGCGCGCTGGCGGAAGATGTCGAGAGCCCACGCGACCTCGCGGTCGTCGCCCCCGAATCCGTTGGCGTCTCATCCACCCGCCTCGAACGACTGGAGGCCGGCATGCGTGGGTTCATCGAGGACGGCAGCCTGGCGGGCGTCCATACCGTGATGGCCCGGCACGGCAAGATCGTGCACTCCAGTCTGGCCGGCGTGAAGGACGTCGAGAGCGGCGCCCCGCTCACCGACGACGCGATCTACCGCATCTACTCGATGAGCAAGCCGATCACCGGGGTCGCGATGATGATGCTCTACGAAGAGGGCAAGTGGCGGCTCAACGAACCGGTGACGAAGTTCATTCCGGAGTTCGCGAACCTGCAGGTCTACGCGGGCGATGGACCGGACGGCGAACCGTTGCTGGAAGACGCCAACCGGTCGATGACGATGCGCGAGCTGATGACGCACTCGTCAGGACTGGCCTACGGCTTGGGCGCCGGCAATCCTGTCGACCGGATGTATCGCGAGTTGGGCGTGCTCGATTTCCGTAACAAGCCGCTGCAATCGATGATCGACACGCTGGCCACCACACCGCTGCTCTATCAGCCGGGCGAGCGCTGGTATTACAGCATCGCGGTCGATGTGCAGGGGTATCTGGTCGAGAAACTGTCAGAACAACCGTTCGACCAGTTCCTGCAAGAACGGATATTTGGGCCGCTGGGCATGGTCGACACGGCGTTCTATGTACCGGCCGACAAAATGGACCGCCTCGCCCTGATTCATGGCCAGGATGCTGACGGTGCGCTGGTCCCGCCGCAGCGCGGTGACGACCCCACCCAGCCGCCGGCCGGACCGTCCGGCGGGGGCGGGCTATATAGCACCACGCTGGACTACGTGCGATTCAGCCAGATGGTGCTCAACGGCGGTGAGTTGGACGGCGTTCGGTTGCTGTCGCCACGCAGCATCGAGATGATGCGTACGAATCATCTGCAGGAACAGGCGCTGAGCACGATGGGACCGGGGTCCGGGTTCGGGCTCGACTTCGGTGTCGTCATGGACCCGGCCGCGGCCGGTGAGCCCTACTCCAAAGGGTCGTTCCGATGGGGCGGCGCGGCCGGCACCTGGTTCTGGATCGACCCGCTCGCGGACTTCGTCTTCGTTGGCATGATCCAGCACCGCGGCCGGGCCGTCGGCGAGGTGCAGGGCGCCTCGCGAAGCCTGGCCTATCAGGCGATTGTCGAGTAGCGCGCGACTCGATTCGCCGAAACATGGCGAGCCAAGGTGGCGGCGCAGGCTTCGAGGCCCGCCCCGGCGTCCCTATGCTCATCTTTTGGTTGGGCGAACTGGCCATCTGACGGTCTGCCGGTGTACGATCGCCGGCCGCTCGGCTCCCGCCGCGCCCACTCCTGTCGCTCGTTCGATGTCAGTTTCGCGGGGCCCATGGCGTGCAGCACCACCGGGTGAATCGTATCTCGTCACCCGAAGGAGAACACGATGGCGCTCTTCGTTGTGAGGCATCAGCACGAGCCAGACCGGTGTCCGGCGCTCGACCCCGAGGCGGGCGCGGGGCTCCTCAACTATCTGAGCCGGCCGAACGTCAAACAACACGGCATCACGATCAAGGGCGAGGCCGTAGTCAAGGGAGAGCACACCTTTTTTCTGATCGCCGAAGCGTCTGACGAGGCGCAACTGCGGCGATTCATGCGGCCGTTCTCACAAGCCGGCAGTCTCGATATCTTCCCGGCGTCGACCTGCGCGATGGTGGTGGCGAGCGGTGGGTGCTCGGCTGACCCGCCCGACATCGGTGAGCTGGCGGCGGTGGACCCGGAAGAGGCGTGCCAATACGCGCTCGAGTCGAATCTCGTGGTGCACAAGGCACATCCGCTCAACTGCGAGACGTCGATCCCGGCGCTGGTCGGCAGCGTGGTGATGCCGAACGCGCATTTCTATGTCCGTAACCATTTTCAGATCCCGAAACTCGATCCCGACGCGTTCAACCTGAGGGTCCACGGCCTCGTCGACCGGCCGCTCGAGTTGAGTCTGGCCGACCTGCGTGGGATGAAGTCACACACCACGGTGGCCACGCTGGAGTGCGCCGGCAATGGCCGGACGCTCTTCGAGCCGCCGATCCCGGGTGAGAAGTGGAACCTCGGGGCGGTAAGCACCGCGGAGTGGACCGGCGTGCCGATGGCCGAGGTTCTCGATCAAGCCGGGGTATGTCCGGACGGTCGTGAGGTCGTGTTCCTGGGCGCGGATAGCGGTTCAGTGGCGGGTCGGAAGGAACCGATTTCGTTCGGCCGTAGTCTCACGATCGACCAGGCACGTGACGAAGGTGTCATGCTCGCTTACGCGATGAACGGCGAAGCGCTTCCGATCCAGCACGGCTTTCCTCTGCGGGTCATTGTTCCCGGCTGGTATGCGGTCGCTTCCGTCAAGTGGTTGACCGACGTCGAGGTGGTCGCCGACCCCTACGACGGGCACTACCAGGCGGAGAAGTACTGGTACGAGTGGGAGCGGAACGGCGACAGCGTGAGGGAGCCGGTCACCCTGATGCAGGTGCGTGCGCTAATCACGGATCCTGGCCCCGGGCAAGAGGTTACGCGCGGGGATGTGACGATCCGCGGCGTGGCCTGGTCCGGCGCCGCGTCGGTGGCCCGCGTCGAGGTCAGCATTGGAGGCGGTGATTGGCACCAGGCACGTCTGACCGGCGACCGCAAGCGGCACAGTTGGCAGTGGTGGGCACTCCAGACGCGGATCGACGAACCCGGGCTGGTCTCCTTGCGGGCGCGCGCGATTGACCTCGCCGGTCGATGCCAGCCCGATCAGGCCGAGTGGAACCGGAATGGCTACGGGAACAACAGCGTGCAGGAAGTGACCCTCAAGGTGAACTAGGTTTCCTGGCGAGGCGTCCGTCTGGCGGCGTTACTGCCTGGCCGGCCGCGGGTTGACAGACGCCGCTGCCCAGCAGGATGAGCAACGCGACCGATAGCCGTCCTGCGTATCTCACGATCAGCCTCCGGGCGTTGCGAGCCCAAGTCGCAGTCTAGGCGTGCCCGCGGCGCGTCGTCAAGGGTCGCATCCGGCCTCTGTACCCGTCGTCACTTCAGATAAACTCCGACCTACAGCAGAGGCAGGGAAGAAGGTGGCATGAGCAACGACGGCACACGACTGGATGAGACCGTCCTGACCCGACGGCACATTCTGCAGGCATTCGCCACCCTCGGTGGGTCGTCGTTGGTCATGGGCGCCATGGACGCCTGGGGGTTGATGGGGGCGTCGGCCGCCCAGCGCCCGAGGCTCGAGGGGCGATCGTCGGGCACCAGGGTTCTAGTGCTGGGGGCCGGCATCTCCGGTCTGACGGTCGCATACGAGCTGGGGAAGCTCGGTTATGACTGCCAGGTGCTCGAGGCGCGTGACTGGGTGGGCGGGCTCTGCTGGACCGTGAAAGGCGGCGCGTCGCACACCGAAATCGGCGGCGAACGGCAAGTGTGTGAGTTCGACGACGGGATGTACCTGAACGGCGGGGCTTGGCGGCTGCCCAATGCCGACACGGGCGTGCTTGGCTATTGCTCCGAGTTGGGGGTGCCGCTTGAGATCTTCGTCGATGCTGCGGATGCCAACTACTTCTACGAAGAGAACCCCGAGCTCGGGCCGCTGTCAGGCACGCGAGTGCGGCTGCGCGAAGTAAAGGCCGATCTGTGGGGGGCGACGTCCGAGCTGTTGACCAAGGCGATGGACCAGGGCGAGATCGACGCCGCACTGACGACCGACGACAAGGAGCGGCTCGTGTCGTTTCTCGTCCGCGCCGGCTACCTGGATACCGAAGACCACGCGTATCGGCCGCCCATGTCCCGCGGGTCCCAGGATCGGCATGACCTGGGCGCGCTGCTGCAGACCGGGTTCGGGGCCCGGGTGCGGTCGCTCTACGCCGGCACCGGCGGCCCGGCCCCGGTGTTCCAGCCGATCGGCGGCATGATGGAGATTCCGCTGGCGTTTCAGCGCGCCTTGGGCGAGCGGGTCACACTCGACGCCGAGGTCCGGTCGATTCGCCACACCGCCGACGAGGTCCGGGTGACGGTCCGGAACACCCGGACCGGCCAGGAGCGTGAGGAGACGGCCGACTATTGCGTGTGCTGCCTGCCGATGGCCGTCTTGCAACGGGTCGACGTGAATCTGTCGTCGGACATGCGGGAGGCGGTCAACAACACCGGCCACAGCACCGCCTCGAAGATGGGGCTGCAGATGCGTCGTCGGTTCTGGGAGCAGGACGACGGGATCTTCGGGGGCCACCTCTGGTCGCGTAGCCTCCAGCTTGGCGAGTTTTCCTACCCGTCGAACGACTACTTCTCGAAGAAGGGCGTGCTGCTGGGTTTCTACGGCAACGGCGGTATCGCGGGGCTGTCGGACCAGGCGATCGGGGCGCGGGTCGAACACGTGCTGACGCAGTCGAGCAAGGTGCACCCCCAGATGCGCGACGAGTTCGAGCACGCCTACGCCGTCTGGTGGGAGAAGATTCCGTATAGCCTTGGCGCCTACGGCCGCACGCCGGCCCAGAGCCTGTTGACCGAACTGAGCAAACCGGACGGCCGCCTCTATATCGGTTGCGCCGGCGCGAGCACGCGTCCCGCCTGGCTCGAGGGTGGCATCCAGGCCGCCTGGCGGACGGTCGAGTTGCTGCACGAGCGTGCGATGCGGGCCTAGGGGTGTGCGTCTCAACGAGGTCATCGGAGGAATCATGAAACGGATGGGCGTAACCGGCGGGCTGGTGGTGGCGATGATCCTCGTCGGCGGGTCGGCTACGAGGGCTGGAGCGCAGGGTGAACCAGGGGCCGAGGTGACCAAGGCGCAATACGACACCTGGATGACGGAGCTCTCCAACTGGGGTCGATGGGGTGCCGACGACGAGCTTGGAGCGCTCAATCTGATCACCCCGGCCAAGCGTCTGGAAGCGGCGTCGTTGGTCACGCGGGGCACGGTGGTGTCGATGGCGCGCGAGATGACCATCGAGCGGTTGGACGATCCAGACCAGGCGAGCGCGAACCGCCCCCCCGTGCTGGTGGGATCGACGCGGAACGTCTTCGACATCAACACCGAGGGCGGATACTTCTGGGAACGCTACGAAATCGAATACCACGGCAGTGCGGTCAGCCACCTGGACGCCCTGTGTCATGTGGCCTACAACGGCAAGGTCTACAACGGTCTCGACTTCGAGGACGTGGCCTCGAAGGAGGACGGCTGCACGCGGATGGGTGTCGCTAATCTGCGAGAAGGGCTGATCACCCGTGGCGTCTTGATCGACATGCCTGGCCGGGCCGTACGACGGCAGGACATCGAAGCGTGGGAAGCGGAAACCGGCATCACGATTTCGGCCGGCGACGCCCTGTTTCTCCGTACGGGTCGCGATGTCGGTGAGCGGGGCGGTTATCACCCCTCGCTGATTCCCTTCTTCAAAGAACGAGACATCGCGCTCCTGGGCGCCGACGTGCCGCAGGAAGGTGGTCAGGTCGACGGAGTCACGGTGCCGGTGCATTTCTTTGCGCTGGTGGCGCTGGGCGTCCACCTGTTCGACAACCTCGGTCTCGAGGGTCTGGCCGAGACGGCGAACGACCTGAACCAGTGGGAGTTCATGTTCATGGCCTCGCCGCACGTCGTCCCCAACGGCGCCGGGTCGGCGATCAACCCGCTTGCTGTGTTTTAGCGGTGCGGAAGCACGCTCGGAGAACTGGTATGCCACACGCGAGATCTGACCGGAGACTTGGCGCGCTGACGCTGATGTTGGGGTGTGCCTGTGGCTGCGCCGCGCCGGGGCCGGTCGAGGAGACGGCGGCTAGCTCCTCCAGCCCGACCGAGGCAGTGCAACCTGCGTCCGGCTTCACCGTGGATCCGTTCTGGCCGCAGCCATTGCCCGATGGGTGGTTGTTGGGCAATGTCGTCGGCGTGGCCACCGACTCGCGCGACAACGTCTGGATCATCCACCGGCCGAACAGCCAGTCGGGGGCGGCCGAGACGCCGCCGGTGATCGCCTTCGCGCCAGATGGCAGTGTCGCGCAGAGTTGGGATGGGCCGGGCGACGGGTTTGACTGGGGCACGCAAACCCACGGCATCTATGTGGACCACGAAGACAACGTGTGGGTCGGGTTCGGTGGCGGCCTGCCGTATGACCCGAGCGCGAAGACCACCACTGACAACGCCCTCGTGCTCAAGTTCACCTCCGACGGGCAGTTTCTGGTGCAGATCGGCGACTTCGGCGTCGGCACCGAGGGGAGCGACAGCACCATGTTCCTCGGGCAGCCGACTGATGTCTGGGTCGATGGCGAGGCGAACGAGGCCTACATCACGGACGGCTACACCAATCGCCGTCTCATCGTGTTCGACGCGACGACAGGCGACTACGTGCGGCACTGGGGCGGGTATGGCAACGCTCCGGACGACGGGTCGATGCCCAGGTTCAGTCGTGACGCCGAGCCCCCGTCGCAGTTCAGCACGCCGCACTGTGTGACCGGAGCCGCCGACGGGTTGGTCTATGTGTGCGACCGGGGCAACCAGCGGATCCAGGTTTTCCGCAAGGACGGCACGTTCGTCGCCGAGGCGTTCATCGAGGCCGATCTGGGAGATGGTGAGGTGGGCGGGACGCCGTGGGATATCGCGTTCTCCCCCGACGCGGAGCAGCGGCAGCTGTTGGTCGTGGATGGCGGCGGTCATGCCGTCCACGTGCTCGACCGCGACTCGCTCGAGGTCACCGAAAGCTTTGGCCGCCGCGGGCGATGGGCCGGCCAGTTCGAATCGCCCCACAATCTGGCACTCGACTCAAACGGGAACCTCTTCGTCGGCGAGACGCTCGACGGCCGCCGCGTCCAAAAATTCGTCCCGTAGCCTCCAGGGCGGGCGGTGGGAACGGGCATCTCGGTCCGCGAACCGTCGGAGACGAGCCGGGGTGCCGGCGCCGCCGGCGGCGAGGACCGTGCACGGGCGCGGAGTTTTAGCGCCGGGTCTGGGACCAGCTACGCGCTCGCTTTTCCCTCGGTGTCGGGACCAGGCCATCCGTTAGCCCGTGCCAAGCGCTCTGGGGGCCAAGGTGAGGAGAGCTCAGCTCGTCGACCGGTTCGCGGCTCGAGATGCCCCCTCCCGCCACTTGGACTACTACGGTAAGCTGAACGGCCCCAAGATGGTTCGTAGCGCCGGCCGTCAGGTCCGCCGCCCATGAAAAGGAA
>Ga0310124_10002650_pt1 | contig 12247 bp, 7 predicted proteins | sample CB11b_AW_Bot5_MG_FD_203507 | JGI IMG/M metagenome (GOLD analysis project Ga0310124, IMG submission 203507) | Marine microbial communities from Western Arctic Ocean, Canada - CB11b_AW_Bot5 | ecosystem: Environmental > Aquatic > Marine > Oceanic | place: Canada: Western Arctic Ocean | collected...
ACCACTGGCCGAGGGAGTAGATGAATAGAACGACATATCGAAGGGCACGCCTAGTTGATGATGAGAATGCGGATGTTCTAGGAATGCCACTGCAACTGGCGATCCTGGTCTTGGTCGCTGGCTTGGCCCTAGCAGCAATCATAGCTTGGTTCACAATATTGCAAACACCTGTTGTTGCCACGATTGAGGTACAGTATGACGGAGCCAAGGTAACGCAGGTGCCCGAAGGAACCGTGGACCTAACCATCTCGGTCTGGGATGACGATGAAAACCCCCTCACAGGGGTTGTTCTTTCCGCGTCAGGCTGCGGAGCGCAATGGTCGAACGGCGATGACCTGATTACCACCGACGCCAATAACTTCCAGACGACTCTCACGACCAACTTCCCTTCAAGCAAGTGCACGGTCACGATCACCGCTGAAAAGTCCGGTCTCGATGGGCAGAAAAACTTCGATTTGATTGTCAACGGCGACTGAACCGAATCACTACTGTTCCGGTGGAACCGAGTAGCCGAATCATCGATGTCCTTGACTGAAACGCTCAAGCGGGCGGCACGCCCCTCGTGAATCTATGGAGGAGTTGGTGGCGGCGGCTGTTGCTGCCGCGCACAAGGCGCACTGCCCGCATTCCGACCATCCCGTGGGCGCTGCGCTGGAGTCTACGGACGGCTCGGTCGCCGTTGGCTGCAACGTGGAATCCGACTCCTATCCGCTGACCGTCTGCGCCGAGCGCAACGCGGTTGCCAACGCCGTGGTTGCTGGGTTGTCCGATTTCACGCGCATCGTGGTGGTGTCGCCATCAGGAGGCGCTCCATGCGGAGGCTGCCGCCAAGTGTTGTTCGAACACGGCGGCTCGGACCTGCAGGTAATCTGTGCAACCTCCGTTGGCGAGGTGAATCTCATCACCACCATCGGTGAACTGCTGCCGCACGCCTTCCGCTGGCAGCGGGAATGAGGCGCGCTCAATCCTCGAAGCAGTAACGCACCTGCTGGAATCCTTCGCGCATCGAGTTGACATCACGCTTGACGGTGGCGGGGTCCTCACTGGCGATCAGCACGCGTGCGAACAGACGGGCCACCTCCTCCATCTCACCAGTGCCCATGCCGTGCCGGGTGAGCTCCTGCACCCCGAGCCTCAGGCCCGACGGTGTCATCGCCTTCGTGTCACCTGGTAGCATGTTCATGTTCGTGATGATGCCCGCATCCTCCAACTTCTGGGCAGCCCTGGCACCCGCTCCCGAATCCGGCTCACCATGGCAGGTGAGGATCTGGTGGCTGGCAGTGTAACCGCGGCTCTCGGCGGACACCTCGAAGCCCTCCGCCGCCATCGCCGCCCCGAACGCCCGGGCATTTGCCACAGTATCCCTAGCGTATGCCTCACCGAACTCCTGGAACTCGGTCATGGCGACCACTTTGCCGGCGACGTGATGCAGATGGTAGGACGAGCAGACGCCGGGGAAGATGGAACTGTTGAGCCGGCGGTGGAATTTCGGGTCATCCGAATCCGAGAGCAGGAAGCCACCTTGTGGGCCGGGGAAGGTCTTGTGCGATGACCCGGTCATCATGTCAGCACCCTCACGCAGCGGGTCCTGGAACTGGCCACCGGCGATGAGGCCGAGCACGTGAGCCCCGTCGTACATCACCTTGGCACCGACCTCGTGGGCCACCTCAGACAATTCCTCCAAGGGAGTGGGGAACAGGAACACCGACTGGCCGAACAGGCACATCTGCGGCTTCTCGTCGCGAATCATCTTCGCCGCGGCGTCGATGTCAGGCTCCATGCGTTCCACATCCCACGGATAGGTCACCAACTCCAGACCCCTCACTCCGACCGCGCCCATGCGTGCGTGCGAGATGTGCCCGCCATCCGCTGTCGACACGGCGCTGATCTTGTCGCCGGGCTGGGTGAGCGCCTTCAGCGCGGCCATGTTGGATACGGTTCCCGAGGTGCTCTGGATGTTGGCGAATTCGCAATTGAAGATTTGTTTCGCCAATTGGATTCCGAGCGACTCGATATCGTCGAAATCGTCGCATCCTTGGTAATATCTCTTGCCGGGGAGACCCTCGGCGTAGCGGCCGTGGAGGTCCGAGTCGCACACGCGGCGCACCAGCGGGCTGAGCACGTTCTCGCTGGCGATCATCGGCAGTCCGTTGCCGTAGAGCGACCCGCTGGCGTCTGTCGCATCGAGCACTGACTGGGCGAGTCGACGGTTCTCAGAGGTCATGGGTTGGGTGGTGTCAGAGGCCGCCCATCAACCCTGCGCGAGCAATCACCCACAGTCCGTTGCAGAACACGCCTCGATAACGTCAGACTCATCTGCGTCTGAGGCATGCTTGAATTACTAGCACCTGCATCACCTGAACAGCGTGAGTCAGGTGAGTGAGTAGGATGACGGAACTGCTTGAAGACGGTGATGAAGTCTACCCTGCCAAGGAAGAGTTGTCCAATGCCATCACATCGGTAATAGGTGCGCTGCTGGCGATAGTTGGACTGTATTTCCTGGTGACCAGAGCGAACTCGACGGGAGATGTCACGAAGCTCGTCACCTGCACCATCTTCGGCCTCAGCCTGTTCATCGCCTACAGCGCCTCCGCGCTCTATCACGGGTTGACTAATGAGCGCTGGAAGGAGGTGATGAGGGTCGTCGACCAGGTGACGATCTACCTGCTGATCGCGGGGACCTACACACCATTCGTTCTGGTCACCCTGAGCGGTACTTGGGGGTGGTTCATGTTCGCCGTGGCCTGGACTTTCGCCGCAATAGGAATCACAATCAAACTGGTCAGTCACGATCTGCCAAGCTATGTCTCCACCATCCCGTATCTGGCCATGGGTTGGATCGCCCTGTTGGCCATCAAACCGATGCTGGAGAACTCTGTCGAACACGGATGGTCTGGTCTGTTGCTCGTGGTCGCCGGGGGTGTATTCTATTCGCTCGGCACCATATTCTACCACAAGAAGGGGCTGCCGTTCAATCATGCCATATGGCATCTGTTCGTTCTGGCAGGAAGCATCACCCACTATTTCGCCGTGCTGACCTACGTGATTCCATTCCCGACCTGAGCCAACTCACGTCTGTTGCCACTCGCTGCCATCCCAGCGGAGCAAGGTTCCATCTTCCTGACGATACCAATTGACTCCATGTTCATCGGTCCACTGCTCCTCCTGCACCTCTGGCTGCTCATCCAGCAGAGATGTTGCTTCGGTGAGAGCCGGTAGTGCGGGCTCGTCAGCCATGGATAGTTGGGCTGCCGCGGCGGCGGCGATCTCGGTGTGCAACGGCTCTACTGGCGATTGTGCAATTGCGCCCGAGAAGAGGGCATCCGGTTCATCGCCGTCATCCTTCTTGCGGCGGAAGGTCAGCACCAACACGACCATCGCAGCGATGAACAACAGTGTTCCGACAGCCGCGATTAATATCGCAGTCTGCGAGATGCCCTTCGATTCCTGTTCCGCATCCGAAGCGAGCGCCTTGTCCGGGTCGAGCGGGAAGAAGTCGCTGTTGTCACCGACCCCGTCGCCATCGCTGTCTAGATGTTCAGCCGGGTCGTATGGGAACGCATCCACGTCGTCCATCCAGCCATCGGAATCAGAATCGATCTGCGACAGCGAGCACCCCTCAGGGTTCGTCGTCTCAGCCACTGGTGTGCCATCACAGTCATCGAGATCATCTGTGACCCCGTCGTCATCGGTGTCCTTCTGGCTGTCCGCGCAGCCGACTGAATCCACCTGGGTTCCTGCTGGAGACCCGGGGCAGATGTCGATATCGTCCCTGACGTAGTCAGAATCAGTGTCCTTCTGGCTGTCTGCACAGCCGACACCATCGACCATCTGGCCAATCGGGGTCATCGGACATTCATCCACGGCATCGTTGACGGTGTCGCCATCGGTATCCCGCTGCACATCAGCGCAGCCGGTGCTGTTGATCAGCGCACCAACTGGTGTTCCGGGACAGTCGTCTAAGGGGTCCAGCACCGTGTCGGCGTCGGTGTCGTCGATGCATCCGTCTCCGTCGTTGTCCCAGCCGGTGGAATTGGCCGTTGGACATTGGTCGACATCATCCTTCACGAGATCTCCGTCAGTGTCGTCGATGCAGCCATCCGCGTTGGAATCGAAGCCCGATGCGTCCTCCAGGCGACAGATGTCCGTGTCATCCTTCACGCCATCTCCGTCGGTGTCGTCGATGCAGCCGTCACCATTCGCATCGTATCCCGAGGCATCCTCGTTAGCGCACAGGTCAACATCGTCCAGCACTCCATCGTGGTCACTGTCATCGATGCAGCCGTCGTTGTCGTCATCGTATCCGCTCGCATCCTCGCTCGGGCAGACGTCGACGTCGTCCATCACCCCGTCATTGTCGCTGTCACGCTCGGATTCTGCACAGCCGTTCTCATCGACCGCGAGGCCCGCGGGAGTGTCCGGGCAATCGTCCGAGTTGTTGCCCAGCGGGTTGTCTCCGTAACCATCACCATCACGGTCGTACCACTGGCTGGAGTCGGTGGGGAAGACGTCGGAGTTGTTCCCCTGCGGGTTGTCGCCGTATCCGTCTCCATCCTGATCGAACCATTGCGAACCATCAGTTGGGAAGGCGTCCGGATTGTTCCCGAGTGGGTTGTTCCCATAGCCGTCACCATCGGTGTCCTCCCACTGCGTGCTGTCGTTGGGGAAGGCGTCCGGGTTGTTGCCCAGCGGGTTGTCTCCGTATCCGTCACCATCGGAGTCCTCCCACTGCGTTCCGTCGTTGGGGAAGTCGTCGGAGTTGTTGCCCAGCGGGTTGTCGCCGTAGCCGTCTCCATCGGTGTCGTTCCACTGTGTGTTGTCGGATGGGAATGCGTCTGGGTTGGCGCCGAAGGGGTTGTCTCCGTAGCCATCGCCGTCGGAATCCTCCCACTGGGTGCTGTCAGTGGGGAAGGCGTCCGGGTTGTTGCCCGCGGGATTGTCACCATAGCCATCGCCGTCTTGATCAGACCACTGCGTCCCATCCTGTGGGAAAGCATCGGGGTTGGTCCCGCTCGAATTGTCACCGTAGCCGTCGCCGTCTTGATCAGACCACTGTGTGCTGTCTGTTGGGAAGGCGTCCGGACTGGTTCCGTTCGGGTTGTCACCGTAGCCGTCGCCGTCTTGATCGGACCACTGCGTGCCATCCTGTGGGAAAGCATCGGGGTTGGTCCCGTTCGCATTGTCACCGTAGCCATCACCATCAGCATCAGACCATTGTGTCGCATCGTTCGGGAAGGCGTCCGAGTTGTTCCCGTTCGCATTATCTCCGTAGCCGTCACCATCGGTGTCCGCCCACTGGGTGGAGTCGAATGGGAAGGCGTCGAAGGCGTCGTTCACACCATCATTGTCAGTATCCCGCTGTGTCGAAGCACACCCGTTCTGGTCGACTGTCGCGTTCGATGGTGTGTTCGGGCAGAGATCGTTCTCATTCCAGACGCCATCGAGGTCATCATCGTTGAAGATGGTGAAACATGACGTGTCCCAATCGAGTAACGATCCGTTCACGTCGTACAGATATGTGTCAGCGCAGTAAACCGAGCTCATCGTCGGGGTGACGAAGTTCCAGGAGAAGTTCATGCTGGAACCAGTGGCAGTGAAATTGGTGTACGCCGAGTTATCCCAGGTGGTGCTGTTGGTGTACCAGTAGACGAATGACTGCATTCCGTAGGTGTCGCTCACCGTCAGGTCGTTCGTTCTCGAGTAGACCGTGTTCGATACGGAAGCGTTGTTGCTGGTCACGCTGGTCACCGTGACACCAGGCCAAGTCGGGGAGAAACAGTCCTCGTGGTATCCAACAGGCACGTTCGTCGAGTTGTAGAGCACTACGGTCAGACAGCGCTGCGTGCCGCTGTTGGGCTGGTTCCAACCGAGGTTGATCGCCTGCGAAGTGCCCGATGCGGTGAAATTCCCGTTGCCCGACTGCAGGTAGGTGGTTCCGTTGCCGAGGTACAGATGCCACTGATACGAGTAACTCTCACCGTTGGTGAGATTCTGCGCATCCAAAGTGCCGCTGGTGTCCGAGGTCACAGACGCTTCCATCATCTCGAAGTAGATGCAATCCATGTCGTCATCGATATAGGTGCCCAGCGAGGCATCGTACATCTCTCCATACAGGCAGTACCAACTCTCCTCCGAATCCCACCAGTACCAGACCGGCTCACTGTGAGTCGTCGAGTTCGCTGTCCAGTTCAACGGCACGTAAGCCAATGTGGTGAAGTTGCTACCGTTCCAGGACAGCAGGTAGACGTCCAGGTCGTACCCCGCGTTGTTCGTCAGGTTGGTCATCAAGAACTCGCCGTCCGTGCTGTTGTACATCACGGTCTGCACGTTTCCTGTCACAGCGGTGGCGTTGGTAACAGCGAACATCCAGATGTCCAAGGTGTAGGAGCCAGATCCCGTGTACGCATCGATGAGGATGTAGACGTTCGAGCCGCCGACCGTGGTACCGTTGCTCGTAACGGTTTCAGGATTCGAGAAGTAACTCGAATCGATGATGCTGGTGGCTAGGGAATCGACCAGATACAGGTCGAAGTCGTTGGAGGCGGCGAACGACAAGTTGGCGGATATGCCATATCCAGTCGGCACCGAGATGTTGTACCAGTCCTCGATATCAGTCTGGTCCACATATCCGGTGTACTGTTGGTGGTTCCCTGGGGTCAAGGTGTAGGACATCGAGGCGTTGTCGCCTACATCACCTCCTGAACCGGCGTCATTCTGAGTACTCGAGTTGACGGCGGTGGTCGTCAGGTTGTACGTGTTGGTATCTCCAAGATACCCGTAGACATAGATGTAGTACGGTCCAGCCGTGGAATTGAGGACGGTGAAACTCTCGTCATCAGAGATGGATGTCGAAGTACCAACATAGGTCGATGCGTTCGCCCCGCGGTAGATATCCATATCGAGATCGCCGGCCGAATCAGTGAAGGTGATGTCAATTTGGAGGCGTTGACCACCTGTCGAGTTGAAGGTGTAGTAATCGTCATCCGTCGAGTTGTGAATCGTCAGATTCGTGATCGATGACTGGGTGGCGATTGTGCTGGCAGTCGCGGGAGTATCGTTCGGTTCGTAGGGGTCGAGCGCCAATACCGTGCCGCCACCTCCGCTTATCGTGAAGTAAGCGGTGGTATTCGCCAAGGAGTTCGTCGAATTGTCAGTCAGTTCGCCGTTGATCGTGTAATTTCCAGTGAGCAAAGGAGTGATCCAACTTGCACCATAGCTCATGCTTCCGGATACGTTGCTGATGCTACCGTAGTCGAAGGAGTACAGAGTTCCAGATGAATTGTAGACGAAAACCCACCAGTAGTACGAATTGTTTGAATTGAGATTTGCTAAATCCACACTCGCCGAATTGTTCGTCACGTTGGAGAGTGCGATGGTCTCATTCAACACGGTACCTCCACCTCCTCCAATAGTGAAGTAAGACGTGGCATTGCTCAATACAGTCGTGTTCCAAAGGGGTGCAGTACGGATTTCACCAATGACCCTGTAGGTTCCATTCGGCCCACCCATTGCCACTGGATCGGTCCAGTATTCATAGAAAGATACGCTGGTGTTGCCAGGAGAGATGTACCTATACCCGCTGGAATACCACAAAAGCCCGGTAGAGCCGTTTGGGCGGTATACCCATAACCAATAGATGTACGAATTGTTTGCATCTAGGTTAGTGATATCCAATGTAACGGATGTGGTGTTCAAATTGGTGAGCGCCACGGTTTCATTCAATGTGGTCCCACCACCTGATCCAATAATCGAAGTGCAGGAACTACTACCGTTGTACAGAACTGTCGAGTTGCCATACTCGTACAGGGTGCTCATGATGCAGTAGTACCCGGAACTCAAGTTGTTCCAAGCGCTCCATATGTTGTGCTGGAAGGCGGAGGTCGAGGTGTTGATCTGGTCGTAAGAACCGCTGCTGAAGGATGAGTTGTCCATCTCGACCTCCCAGTCGACAGTGTAACTTGCCCCGGTACCCAGGTTGTAGGCGTAGACGTAGGAGTTCCAATCGAAGTTGGAATTCTGATATATTGCACCGTATACCAACTCGTTGCCGGTGACAGCTCTGGCGTTCGGAACTCCCGCAGAGAGAGAGCCCAGCACCATCATCAGCACCAGCATGCAAGTGCGTCCGATTCGTGGTTCAGATGGTTGAGACATGGCGTTCACTACAATGTCGAGTGTGTCACACGCCTTCAAACCCCCGCCCGCGCCCACGCGAGCGGATTGTTCGAACGATTATGCTGAACACCAGATTGATACAGGAACCTAGGCTCCTTCCGGACAATGGAGCAGAGACCGGTAAATATCTCAGAGGCCCTGTCCTCATTCGAAACGCTGTGGAGCCCGCACATCATCGCCCAGATGAACGACTACGACGTCCGTATCGCTCATGTCAAAGGTGAGCACGTGTGGCATGCGCACGAGGATACAGACGAATTCTTCCTAGTGCTGGAGGGGGAGTTCAACATCGCTATGCGCGCTGACGATGGCGAGGAGCGGGTCGTGAAACTGAGCAAGGGCGACACCTACGTTGTTCCCAAGGGGGTACCCCACAGACCATACTCATCCGGGGCATCGATCCTGATGTTCGAGCCTACTGGGACCCTGTCGACCGGCGACAGCGAGGAAGGAGATATCCCCGATGGAATCGACAGCACCACTGGCCACGAACTGAACCCTCAGAACAATTGATATCGCAATCTCGGCTTCTTCCGGACATGCGCAATGAAACAGTAGCCACGCTGCTCGTCCTGCTGATGCTGACGGCAGCGGGCGGATATGCGATAATGAACAACGACGGAACCGGATCTGGTTCACCGGACGTGAACGACGAGATGGGTGAATGGGATGTCTACTACGTCCAGAGCGGAAGCGAACTTCCGAGCTGCAACTCGGATACGCTGGGCCGCCTCTACTACGTGGAGGCGGACGCAGGCTTCCAGACATGCACCAATTTCGGATGGGCGTTCGTGGACCTCACCGGACCGGCTGGGCCTGCAGGCGCGGACGGTGTCGATGGAGTGAACGGAACACAAGGCCCAGCAGGTGCTGACGGCGCTGACGGTTCACAAGGACCAACTGGCGCTGACGGTGTTGATGGTGTGAACGGGACCGATGGTGCCGATGGAGCACCGGGTACTCTGGGAGTCAACGGAACCGACGGTCAAGAAGGCGCTGATGGCGCGAATGGCCAAGATGGTGCTGATGGTGAGAATGGAGATGTCGGTGAGAATGGCGACCAGGGAGATTCGGGTCCGGCTGGACAGAATGGCCTGGATGGAATGGACGGAGACGACGGCGTGGACGGACAGGATGGCGCTGACGGCATCGATGGAACCAACGGCACCGACGGACAGGACGGAGACGCCGGACAGAATGGTGCTGACGGCATCAATGGAACCAACGGCGTGGACGGACAGGGCGGTGCCAACGGCATCGATGGAACCAACGGCACCGACGGACAGGACGGAGCAAACGGAGTGAACGGCCAAGATGGTGCTGACGGCATCGATGGAGCCAACGGCACCGACGGAAACAACGGTACTGAAGGAAACAACGGCACCGACGGACAGGACGGCGCTGACGGCATCGATGGAGCCAATGGCACTGACGGAAACAACGGTACCGACGGACAGGATGGAGCAAACGGAGTGAACGGCCAAGATGGTGCTGATGGCATCGATGGAACTAACGGTACTGACGGAAACAACGGTACCGACGGACAGGACGGTGCTGACGGCATCGATGGAACCAACGGCACCGACGGAAACAACGGCACCGACGGACAGGACGGCGCTGACGGCATCGATGGAACCAACGGCACCGACGGCCACAGCGCGCTGGCAGTGACCAGCACAGAGCCCTCGGGCTCGAACTGCGCCGATGGCGGGATCAAGATAGAGGTCGGCGTGGATGACAACGACGACGGCGTGCTGCAGGCGAGCGAAATCGACCAGACCCAGTATGTGTGCAATGGAGCAGATGGAGCAAATGGCAGCGGATCATCTAACACGATGCTGACCCGCATATCCACCCCTGCGGCTCAGCTTGGATGCGATGTGGGGGGACGGGTGGTCGAGCAGGGCCTCGACAACGGGGACGGTGCTGGCACTGCTCAGAACGGGATTCTCGAAACAGGCGAGGTCGACTACACCACCACATACTGCAGCCGATTCTTGGATGAAACAGAGTTGATTATTGACATCAACAGCGGCAGCGGCCACGGGTATGCGAACGACATCACGGCCATGGGCACCCGGCTCTACTACGAGGCGGACGACGGCAGCAGCGGCTTGGAACTGTGGTCACACGAGACGACCAACGGAACGACACGGCAGGTGACCGACATCAACAGCGGCAGCGGCGACGGGTATGCGAACGACATCACAGTCAGGGGCACCCGGCTCTACTTCCAGGCGACCGACGGCAGTAGCGGCTACGAACTGTGGGCGCACGAGACGACCAACGACTCGACCTGGTTGGTGGTGGATCTCCGCAGTGGCAGCAGCGGCGGATATGCGGCTGACATCACAGTCATGGGGACTAGGCTCTACTTCGAGGCGACCGACGGCAGCAGCGGCCAGGAACTGTGGGCGCACGAGACTACCAACTCATCAACCTGGCAAGCGGCCGACATCTACAGCGGCGGCAGCAGCGGATATGCGAACCATATCACGGTGATGGGCACACGGCTCTACTTCGAGGCGACCGACGGTAGCAGCGGCTACGAACTGTGGGTGCACGAATCGACCAACGACTCGACCTGGGAAGCGGCCGACATCTACTCGTCGGGCGACGGGAGTCCTAACGGCATGACAGTCATGGGCACCCGGATCTACTTCCAGGGGCAAGACCAATGGAGTGGCCACGAACTGTGGGCGCACGAGTCGACCAACGACTCGACCTGGTTGGTGTCCGACACGAGAAGTGTCGGCAGTGGTTTTGCAGCTGACATCACGGTCATGGGCACGCGGATCTACTTCGAGGCGAACGACGGCAGCACCGGCTTGGAACTGTGGGCGCACGAGACTACCAACTCATCAACCTGGCAAGCGGCCGACATTTACAGCGGCGGCGGCAGCAGCAACGGGGAAGCGAACAGCATCACGGTCGTAGGCACACGGCTCTACTTCCAGGCTAGGGACAGCAGTAGCGGCTACGAACTGTGGGCGCACGAGACGACCAACGGGGAAACTTGGCGAGCGGACGACATCAACAGCGGCAGTGGCAGCGGGAATCCGAGTGATATCACGCCCATGGGCGACCATCTCTACTTCGAGGCGAACGACGGCAGCAGCGGCCAGGAACTGTGGATGTACGGAATTATTGAGCACAGCATATTCTACAGTTGAACTCAGACACCAACCAGCAGTGAGCGATAATCGTGAACCTTCAGAGCGGATTGCACTCGGTTGCATTGCCGAGAATCCGCATCGGTGAGTCGAGTTGAACGAGAATGAGGGCTGCTCCACCCTCTCTGCGAATCCAAAGGGGCTGGTCCCAGCGGATATCCAGAACGTTGTCGGCTATCGCTTCGATTCGGCCTACCACGAATTGTAGGTCGACCGAGCCGTGCAGGATATCCCCTACCTCGAGAGAGCGATTTTGGAATGGGGCGTTGTGAAGAGTGATTCTGCTCGCTTCGTGGCGGGTTAGCGTATCGGCACAACCGGCTCCGTCAGCGTCTGGTGAGACAAGCAGCGTGCCACCTCCGAGAGCGCCCTCCCTCAAATTTCGGAAGGCGACACCGACCCGGTCACCGGCGAAGGCTGTGTCGACATCGTCATCCATCACCTGAAGTGAGCGGACGACCCCCTTGTCGGAGGTGGGAATTACCAGCAAATCCTGGTGTTTGTCAACTCTGCCGGATTGGACGTATCCTATGGCAACCATGCCGACTCCCTTGACGTTGAAGTGTTGGTCGACTGGAATCACAAGAGGCTCATCGACGGCGCTTGGCAGAGTGTCGAGAAGTTCGAAAAGTGAGTCTCTCAACTCGTGTTCGCTCGGGGATTGTTCGTGCAGAGTCCAACCACCCAATCCGGCCTGCTCTTGGATGACCCGTACCTGCTCCGGGTCGACCCACCCCCCCTCCTCGGGGGAGATGATGAGGTGGCCGTGTTCGATGCCCGCAGAGCCGAATGCGACCAATACCTCGCCGAGCGCAGCGTCAATCTTGGCGACTTCGATGACACCACAACGAGCCACATTGAGAACTGAAAGGAGAGGGGGCAACCTCTCCGGATGGCGC
>Ga0310124_10002651_pt1 | contig 12244 bp, 8 predicted proteins | sample CB11b_AW_Bot5_MG_FD_203507 | JGI IMG/M metagenome (GOLD analysis project Ga0310124, IMG submission 203507) | Marine microbial communities from Western Arctic Ocean, Canada - CB11b_AW_Bot5 | ecosystem: Environmental > Aquatic > Marine > Oceanic | place: Canada: Western Arctic Ocean | collected...
GGCCGGCCATCGACATCGCGCGTTCCGGGACGGGTTGCGCCGCGGAACTCCTCAACAAGGAGGAGCTCGAGGCTGCCGGAGAGTTCAGGAAGAAGGCCGCGAAGGGGCCACTGGGAAAATCGGTGCCGGCGCTACACAAGAAGATGCGCGAGTACGAATCCAATGGGGAGCTTCTCGAAGCGATCAGCTGAGAAGCAAGGCCGGTGCCGCCGCAGAGACAGCCTTGTGCATCGAGGTGGCAGGGCCTAGACTGTCTCCCCACATAGACTGACGGACAACCCGGCCATTTTCTATTTCCAGAGAGGTATAGAAGGATGACTCGTTCACTTCACCAGCTGCTGTCGCTTGCCATTGCGATCTTTTTACTGTGTACCTCAGTGGACGCGGCTGACAAGCTTCGTCTTCTGGTTATCGATGGGCAGAACAATCACAACTGGAGGGTCATGACTCCTCCGATGAAGGCGAAGCTTGAGTCTACAGGCCGGTTCACCGTTGAGGTGGCCACCACGCCGGCCGGCAGGGGGAAGAAGGAAGACTGGGACAAGTTCCGCCCTGATTTCACGAAATTTGACGTTGTGCTCAGCAACTACAATGGTCAGCCATGGCCGGCATCCGTAAACAAGGGGCTCGAAGACTTTGTCAAGGGCGGCGGAGGCCTGGTGATTATCCACGCGGCCAACAACTCCTTCGGCGGCTGGGAAGAGTACAACAAGATGATCGCGCTCGGCTGGCGGAACAATAAGTACGGGGATCGCCTGACCGTAGATGACTCCGGCAAGACCGTTATTACTCCCGCAGGGAAGGGGCCCGGGGCTGGTCACGGTCGTCAGCATCCGTTTGAGATTATCGTTCGCGACACCGGGCATCCTGTCATGAAGGGCATGCCTGAAAAGTGGATGCATGCCAGGGATGAGCTGTATCACGGCCAGAGGGGACCTGCCAAGCTGCACCTTCTCGCTACGGCCTGGTCGGACAAGAAGACTGGCGGCACTGGCGCCCATGAGCCCATGATCTGGACCGTTCCCTATGGCAAGGGGCGCGTGTTCACGACCGTCATGGGACATGTCACCCCAACAGATTCGATCCGCTGCGTGGGATTCCAGACGGTGATGTGCAGGGGCTCCGAGTGGGCCGCCACGGGCAAGGTCACCATCCCGATTCCAGCGGATTTCCCGACTGACAAGGTGAAGCTCGCTCCCTGAGGGATCCTCTTCGAATTGTTTTCAGGCAGGCGGCGGGACGGCCTGGTCTCCAGCCTGGGCAGTTTCGTAGAGTTGTTCGAGGACTCTCCACCAGTCCTCGACCGTTCGGCAGTCGATAAAGGCTTTCTCAGCCGCTTCCGGTTCGGGGTGGTGCCTGGAAAACTTGATTCCGAATTTCCTCATGAGATTCCGGGTCCTGTTTTCCGGATGGAAGCGGCTGCAGAGCTCGAAGTGTTCCCTGAGGACGGAACCCTGCTCTTCGACGGCCGGCGCCCGGGGCTCCTTGCCTTGCAGCAGGAGATGGGCCTGGTGGAAGATCCAGGGGTTACCGATGGCGCCCCTGGCAACCGAGACCGCCGCGACCCCGGTTTCTGAGATCATCTCGAATATGGACTCAGGAGTGAAGATGTCACCTGAGCCCATGATCCTGTAGTGCGGGTAGCGGCTGGTAAGCTCAGCGAGAAAGTCCCAGCGCGACGGCCCCTCGTATTTCTGCAGAACGGTACGGCCGTGTACGGTCACCCCGAAATAATCCTCCTCGATGGCCGTCTCCAGGATTCGCAGAAAGTCCTTCTCCGAGCCTCGCTCGTCGTCAAAACCTCTTCTGAGCTTGATGGTCAGCGGCGCCGAGGATCCGACAGCCTGTCGGACCTCTCGAAGGATCGCTATGGCCTCTTCAGGCCTGTTGAGGAGATGCCCTCCACGGATATTCTTCCTGAGCCTCTTGACGGGACAGGCCATGTTCAGGTCGATGACATCGTAGCCGAGCTCCAGCAGAACCCCGGCGGCCTTCGCCATGCTGGCCGGGTTGGAGCCCATGAGCTGTCCGGCGATAGGGTGGTCCTCCGGGTCCAGCTCGGCATCCTTCAGCCCTTTCCCGCCGTTGATGAGGAACTGGTCAGGCATGGCCTCCGTCACGCAATAGGGGCTGCCGTGTCGCCTCGAGATAATGCGCATAGCCGCGTCCGAATATCCCTGGAGGCCAGCCTGGAAAAAGGGGCTCTCTTCCAGCCAGGAGAAGGCCTTCGGCAGCTTCGAATCCTGGGCCGTTCTCCCTGTCATGGCCGCTCAGCCGGGCGGACATTCCGGGCAGTAAGCGCCTTCAGTCGCGCCTGAACGTACTTGTGCAGTTCTTCAAAGAGCCCGGCGTCTTCCTTGCCCGTCTGGGGCACCGAAGGCAGGAGTTTCACCTTTTCCCGCTTTTGAGGATGCGTCTCGCCAGGTGGAAGCCGGCTGGTCTCTCCCGCTTTTTTTCCGGCGGGCTTCGAGAAGGTATCGACTATGGCGCCCGCGAGCTTTCTGGAGTTGCAGTGCTCTGAGTTCGACATGACCACCACTCCAAAGCGTTTTCGCGGAAAGATGACCATCCGCGTGCGGGTCTTTTCCTGGCCGCCGTTGTGAGCCACCTGCAGATCATCTCCCATTCCATTTATGTTAAAGCCGTAGGCGTAGGTGGTGGGCTTTGAGTCCTTCAGTTTTTGCGGCGTCCACATGAGCTTTTCGGTTTCCGGCTTGACCAGCTTGCCGTGGATGAGGGCCCTGGCAAAGATCGCCAGGTCGTCAATATTGGAGATATAGCCTCCTCCTGCGAGCTTCCAGCTGACGTCGGTGTTCGTGGAGGGGATCACCTCTCCCTTCTTTCTGAGATAGCCCACGGCCCTGTTGGGAATGGTTTTCCACTGGTAGTCAGGTTGCATGGTTGTCATTCCCAGCGGCAGGATAATCCGATTTCTGACCTGCGAGGCGAACTTCTCCTTGCCGGCCCTCTCGATCGCCGCGCTGAGAAGGATAAAGCCATGGGTCGTATAGGAGAACTTCTCGCCGGGCTGGTTGACGAGCGGTGACTCCTTGAAGGTGTCCAGCGCCAGGATCACGCTCTCGAAGGGATTCGCCGTTTCGTATTCCCGCAGGGTTCGGATCAGCTCTCCATTGGTGTAATGTACGATTCCACCCTGGTGGCAGAGAAGGTCGCGGGGGGTGATGAGGGTCTTCTTGTCGGGGAACTCAGGGACGTAGGTCCGGACGTCTTTGCCCAGGTCGAACAGTCCCTTCTCGTAAAGCTGCATCGCTGCGACTGAGGTCACGGACTTGGAGATCGAGGCCCAGCGAAAGAGGGTCTTGCGGGTGACGGGCACCGCGGCCTCCCGGTCAGCCAGGCCGTATCCCTTCAGGTAGGCGATCTCTCCATCCACGATGACTCCGAGGGCCGCTCCGACAAGCGCTTGCTTTTCCATCTCCTCCGTCATGGCCTTGTCCACCAGGGCGCCGGTCTTCGCTGCCAGCTCAGCGGCGGACCCTGGAAGGCAGAGGAGACAAAGGAGCAGCGCCGCCGATACGGCCCGGGCCATAGCCGGTTGGAGGTGAGATGGTCCCATGGTGATACCTTTTCCGGGGTCAGGAGATGAGCTTGTTCGCGACCTTGCCGGCGACATCAGTCAGGCGGAAGTCGCGTCCCTTGAAACGATAGGTGAGCCGCTCGTGGTCGAACCCGAAAAGATGCAGGAGGGTTGCATGGAAGTCGTTGATGTGCATCCGTTCCTTGATCGCGTGCCAGCCGACCTCATCTGTTTCGCCAATGACCTGCCCGCCGCGAATTCCTCCGCCGGCCATGAAGATACTGAAGCTGAAGGGGTGGTGGTCACGTCCGGTATTGGCCGAGCGCCCGCCGCGGTTTTCTCCAAGAGGGGTCCTTCCGAATTCAGACCCCCAGACCACCAGGGTGTCATCGAGAAGACCCCGCTGCTTGAGATCCTTGATGAGCGCGGCTACGGGCTGGTCCGCCATGGTTGCATTGTAGCGCAGCTCTTTTTCCAGGTTGCTGTGGTGATCCCAGGAGGCGTGGTAAATATTGACGAACCGGACGCCTCGTTCGACCATGCGCCGAGCCAGCAGACAGTTGGTAGAGAAGTTTGAAAAGACATTCTTTCCACCGCCTCGACCGGCGTTTGGAAGGTCCTTCCTGCCGACTCCATACATGTCCAGGGTCGACCTGGTTTCGTCTCGAAGATCGATGAGCTCGGGAGCGGATTTCTGCATGCGGAAGGCGAGCTCGTAGGAAGCGATACGGCTCTGGATCTCAGGGTCGAGCGTTTTCGCGTAGCGCCTGCTGTTGAGATCTCTCAGGGCGTCGAGGCTGGCGCGCTGGAGGTCCGGGCCCAGGCCGGGGGGGTTGTCGAGATTCAGGATCGGTTCGCCCTTGCTGCGGAAGAGGACCCCCGCGTAGGCGGAAGGGAGGAAGCCGCTGGTCCAGTTCGAGGTTCCCCCGCTCGAACCTCTCCCTGCGGTGAGGACCACATAGCCGGGAAGGTTTTTCGATTCCGATCCGAGTCCGTAATTCAGCCAGGAACCAACGCTCGGGTTTCCAAACCGTGCCACTCCGGTGTTCATCATGAGCTGGCCCGGATGATGGTTGAACTGCTCGGAGTAGATGGATCTGACCAGTGCTATGTCGTCGGCGCAGCTGCCGATGTGCGGGAGGAAATCCGAGAGCTCCATTCCGCATTGGCCGTGGCGAGTGAACTTGCGGGGACTTCGCATCAGCACGGCGGTCTTCTTCTTGATAAAGGCGAAGCGGACATCCTTCGTCATCGATTCAGGGAGGGGCTTGCCGTGCAGCTCATCAAGCTTGGGCTTGGGGTCGAAGAGGTCGAGCTGGCTCGGGGCTCCAGCCATGAACAGGAAGATGCAGTTTTTGGCCCTGGGAGCGAAGTGCGGCAGCCGGGGGGCCAGGGGAGATGCGGGCAGGCCGCCCTCTCCCTCAGCCCCAAGCAGCCCCTGTTCCTGGAGCAGGTGGGCAAGCCCGAGCGTTCCCAGTCCGCTTGCCGAGGTGGCCAGGAAGCTTCTGCGGGTACTTGCTATCGAATCTGCCGGGTTGCCTGTAATCATGAAGCGATCTTGTCCTCCAGCGGCTGTCGGGACTGTCCGGAAAGCATCGGACCACAGCGGCGATGTCCTGTCCAGAAAATGAGGAGTAAATCAGGTGTCACGCCGCGCGCGCAGCGGCGCCCGGCCGAAGCCCGGCCAGATTCTCAGGAACCCCAGGATTCCACGGGAGATGATCGTTCCGACGCAGACGAGCCAGATCAGGGCCAGGCAGTCAGGGCCTTCGGGGTCGATCAGATAGAGTCCGGCGATGCCGGCCGCGGTGGAAACGACAACGGTATTTCTCATGAAGCCGTAGTCGCCTGTTCCCCAGTGGACGCCATCCGTGGCGAAGCAAAGTGCATTGAGCGGCTGGCAAAGGCAGCTGATGATCCAGGCTCCGGAGGCCAGCTTCAATGCGTCCGGCGGCATCAACAGGGCGGAGGCCGGCTCCTTGATTGCCAGCAGAACACCGGTCATGAAGAAGCCGCTTGCGATGCTCCAGCCCATGGTGAAGGCTGCCGCCTTCTTCGCCATGGCGCGGTCTCCCTTTCCGAGAAAATAGGCTACCAGGCTCTGGCCGACGATTGCGTAGGCGTCCAGCAGCAGGGCGGTGAAAAACCACAGCTGCCGTACGGCCTGGTGGGCGGCGGCTGTCTGGTCGCCGGCAAGCGTGGCTGTGCGGGTTGCGAGAGCGAGAAAGACGTTCAGAGATCCTGTGCGGATGAACATGTCTCTTCCCGTCGAGAGCAGGTACATCAGGGTGGGCCGGTGGAGGGCCGGGCGGAAGCCGATCTTTTTTCGCACAGCCGTAAAGGCCCAGGCGAGGCCAAGCCACTGGCTGATCACGCTGGCCCAGGCCGCTCCGGCGACCCCCATTTCGGGGAATGGGCCCATGCCGAAGATCATCAGTGGGTCCAGGATGATGTTGAGGGCGTTGATCCCCGCCGAGATGTACAGAGGTGTCCGCATGTCCTGGATGCCGCGCAGGATGCCAAAGGCAGCGAAGCCCACCAGGACGGCGGGGGCTCCAAGCAGACGAATGCGCATGTATTCTACTGTCGTCGCCTGCAGCTCTCCGGCGGCTCCCATCAGCTCGGCGATCGTGTCGAGAAAGGGCAGCAGGGCCGCCATGATGATGCTCAGCATGCCGGCCATGAGCAGCGCTGTTGCGCCGCGCTTCTGCAGGAGTTCCCTGTCATCTTCGGCTTCGGCGCTGGCGGCGAGGGTCTGGATCCCGATGCCGATGAAGTTCAGGACCCAGAAGGAGCCCGAGAGGATGGAGGTGGCGATTCCGAGTGAGGCCACGGGCGTGGAGCCGAGCCGGGCCAGGAAGCAGGTGTCAGCCAGGGATGTCAGCGGCTCCGCGATGGCCGTGCCAAGCACCGGCAGCGTCATGGCGAGGATCGTGCGTCCCGGTTTCTGGGTGAATAGGAGGCTGTGGTTTTTTTTCAAGCGGCGCTCAGGTTAGCTGCTCTTCTTGCCGCAGGCAAACCTATCCGGTTGTTACCGGGCGGGGTCTAACTATAATAGAGAGGGTCGGGTGACCGGGTCGGCTATGGAGACCTGCCTCCTGGCCGTGAGGACCGGTTGATGTCCCAAGGCGCGAGTGAGCACGACGATGCGAAACCAGATTATTTTCCTGTTCATGGCGGCCGTATGGGGATGGTCTCATCCTGGCGGAGCCTCCCTTCACGGGGCGGATGCAGAGCGCGTTGATTTTTCTAATGACGTCATGGCGGTCCTCTCCAAGGCCGGCTGCAACCAGGGGACCTGCCACGGCAACCGCAGCGGCAAGGGCGGGTTCAAGCTCTCGCTGCGCGGCCAGGACCCCGCCTTTGACTACGTGGCTCTTACGCGGGGCCCCCGGGGGCGGCGTGTCGACCGGGTGATACCCGAAAAGAGCCTCCTACTTCTCAAGCCTGCCGCGGAGGTTCCCCACGAAGGCGGGAGGCGTTTCAGGGTGGGAGACGTCCCTTTTGAAATCCTCAGGAGCTGGATTCGTTCAGGCGCCCCCGGCCCGGATTCCCGCTCAGCGAAGCTCGAGCGGCTGGAGGTCAGCCCGGGTAAGGAGCTCGAGGTCCTCGTCGATCCGGCGGCTGAGCTGCAGATCCGTGTCCACGCGGTCTTTTCTGATGGAACGAGGAGAGATGTGAGCGAACTCGCGGTCTATGAGCCGGTTGGCGATATCGTGGAGGTGTCCTCCAGCGGGCTTATCCGTCGGTCCTCTTTCGGAGAGAGCACTGTCCTGGTCAGGTATCTCGGACGGCAGGAGCCGGTGCGGGTCGCCTTCGTCCCCGCGGGGAAAGGCTATGAGTGGCGCGGTCCGCTGGAGAAGAATTTTATCGATAAGGCCATCTTCGGTAAGCTCAGGCGCCTGCGCCTGAATTCAGCGGAGGTCTGCGACGATACGGTCTTCCTGCGCCGCGCGACCCTTGACCTTGCCGGTCGGCTGCCCACCTCTGATGAGGCCAGGGCCTTCATCTCGGCTGAGAAGCCCGGAAAGAGAGCGCGCAAGATTGACGCGCTGCTCGTTACCGCTGGCTTCGCTGATTTCTGGGCGCTGAAATGGGGCGATCTCCTGCGTAACGAGGAGAAGGTTCTCGATCGAAAAGGAGTGCAGGTTTTCCAGCGCTGGATCCGCGAGAGTATCGCCGCGGGGAAACCCCTCGACGTCTTTGCCCGGGAACTCCTGACCGCCCGCGGCAGCACGTACAGGAACCCTCCCGCCAATTACCTCAGGGCGAACAGGGATGTTCTTCAGAGGGCGGAGAATACGGCCCAGGTGTTTCTCGGCGTGCGACTCGCCTGCGCCAAGTGCCACAACCATCCCTTCGAGCGGTGGACCCAGGATGACTACTACGGCTGGGCCGCGCTGTTCTCTCGTGTGCGCTACAAGGTGTTTGAGAACAAGCGTCGTGATGGCCTCGACAAGAATGCCTTCGTTGGCGAGCAGGTCGTGTGGATCGCGCGCGACGGCGAGCTGAAGGATCCTCGGGATGGCAAGAGCGTTGCTCCTCTCCTGCTTGGGGCGGCAGCTGGAGGCCCGGGGGAGAAGGATGACCCGCTCGAATTCCTCGCTGACTGGGTGACGAGCAGGGAGAACCCCTTTTTCTCGCGGTCGCTCGTCAACCGGATCTGGTTCAACCTCATGGGCAAGGGGCTTGTTGATCCTGTAGATGATTTTCGCGCCACGAATCCTCCTAGCCACCCCGAGCTGCTCGAGCGGCTCGCCGGGGAGCTTGAAGAGAGCGGCTTTGAGCTCAGGAAGGTGATTCGGTTGATTATGAATTCGAGCGCTTACCAGCTGAGCTCCGTCCCTGTCGATTCAAACGGCAAGGTGGAGACCGGCTTCGCAAGGGTTCTTCCCCGCCGGCTTGATGCGGAACAGCTGGTGGATGGTCTCGCGCAGGTGATGGGTGTCAGCCCTTCCTTTAACGGCTATCCGCGGGGGATTCGCGCTGTGCAGCTTCCGGGAACGAACGCGATCCTTCCCCGGTACAAGAAGCCAAGCAGCGCCGACGTGTTTCTCAAGCTCTTCGGCAAGCCCGACAGGATGTTGACCTGTGAGTGCGAGCGAATGTCGCAGACCCATCTTGCCCAGGCGTTTCACCTGGTGAGCGGGCCGATGCTTCACGATATGATATCGAGAGGTGACAACAGGCTTGGTGTTCTTGCCGATTCCGGTCTGGGCGAAATGGGGCTGATCAGCGAGCTCTATTGGAGCGCGCTCGGGCGTCCTCCATCGGAGGCCGAGGTCGCTTCAGCCAGGCGGCTCTTCTCCTCAGCCGGGGGAGGACGGGTCGCCCTCGAGGACCTGGCCTGGGCGCTGGTGAATTCCAAGGAGTTCCTGCTTCGCAGGTAGAGAGACAGGTATGAATCGCAAAGATCGGGAACGGCTGTTGTCGCGGGGAGTCCCGGGAGCCTGTGGTGATTTTGAGACAACGGGTATCAGCCGCCGCAGCCTGCTGAGTGTTGGCGGCCTGGGGATGCTTGGCCTTACCCTTCCGGGCCTCCTGAGAGCCGAGGAGGAGGTCGCGGCAGCAGCCCCGCCGGTAAAGGCCAAGTCGGTGATTTTCCTGTTTCAGTTTGGCGGGCCGAGTCATGTCGACACATTCGATATGAAGCCCGGCGCCCCGGCTGAAATTCGTGGGCCGCACAAGCCCATCAAGAGTGTTGTTCCCGGGCTCCCGGTAAGCGAGCACCTGCCGCGAATGGCGAAGCAGATGGATCGCATCTGCCTGGTTCGGAGCATGCACCACACCATGAAGAATCACAACTCTGCGGCCTATTACGCGCTGACCGGACACGCCCCTCCCAGGGATGACCAGAGGCTTCGAGACTCGCTCAGCCTCTATCCGGCCTACGGTTCGGTTGTCGACAAGGTGGCTCCGCTCAAGAGTGAGCTGCCGACCTTCGTTTCCTATCCTCACGTGATATCCGATGGGTCGGTTACCCCCGGACAGCGGGCGAGCTTCCTGGGCAAGGCCCATGACCCTTTCTTTATCGCGGAGGATCCGAACAGCAAAAATTTCAAGCTGCCAGAACTCAGCCTGCCCTCCGGCCTCTCCTTTGAGCGGCTGCAGAGAAGAAGAGAGATGCAGAAGCTGATCGATTCGCAGTCCAGGCTTCTCGAGTATTCAGCCTCCGCGAAGGGCCTTGATGACTACTACAAGAAGGCCCTGACGATGCTGAGCTCGACCAGGGTGAGAGACGCCTTCGACATCTCACGCGAGCCGGCGGCCGTTCGAGAGCGCTACGGTCGTCATACCTATGGCCAGGGGTGCCTGCTGGCCCGCCGCCTGGTGGAGGCTGGGGTACGCTTCGTTACAGTCTATTTCGACGCAACCATCGGAGGAAGGAGCGCGACCTCCGGCGGCTGGGACACCCACGGATTCGACAATACGAGGATGTTTCCGATCATCGAGAAGCGGCACCTGCCGATCACCGAGCAGACCCTGCCTACCCTGCTCGATGATCTGGATGACAGGGGACTCCTCGATGACACCCTGGTGGTCTGGATGGGGGAGTTCGGCCGAACGCCCAAGATCAACGCGAACAAGAGCCGGGACCACTGGCCGCAATGCTATTCGGCCCTGCTGGCCGGCGGCGGGGTCAAGGGCGGCTATGTCCACGGGGCCTCCGATTCAACAGGAGCCTATCCAAGCCGTGACCCGGTCAGGCCGGATGACCTCGCCGCGACCGTATTTCAGCTGATGGGGATCGATCCCGCGACAGAGGTCTACGATACGCAGGACAGGCCGCTGGTGATCGCCGAGGGCGAGGCGATCACAGAGCTCATCGCCTGATCGGCCAGTTGGCCTTTTCAAAGGAGTCTCTGCTTGGTAACCTGCCCTGCCCAATGGTCGATTACACCAGAGATGTTTCCCGGAGTGATATCATGCCAAAAGAATGGAACTTCAAGCAGGAGCTGGTGGCGGTCTTCGGCAAGCCGATCGCTGAAAATCCTACCCAGTACATGATTGAGAAGGCCTTCGCCCATCACGGGCTTGATTGGCGCTATCTCTCGCTCGAGGTCGAGCCCGAGGATCTCGCAGATGCCGTCACCGGCATGAGGGCCATGAATTTCCGCGGCGGCAATTGTACGATCCCCCACAAGGTGGCCGTGATTGAGCATCTCGACAGGCTTGGAGAGTCGGCTGCGATGATGGGGGCGGTGAATTGTATCGTCTGCGAAGGGGATGAACTGGTCGGTGAGAATACCGACGGGAAGGGCTTTGTCCAATCGGTGCGGGAGGTCACGGACCCCGAGGGCAAGCGGGTCGTCATTCTCGGGGCGGGTGGGGCGGCCAGGGCGATAGGGGTGGAGATGGGATTGGCCGGAGCGGTCGGTTTTACCATCGTCAACAGGACGGCGGAGCGGGGCCAGGAGCTGGCTGAGCTGCTCGTCGAGAAGGTCGGCGTCGAGGCAACGTTCGTTCCCTGGGATGGCGATTTTTCCGTTCCCCCCGGGACGGATATTGTCGTCAACGCGACCTCCATAGGTCTTTTTCCCGATGTCGATGCCAGGGTCCCCCTCAACATCGAGACCCTGGAGCCCGGCATGGTGGTGGCCGATGTCATTCCGAATCCACCAAGGACCCGCCTGGTTCGAGATGCCACCGAGCGCGGCTGCACGGTTCTCGATGGACTGGGGATGCTTGTTAACCAGGGGGTGGTGGGATTCAGGTACTGGACCGGAGTTGACCCCGACCCCGAGGTCATGCGGGCGGCCCTTCAGGATGTCTTTGGAGGATGAGGCCGGGCGCTGGTGGGAGGCGGCTGGCTGAAGGCGAGAGCTCCCCGGGCTGGAGGCCCGGCCCTGCGCTGCGGTTTTTTGCTCTCGCTGGAATTTTCTTCATCATCGGCTGCGCGCCGATGGGACTTCGGAAGGATCTGTCGCTCCGGGAGTACGTCAACCTGCGGGATGACAGCTATTCCTGGGAGGTGCTCGAATCAAAGGAGGGGGAAGGTTTCCAGCGCTATCTTCTCAGGCTGGTTTCGCAGACCTGGCGTTCCGAAACCGAGGTCGACCGCACCCGCTGGACCCATCGACTGGAGGTCGTCGTTCCCGATTCCGTGAAGGAGGGCGGGGGGGAGCCATCAGAGGTCCTGCTCATCATCGATGGAGGAAGCAACGGGGAGGCGGTGGCCGAAGACGTGGACAACAAGAGCGTCTCGATGGCCTTGTCCTCGGGGACGATCGTGGCCAACCTCGGCATGGTGCCCAACCAGCCGCTTGGTTTCGCTCCGGAATTCCGTGGGCGCTATGAAGATGATCTCGTGGCCCACACCTGGAACCTTTACATGGATACGGGCGACCAGACCTGGCTCGCTCGCTGGCCGATGGTGAAAAGCGCGGTGCGCGCGATGGACGCCGTCGAAGAATTCCTGGGCTCGACCAGGGCTACCGGTCTCGCTGGGCCGCTCCCCGTCAGCGGCTTTATCGTTTCGGGCTCCAGCAAGCGTGGTTGGACCACGTGGCTTACCGGCGCCATCGACCCGCGGGTTTCCGCCATCATCCCGATCGTTATCGACGTGGTGAACGTGATTCCCTCCATGGACCATCACTACGCGGCCTATGGCTTCTGGGCTCCGGCTGTTCGCGATTACGAGGAGCAGGGTGTCATGGCGCGTAAAAACGAACCTGCCTACCAGCGCATGATCCGGCTGGTGGATCC
>Ga0310124_10002653_pt1 | contig 12238 bp, 8 predicted proteins | sample CB11b_AW_Bot5_MG_FD_203507 | JGI IMG/M metagenome (GOLD analysis project Ga0310124, IMG submission 203507) | Marine microbial communities from Western Arctic Ocean, Canada - CB11b_AW_Bot5 | ecosystem: Environmental > Aquatic > Marine > Oceanic | place: Canada: Western Arctic Ocean | collected...
TGATCGGAGAACACGGCGACTACCCGGTCAACGAGCGAGGCCAGAAGCTGTATCCGCGGTACGAGTACTTCCAGAAGATCGTCGACGTGTTCCGCAAGACGCGCCGTACCGCGCCGGTCTTCAACGACAAACACCTCTCGTGGAACTGGAAATGGGCCCGCAAGATGTACGACACCGCACGCAGCATGGACTTCGGCTTCATGGCCGGGTCCTCGCTGCCGGTCGCACGTCGCATGCCCGCGATCGACCTGCCCTGGGAAGCGAAAATCCGCGAGTCGCTGGTGATGCGACCCGGTGGGATCGACGGAGGCGACATCCACACCATCGAAGCGATGCAGGCGATCATCGAACGACGCGACCACGGTGAAACCGGGATCCAGTGGGTCGAAGCACTGCGGGGCGAGAGGTTCTGGAAGGCGATGGAAGCGGGGTCATGGGAGCAGGGCGGCTGGGACCCGCAGTTGATGGAAACAGCCCTCACCCGCAGCAATATGCTCAGCGTCGTACGCGATAACTACGGTGTCGTGCTTCCCAAGCTCGCCGACATCAAGCGGATGGCTCCCCATTCCTACGCCTACCGCTTTGCCTACCGCGATGGCACCCGAGCCACCGCATTGGGATTCCAGGGCAAACCGCGTGAGGAGGGAATCCTCAGCGACACCCCCGTCGCCGTTCGCATGAAAAACGACGAGATTTTCTCGACGCTCGTCTACCTGCCGTACTACGCGATGAGGAACTTCTTCAACCCGTTGGTGCACCACATCGAGACACTGTTCCGCACGGGCAAATCGCCGTACCCGGTCGAGCGCACTCTGCTGACGACGGGCATGACCGCCGCGGGCATCGAGTCGCTGTACCAGAAACAGAAACGGCTCGACACGCCGCACCTGGCGATCAAGTACCGCTCGACACGCAAGTCGACGTTCTGGCGGACCTAGCCCGCCTGCGGCGGATTAACTTTGTGGTCATTTTGAGATCGGAGCCATCGCCGTACCCAATACCGAGTCCCCGCCTGTGGTGGGGCCGGCATGTCTTAGCGCGGGGTGGAAACCCTCGTTGTACTACACAAGAGTCCCGGGGTTTCCACCCCGGGCTACGGTCGGTCGGTCCGCCTCCGGCGGAGCTTGGGTGGGAGGTGTGTTGGGGAAGGGGGGCGTGTTGGAGTCCCGGGGTTTCCACCCCGGGCTACCAAATGTCGCCCGCGCCTTCGGCGGGTTGAATAGCTCAGGCTCTTCCGGAAACAGCAACTCAAGTGTCATCCCTCGCTGCGCTCGGGATGATCCGCCTGCGGCGGACCACGGGACGAACAGGCTGCACGGCCAGGCTGCACGGATTGTTCAACCCGCCGCAGGCGGGCTAGCCGCGGACATCACAGCTGCACGCGTTCGCCTTCGGCCGCGACCTTCACCCCGCAAGCCTCGACCTGCAGAGATTCCGGCGAACCGGGATCGCAGAGCGGGTTGCTGTGGTTGAGATGAATCAACCGCAGATCGACCTCCGCCTCGTCGGCCAACCGAGAGTACTCCTGCAGGTGCTCACTGACTCGGGGATGAGGGATCTGCTGGATATCCCGGCCGGGCAACTCGGCGTCACTAAAGAACGTGCCATCCAGCCACGCCACGTCAACATCGGCCAACCACGATCCGAGTCGCTCGTCCCAGACATCGATGTCGGGCAGCCACAGCACGCGTCGAGACGGACCGGTGATCTCAAAGGCCACCGTTTCGGACAACTCGTCGCGATGAGGAACCGGCACCGGCCGCACCGACAGCCCGCTCCCGAACTCAACTCGGCGATCCGCCGTGAGTTCCTGCAGCACGACGTTGTGGTCCTCGACCAGCGACGCCCAGGGCTGGTTGCTCGAAAGGAATTCCGCCATCCGCGGCATGACCCACAGCGGCACCTCGTGACTCGCCATCACCTCCCGACCCAAATGCACCAGCCCGGCGTAGTGACCCACGTGGGCGTGGGTCAAGAGGATCCCGTCAGGCGGTCCGACAGCCGGTTGGCCGACTGCCGCGTTCAGAGCCTGAAGCTGATCGGGAAACTGCCACGTGGCATCAACCATAAAGCGTGACCCGCTGGCCTCCTCGAGCAGCCCCAGGCAACTGGGTCGCCGGGCCCGGGCCGGGTCAACTCGTGCCGCCAGACAGGCACAACACCCACAGCCAGACTGCGGAACCGCACCGTCCTGAGCCGTTCCCAGCACGATCGCAATGGCGCCGGCAGGATCCAGGCCGGAATGTGTCACTGGTCACCTGCAATCCGTTGACGTGCCTCTTGCACGCAGCCCCCTCAGCCACACTCCGCCGGTCTCTGATCTCTCATCCCGACTTCTGATGCACTAGGATAGGATAGCGTGACCGAGCAGGCAGGTGCGTGGGTCAGCGCGATTCTCAGCGACCTGGTCATCTCCTCGTCCACATGCCACCACCTCCATGCGTCTGAACCGGCTGACAATTGTCCTGCGTGCCATCGCCGCCCTCGTGGTGGGGCTGGGAACGCTGCAGGCCCAGGACCACTGGTCATTTCGACCCGTCCGGCCCCCTTCGGTCCCGGCCGGAACTCATCCGATCGACGCCCTGGTTGATCTCAGCCTCGAGACGTCCGGCTATCGGGCGGTGGGACCCGCCGACCTGGCCACGCTCGTCCGCCGCATGAGCTATGACCTGCATGGGCTTCCACCGACACCCGCTCAGCAGAAGCTGGCTGCCGACAAGGGGCTCGATGCATTGGCCGACCAGCTCCTTTCCTCCCCCCACTACGGAGAACGCTGGGGGCGACACTGGCTGGATGTCGCCCGCTACGCCGACACCAAGGACGGCGTGCTGATGTACGGCGACACGCGGCTGCGGCCCTTCGCCTACACCTACCGCGACTATGTCATCCGCTCGTTCAACCAGGACAAGCCGTTTGACCGTTTCGTCCACGAGCAACTTGCGGCCGATCAGTTGGGGTTGCGCGGGGATGCTCCCGAATTGGCCGCGATGGGATACCTGACGCTCGGCCGCATGTTCGACCGCAATCGCCACGACATCATCGACGACCAGATCGACGTGGTCACTCGAGGCCTGCTCGGACTGACGGTCGCCTGTGCACGGTGTCACGACCACAAGTTCGACCCGATCCCCACCGCCGACTACTACTCGCTGTACGGAGTCTTCGCCAGCAGCGAGGAACCGGTCGATCGGCCGCGGATCCAGACTCCCGTTGAGGCGGGCCGGAAGTTCGAGACCGATCACCAGGCCAAGCTGGTCGAGGTCCGCAAGATGCTGTCCGACCAGCACGTCGCACTGATGGCGACCGCTCGGTCGCGAACCGCTCGCTACCTGCTGAAAGTCGCCACCACCAGGGCCGACATCAACGAAACGTCGATCTTCTTCCTGTCGTTGCTCCCCAAGCAGCTGCGGCCGCAGATCGTCCATCGCTGGCGGCTGCTGGTCGCCGCCAGATCCAAGCCCACCGACCCGGTCTTCGCCCCCTGGCACGATCTCATCACCGTCCGCACCTCGCTCTCACAAACCGATCTCCCCGCCCTCGATGGCCTGCTCGACGCCTGGAAGACTCGCGGAGTCGACCCCAGGCTGCTGACAGCACTCGCCGCATCGCCTCCGCGCACCGTGTCAGACCTGGTCGCGATCTACGCAAATGCACTTCTGAAGGCTGCGGCGGACGAAAAGTTGCCCGACACCGATCCGCTGCGAGCCATCCTGGCCGGACGAACCAGCCCGCCCAGGTTCCCACTCCGCCAGACCTGGTACTACATGTCCCGCAAGGAAAAGGACAGCTACCGCGGGTTGGTTCGGGCTCTCGACCTGCTGGCGGTCAAGTCGCCCCACGCCGCCGCCCGGGCGATGACCCTGCGAGACACCGACGAGCTGGTCTCACCGGTGATCTTCCGCCGTGGTGATCCGACGCTGCCGGGCCGCACCGTTCCGCGGCGCTTTCTCGAAGTCCTCGTCGGGCCCGGATCGGCGGCTTTTGCCAATGGATCCGGCCGCCTCGACCTCGCACGTGCCATCACCTCGCCCGCCAATCCGCTCACCGCCCGAGTACTCGCCAACCGTGTCTGGATGCACCACTTCGGCGAACCGCTCGTCGAGACGCCCAGCGACTTCGGTCTCCAGGCCGAACAGCCCGCCCAGTTGCCGTTGCTCGACTTCCTCGCCGACCGTCTTGTCCGGGGCGGCTGGAGGCTGAAGCCACTGCATCGCCTGATCCTCTCGTCCCGCACCTGGCAACGCACGTCGCTCGTGCCACCGACCAGGCCATTCACAGCCCAGTTCGCCGCCGACCCCACCAATCGTCATCTGTGGCGATCTCACCGCCGCCGACTCGACCTCGAATCACTCCGCGACACCCTGCTCTGGGTCTCCGGTCAACTCGACCTCACCATGTTCGGACGCCCCGAGTCGATCACCTCGCCAGAGAACCGACGCCGGACGGTCTACGCGATCGTCGAGCGGCAAGACATCCCCGATATTGTCCGCAACTTCGATTTCGCCACTCCCGATTGTTCGACCGCACGCCGGCTGGTGACCACGGTCCCGCAACAACAGCTGTTCATGCTGAATTCCGAATTCGTTACCCGCACGTCCCGGGAACTGGCCCGGCGGAGTGAATCGAAGGACCCCGACGTAATCCGTCGTGTCGCGAGGATCTACCGCCTGGCCCTGGGGCGTGACCCGACTGCCGAAGAGACTCGCCTGGGCTCGGCATTCACAGAGGCCCGTGGCTGGGCTGAGTATGCTCAGGTGCTGCTGATGACCAACGAGTTCATGTTTGTCGATTGAGGACGCTGGCGGTGACCGGATTCCATCAACTCTCGACCGCGGCAGGCTCGCGTCGAGACGTATTGGCCACGCTCGGCACCGGGCTCGGACTTCTCGCACTGCCCGGCCTGCTCGAAGCCCGGCCCTCGGCCCTCTCGCCCCGTTCCGGGCACCACGGCCCACGTGCCAAGCACATCATCCACATCTACCTCAACGGAGGCCCCTCGCAGGTCGACACCTGGGACCCCAAGCCGCTGCTGGATCGTCATGGGGGCCAACCGATCCCCACGGGCAACCTAACCACCGAACGGGAGACCGGTGTCGCACTGGCCTCACCGTTTCGATTCCAGCAATACGGCCAGAGCGGTCTGTGGTCGAGCACCGTGTTCGAGAAAACCGCCTCGCGGCACGCCGACCGGCTGTGCGTCATCCGCTCGATGCACTCCAACACGCCCAACCACGAACAGAGCATGAGGCTGATGAACTGCGGCGACGAGCGACTTTCGCGACCCAGTTATGGCAGCTGGCTGACCTACGGACTGGGCACCGAGAACCAGAACCTGCCCGGCTTCGTCACGCTCTGCCCCGGCCTGCCCGTGGCCGACTTCTCGAATTGGCGTTCCGCATTCCTGCCCGGCGTCTACCAGGGCACCTACCTCGACACCCGCAAAAAAGACGTCCAGAGCCTGATCTCCAACATCCGCAACAAGAGCCTGCCCCGGGCGGCCCAGCGTCAGCAGCTGGACCTGTTGGCGAAGCTGAACCGCCGGCACCGCGAGACACGGCGAGAGGACCCGTTGCTGGAAGCGAGGATCGAGTCATTCGAGCTGGCCTTCCGGATGCAGTTGGAAGCCACCGACGCTCTGGACGTGAGTCGCGAGCCCAAGTCGATCCACAAACTGTACGGCACCGACAAGATCCACGGCCGGCAACTTCTGATGGCCCGCCGCCTCGTCGAACGGGGAGTCCGCGTCGTGCAGTGCTACCACGGCGACGTTCAGCCGTGGGATTCTCACGAAGGCATCGCCACCGCGCACGCCAAGCTCGGCCGTGAAGCCGACGGACCGATCGCGGCCCTGTTGACCGACCTGGCTCAACGCGGGCTGCTCGAAGAGACGCTCGTGATCTGCGGTGGCGAATTCGGGCGGACGCCGGCTGTGGAGATCCCGCTGGATTCCAAGCGGAAGCCCACCGGCCGAGACCACAACCACCATGGCTACACGGTCTGGCTGGCCGGCGGTGGCATTCGTGGCGGGATGACCCATGGCACCACCGACGAATTTGGATACCGCGCGGTCGAGGACAAGGTGCACGTCCACGACCTGCACGCCACGATGCTGCACCTGATGGGTTTCGATCACGAGCAGCTGACCTACCACCACGCCGGTCGCGACTTCCGCCTCACCGACGTCCACGGCCGCGTACTCACCGAACTGCTGGCCTGACCCTCCGACACCTCACACCTTCCGCCCGGTGCAACAGACTCCGTGAACTCGACTCCCTCGCTGAAACGGTGGCAGTGGATCACGGCCGGGTCACTGTTCTCCGGCTATGCCGCCTACTACATCTGCCGCTCGAATCTCTCGGTCGCCACTCCGCTGCTGCTGGCCGAGTACGGCGATCGCGGTCTGACCAAGGAGGGCATGGGGCTGATCGCCTCGGCCGGCGTGGCCACCTATGCGATCGGCAAGGTCATCAACGGACTGCTGGCCGACCGATTCGGCGGCCGACCGCTGTTCCTGGGCGGACTGTTCGCATCGGTCCTCTGCACCGTCGCATTTGCACTCTCGGGCAACCTCTGGACCCTGGCCGGGATCGGCGCCTTCGTGGGCATCTGGGCACTCAACCGCCTCTTCCAGTCCACCGGCTGGGTCGCCCTGGTCAATATCGCCTCGCGATGGTTCCCGGTGTCCCGCCACGCCACCGTCATGGCATTTCTGTCGTGCAGCTTTCTTGTCGGAGACGCGGCGTCGCGCGCGTACCTGGGTGGAGTGATTCGACTCGGCGAGACTCAGCCCCGACTGGCACAACTCAACGACTGGAGATCGGTGTTCTGGGTCGCAGCCGGTACGGCCCTGGTGATCGGTCTGGTGATGGTGAGAATGCTGAAGCCCGCTCCCTCACATATCGGCGCCGCCGAACCGCTGGCCAATGCCAACAACATCTACGGTGAGGACGGACAGCGGACATCTCGTGTGTCGCTCGGAGAGCTGCTGGGCCCGCTGGCCCGCAGCCCACTGTTCTGGACCGTCTGCCTGACTAATTTCGGCCTGACTCTGATCCGCGAGACATTCAACTTCTGGTCTCCCACGTTCCTCAGCGAGGAGACGAAACTCACGCCGGGACAGGCCGCAGCCGCCAGCCTCTGCTTCCCGCTGGTCGGAGCCGTGTCGGCTCTCTTGGCCGGAGTGCTCTCGGACCGCCTCCGAGGTCGTCACGGCCGCATCATGGTCCCGTCGATCTGCGGACTGATCGTCGCGCTGTTCCTGCTGGGTACCGTCGACCTCGCGGGACGACCCGTTCTCGCTGTCCTGTTGCTGTGCCTGGTCTCGTTCTTCCTGCTGGGCCCCTACAGCTACCTGTCGGGAGTCATGGCACTCGATATCGGCGGCAAACAGGCCAGCGGCACCGTCTCGGGGATCAGCGATGCCGCCGGCTACGGAGGTGCCATACTCTCGGGCTACGCCATTGGTGTCCTCGCCGAGCGATATGGATGGGCCATCGCGTTCCGCGGACTCGGTATTGTCGCCATATTGGCCCTGGGATCAGCCATCGCATACTGGCGACTCAACGAACGACGTCTCGACCAGACCGCACGCACTGCTTCAGACCCCTCTTCGGAACCTCCGCCATGACCTCCGAACCCTCCACCGGCCAAGGTGTCCCGGCACTCGTCAGCCGGCTCGGACAACTCTTCGACCAACACGGCGACGAACTCTACGCAGGCGAAGCCGTCACGCAGCTCGAACACGCTCTCCAGACGGCCCAACTGTCCGAGCAGCAGAGTCGTCCGCCGGAGGAAATCGTGGCCGCGTTGCTGCACGACGTGGGGCACCTGCTGCACGACCTGGGCGACGACTGTGCAGAGCGGGGCATCGACGACGTCCACGAACTGGCCGGTGCCAGGTGGCTGGTCGGCGATGCCGGCTTCATCCCAGCCATCAGTGAACCGGTTCGCCTGCACGTCCCGGCCAAGCGATTCCTGTGCGCCGTCGACGCCGACTACCACGCACAGCTCTCCGCCGCGTCGCAACTGAGCCTATCGCTCCAGGGCGGACCGTTCACAAAGAACGAAGTGGCCGCGTTTCGTGAAACACCGTACAGTGAGTCGGCCGTTCGGCTGCGGGGCTGGGACGACCTGGCTAAGCAACCGGGCCTGGCCACCCCATCACTCGATCACTTCCTCGATCTCGTCAACCCTTCGATGCTGGCACAACCGTGAGCGCGTCCGCCTCCACCTTCGACCCCATCCGGCTGGTGATCTTCGACTGGGCCGGCACGACCGTCGACCACGGTAGCCTCGCACCGGTCCACGCCTTCGGAGCGGCGTTCTTGGACCATGGGGTCGAGTTGACTCAACAGGAGATCCGTGGCCCGATGGGGCTGCACAAGAAGGATCACATCCGAAACCTGTTCGGGCTCGAAACCGCCGCCTCGCAATGGAAACTCCAGCACGGCCGTGACTGGTGCGAGGACGATGTCGAGGCGCTCTACCAGGCCTTCACTCCACTGCAGGTCGAACAGGCTCAGCAACTCTCGGACCTGATCCTCGGCGTCTGGGAGTGCTTCGATTGGCTCAAGAGCCGAGGGATTGCCGTGGGCTCGACAACCGGGTACCCCAGGGTCGTTGCCGATCCGACGATCGCAGCCGCTGCCAAGCAGGGGTATCGACCCGAAGCTGCGGTCTGTGCCGACGAAGTGCCGGCCGGGCGACCGGCACCCTGGATGATCTTTCGGAACATGGAACAACTGGGCGTCTTCCCTCCCTCGTCCGTACTCAAGGTTGGCGACACGGTGCCTGACATCCAGGCCGGGATCAACGCCGGCGTGACGACGATCGGGATCACGCAGACCGGCAGCGAAGTCGGACTGTCGCTGGCCGACTGGGACCAACTCGATCCCGACGCACAACAGGCCGCCGTCGCCCGAGCCGACCAGGTCCTGCTCGATGCCGGAGCCAACGACGTCCTCGCATCGGTTGCCGACCTGCCCGAATGGATCGAAGGGCACGCCGCCTGAGCTCACTTGCCGGACACGGTCATGGGTGCTGACTACCTGCTGCTGACGCAAGGCGCCTTGAGTACCGCTGCCTCCGGAGCCGGCTCATGAGCCGCACCTGCACCGCCGCGGTGTTCGATGGGACCGGCACGGGGTTCTCGTTCAACACCTTCCAACTCGAACCGATCGCTGAGGGAGACGTGCTGATCGAAGTCGCCGCCTGTGCTCTGTGTGGCAGCGACCTGCACACCATCGCCGGCCGACGGACGTGCTCGGGCCCGACCGTGCTCGGGCACGAGATCGTCGGACGGGTCATCGAGACCGGCGGAGCCGTCGCAGACTGGTCGGGGCAAGACCTGGAACCCGGCGACCGGGTCACCTGGACGATCGCCGCTTCGTGCGGTTCCTGCTTCTACTGCCGAAGCAGTCTCCCGCAGAAATGTGAGCAACTAGTCAAGTACGGCCACGCCGAATCGGACTCGCGTGGACCACTGGGTGGCCTGGCGACTCACTGCCGTTTGTTGCCCGGCACCGCCATCTTCCAGGTCCCCGACACCCTCGATGACCTCCAGGCCGCTCCGGTCAACTGCTGCACAGCGACCTCCGTGGCGGCGGTCCGTCAGGCCGAAGATATCCACGGAGCGACTCTGCTGGTCATGGGAGCCGGGTCGCTGGGAGTCACCGTTACCGAGTATGCCTTGCACCGCGGTGCCGCGAGCGTCGTCCTGGCCGATATCGATGCCTCGCGACTCAAAACGGCATCCGCACTCCCGGGCTGCACACCGCTACACATCGACGCCACCGGACTTGAGATGCCCGAGCCGATCAGGCAGTTGACCGACGGCCGGGGCGTCGACATCGCCATCGATGTCTCCGGTGCCACGTCGGCCATCGTGTCGGCCTTGGCCTGGCTGCGTGTCGGCGGTCGGATCGTACTGGTGGGCAGTGTCTTCTCGAGCCCGCCGATCGCACTGGACCCCGAGAACGTTGTTCGGCGGATGCTGAGCATCTCGGGGCTCCACAACTACCGACCCGACGACCTGGCCGAGGCACTCGCTTTCCTGGCAGAACTGCCCGCCGATGCACCCTCCCGCTCACTCGCCGGCCGCTCGTATCCGCTCAGCGAAATCGACCAGGCCGTGGCCGCTGCCGACTCCAACCAACACCTCCGTGTGGTCATCACGCCCAACTCGTGACTGGCTCGCATCCCACATCGGGTTCCACCGCCGGGATCAACACCATGACGCGTCTCCCGTTGCTCCTGTCCCTCTGCGTCCTGTCCCTCGCAGCCACCGCAGCCACCACAGCCACCACCAAGCGTCCCAACTTCGTGTTCCTCGTCTCCGAGGACAACTCGGTGCATTATCTGCGTCTGTACGGAGCCCAACACGGCTCGACGCCTCACATCGACGCACTGGCTCGCCACGGCCTGGTTTTCAACCACGCGTTCTCCTGCAGTCCGGTCTGCTCGGTCGCCCGCTCGACCCTGGCCACCGGCATCTACGCGCCACGAGGCGGCTTTCAGTACCACCGCAAGATTCGCCAGGCACCTCTGCCCGAAGGCCTGCTGCCCTGGTCTGCGGTTCTCAAGCAAAACGGCTACTACACGACCAACCGCCGCAAGACCGACTACAACTTCCAGTTCCCCATCAAGCGTCTCTGGCACGCCTCATCACAGAGAGCTTCCTGGAGAAACCGGCCGAACACAAAGACACCGTTCTTCCACATGCAGTCGTTCGGTCAGTCGCACGAGAGTTCTCTGCACTTTCCGAAACGGCTGCTGCAGACACCGACCACGGTTTCGCCGAAGGCGGTCACACTCGCCCCGTACCACCCCGACACGCCGACGTTTCGTTACACCCACGCCCGCTACTTCGATCGCATGGGGGTGATCGATCAGCAGATCGGTCGCGTGGTGAGTCAACTCGAGACGGATGGCCTGCTGGACGACACGTTTATCTTCTACTTCGGCGACCACGGCGGCGTGTTGCCGCGTAGCAAGGGGTACGCCTACGAGAGTGGTCTGCATGTGCCTCTGGTCGTGCGAATTCCTGACAACTTCAAGCACCTGGTCGACCACAAGCCCAGGAGTCGGCTCAACGGATTCGTCAGCTTCATCGATTTCGGCCCCACCGTGCTGCACCTCGCCGGACTGTCCGTCGACAAGCGGCTGGATGGCCGCCCGTTCCTGGGCCCGAGTGTCCCGGCCGCCGAACTCGCCGGTCGCGACGAGGCCTTTGGGCACGCTGACCGCTTTGACGAGAAGTACGACCATGTTCGCACACTCCGCAAGGGCCGCTTTGCCTACGTCCGCAACTACCAGGGCTTCTACCCCGACGGCCTGCAGAACAACTACCGCTACCGGATGCTCGCCTTCCAGGAATGGAGAGACCTGCACAAGGCCGGGACTCTCAACGCCGCCCAGAAACAGTTCTTCCAGCCGCGACCGCCCGAACAGCTCTTTGACATCCAGTCCGACCCCCACCAGGTCAAGGACCTCTCGGGCGACCCCGGGCACCGCTCGGTCCTGCTCGACCTCCGCAAACGGTTGAAGAAACAGGTCGTGGCGATCAATGACCTGAGTCTCTACCCCGAGAGTTTCCAACTCAGCGACATCCTCAAGGACCCGATCGGCTTCGGTACGCGGCACCATGATGAGATCGCCGCGCTGCATGACATCGCCGACCTGTCGCTGTTGCCCGCGGAGCGGGCACTGCCGAAACTCAAGAAGCACCTCGCCTCGAAGAACCCCTGGCATCGCTACTGGGCATGCCAGGCCGCCTCGGCGTTGGGCCAGGCCGCCGAGCCGCTATTGGCCGACATCACCGGCCGGCTGAAAGACCCGCACCCGATGGTCCGCCTGCGGGCAGCCGAGTTCCTGGGTGTGCTGGGCCACGGCGAGCCGCTGACGGTCCTCTACGACGTACTCAACACGGTTCCGAGCGAAGCCGAGGCGTTGCTGACGCTCAACACGGTCGTCTACCTCCGAGATCACCGGGGACTCGACATCGACACGTCTCGCCTTCAGCCCCGCTTCACCGGCGGACAGGTTGCACGCCGTCTCGAATACCTCAAACAGGCCGCTTCCAGGTAGCCGATCACTCGCCGGTCGATCGCACCAGTTGACCGATCCGGGTGATCACATCCCGGGCTTCCTGGATCTGGTCCGCATGCATCAGGAACCCGTGCAGCAGGCCAGGGACACACTCCCAGGTCACCTCCACACCCGCCTGCTCCAACCGCCGGGC
>Ga0310124_10002654_pt1 | contig 12236 bp, 19 predicted proteins | sample CB11b_AW_Bot5_MG_FD_203507 | JGI IMG/M metagenome (GOLD analysis project Ga0310124, IMG submission 203507) | Marine microbial communities from Western Arctic Ocean, Canada - CB11b_AW_Bot5 | ecosystem: Environmental > Aquatic > Marine > Oceanic | place: Canada: Western Arctic Ocean | collected...
GTTCCACAAAAGCCAGTTGTTGACAGAAACTTTCCGGCAACAATCAGGGAGGTAATATCGATGAGCCAAAATTCCAATGATTCAAAAAAAGTAGAGGAAGCACTGCAAAAGGTTTGGATGCATGAGATGGCTGACAGAAGAATTGGAGACTTGTCAGTTGGACAACAGCAGCGTGTCTTTATTGCAAAGGCTCTAGTCAACTCGCCAAAAATCCTAGTCTTGGACGAGCCGGTTACTGGAATTGACGAATACAATAAGGATCTATTCTTTCAGATTTTAGGCGAATTAAACACCAAAGAAAAAATTTCAATAATATGGTCATCACATGATTTGGACTCAGTGGAACGACTTGCCAACAAGGTGGCCTGCCTTAACAAGACACTTTTCTTCCATGGTATTTCCAAGGACTTCTTTTCAGATGATGAAATGCTCAAGAAATATTCAGAGACTTCTATGCAGATGCACATGCATCAACATTGATGTAAAATGACTTTTGAAGCAGTATCATATGAGTCCATTCCGCATGCGCTAATATCTGGAATTGCCATTTCCCTGCTTTGCAGTGCCGTAGGTCTGTTTCTGGTTCTGAGGAAGTTTTCCCTGTTTGGGGACGCCCTGGCACACTCTGCATTTGGAGGCGTAGCGTTTGGCCTTTTCATTGGGATTTACCCATTATGGATTGCATGTGGAGTAGCCATATTTAGCGCACTGGGCCTCACCAAAATCCGCCAAAAGTTTGACATTTCATCTGATGCTATTGTAGCAATCCTGCTGGCAACCGGACTGGGTGCCGGCGTAATATTGGTAAGCATGTCTGATGATTTGGAAATTCATGACATTGAGGAGTTCCTGTTTGGCTCGGCAATAATTGATACTCAGAATGTAATTGCAATACTTGTAATGGCTGGCGCAATTCTAACTATTCTTTTTTTCACATACAAGAAACTGCTATACTCTACATTTTCTGAGGAGCAGGCCAGGGCATCTGGAATTCCCGTGGAGAAGATGGGGTATCTCCTAATCGCCATGGCAGGAGTCACCGTTGTCATATCGATGCAGCTGGTCGGGGTGCTTCTAATCTCAGCACTGTTTGTATTGCCCAATGTTTCTGCCATCCTTTACGCGCGCTCCTTCAAGAAAACAATGATGCTCTCAATGTGCTTTGCAGTATCTGCTACCGTTTCTGGTATATTCATTTCATACCAGTTTGACATTGCCCAGTCTGGATGCATCGTATTGGTTGCCGCTGCAATCTTTGTTGGTTCGCTTGTTGTGAAGAGTTCAGGGCTGGTAAAGACGACTGGGATATTGACAAAACGTGCCTAGATCAATCTCATATTCTATAATATCCAAATTTTTAAGATGAGTGTCATCTTAGAATTTTATTGAAATTCACTTGTTTAATTTGTAAGAGAAAATATGATAATGTCTTAGCATTACGAGAACATATGAAAGATCATCTTAATGATTCAAAAAAATCATAAGGGTTTTTATTTCATGCCAACTAACTTTTTTTTGTCTACAGCGTAGACAGATCCTGCCACCAGGATCTGCTAAACATGTGTTTGTGAATAGTTCGTAACATTACGGATTATCACACTCACAAACCATTCAGAGAGTCATTACTGAAACTCTCAATTACTGTTAAATCACCCGTTTTTCTAGGCGTAAAATGTCAGTTTTACTGACAAAACGGAACTAATTTGAATTCTATCATCGGTCAAACTTATCTAAAACTCTGACTAGGAATGTTATGAGCCAACCTTATGATGACTCGACACAAAAAGACTGGAAAGAAAGAAAGGGAAAAATTGAAAACTATTATCGCGAAATGGGTCAAGTAGGTACGGCTGGCAATGAAAAAGTCAGCTCAATTATAATTACAAAATCAGGAGACAAGTTAGTTGTTCAATTTAGTGATGGGGACGGAATACTCTATGAAATAATTGAGGATCTGGTAAGCCCTTTGAGAATGATCAAGACCTTGTCAAATGATGAGATTGAGAAATTTAAGAAATTAACAAAATGACCGCAATTTAGTGCAGCCATCTAGGAATCTTCTTTATCACATGTGAGACAGAAACTCTGCCGGGTCCGGCTACTATCACAACTAAACATGAGGCAAGCAATATGAGGTCTATTTCAAATCCTCGTTCTCCAGTCAAACTGCTAGCCTGCTTGACATAAAAGATTGCACCAAGCATTACTATCGAAAGCAAAGAGGCAGACATTCTTGTAAAAATTCCTAACAGCAACAGTATTCCCGGAACCATTTCCGCAAGCGCAATTGGAATCTGCATCTCTGCAGGAAATCCAAGTGGTCCTGTCAAAAATCCAGCAAACCCTGGATTAAGTTTGCCCGAACCGTGGGCTATGAAAATTACGCCAATTACAGCACGCATGCCCATATTGGCAATGTCATGAAGTCTGTGCTGGCTTAGAAGTGCATCCATGATCAAATCTTTTTTGTAATGATAATAAACTGAATGGTTTGCTATTCAAATTTATTTAGAATTTGGTTCCTTCCATTTTTTTCTGCCAATCATGAAGATAATCCAGCCGCCGGCAAGAAAGGCGACACATAGGATAGCAATTAACTCATTCATGATATATCAACTCTAAAAATCTAGAATAAAAAATATTATTGTCGCAACAACTAACACAATTGTGGCGATGTAATACGTACGAATTGGATTTACCTTATCCATTATACAGTATTATTTTAGTTTCTTTTATGACTTTGAAAACACTCGCTGCAATAGACTGGCTTGTCTTGTTTTGGCTCGAATGGAACCTCACAATCTTTGCCACAATCTCCACATGTAGCCTTGTGCATTTCTCGTGGTCCTCGGTTAAAGCCGCCTCTTCCTCCAGAGCCGCCTCTTCCGCCATAGCCACCACCTCTTCCACCAGAGCCTCCGCTTCTTCCGCCAAATCTGCCGCCACCTGAACCTCCTCGGGGTTCTGGTTTATGCTTTGAAAAACATTCGTTACAGTAGACTGGCTTGTCTTGTCTTGGCTCAAATGGAACTTGGCATTGCTTACCACAGTCACCACAAGTTGCATCGTGCATTTCTCGATCTCCTCTATATGACATATTTTTTCTATTTTTTGGTTTTTAGACCGTTAATTATACTTAAGGAATGAGATATTCATCGTAGATATGGCTAGCGAATTGGAAAAAATCGAGGAGGTTAAGAAGTACATTGAGGCAACTATTGCTGAAATAGACAGCCATACCGAGAACATGGAAAAACTGTTCAAGATGGACAAATGGAGCAGGGATAGAGAACTGTATGAAATTATTATCAACTCGTACGAGCGCCATAGGAATACGCTAAAACGCATTCAAAAGATGGTGGAAGGCGGCAAGGTGGACAGTGGTCTATATACGATCAGTACAAAGTCAGAGATTGACATGGTCAAAGAGAGGATTGAAAAATTGGAAAATGATCTGATGAAAAAACACATGGAAGATTCTGGATGAAACCATTATTCCAGCTAAGTACCAGAAAATATGATGAGGAGATACCTTTGGTAAAAAAAGCTATGGAAGAACTTGAAGGTAGTTGCAAAGTAAAAAATGGTTATGAGATTAATGAACCGTTTGCAAAAGCTGGCTGGGCATTTTTCAATCTTGAATTGAGCGCAGAGATGGCTTCTGTAATAGAAAATTCAGGTATGATGGAAAATGCAGGGGGATTTAACATAAGCGAACAACTAAAGAACTTTCTTGGACACTTCTTTGAATCGAAGGGTAGTAACGTAAGAATTACAAAAATCGATTACTAGCCTGCGTAAAATAAGGAAAAGCCAACTGATAAAGAACACTGAATACTCTGTATTGCATGTGGTACCTTTATCTTATGATAGGAGTGGCAGCGCTTACATTGGCAGTACCATTATTACTTATTTATTGGACTGATAAGAAAAAACAAAGGGCATACGATAAAAGAAATAAGAATTCAGACGATATGGAAGATTTGGATCATTATTAAGATTAATTCATAAACTTGAATGTATTAGTAAAAACATGTCTGACTTGATTGCCTCCGAACTTTTGCAAAAGTGGGTTGGTGCAATTAAAAGCGGTGACCCAAAACAAGTTGTCAGTCTTTATCGGGATGATGGGATTCTGCTGGGAACCTTTTCCAACAAGGAAAGGGTTGGGCACGAATTGGTTCTTGAATATTTTGAGAACCTGCTAAAATCTCCTGTTGAGGTTAAGATTGTATCGGAAAACCCTCATGTTTTTGAATCGTCTGCTGTAAACGTCGGTCATTACAACTTTGTAACAGGTGGCAAGACAATTAATGCAAGGTTCTCGTTTGTCTATCACAAAGATAATGACGATTGGAAGATTACCTCACACCATTCTTCAGTAATGCCTGAATCTTGCTAGATTATACTTAAAGGAACAAAACATATTATTCTGCCATGGGATTGTTTGGAAAATCCAAAGAGCAAAAAATTGCCGAGTTTAAGAAAAAACAATCCATGCTGAATGGCAAGGAGCTCAAAAAACTTCTGAAGATGTTCAAGGAAAATCGGGACGAGATAGAAAAGCGTACAGGCAAAAGACCGGACATAGACGACTCGACAAAATTGTTCATGCAAAAAGTTCTAAACGTCTGGTTATCTGAGGGGAAAGACATTGACGACGAAAAGTTTTGGAGTGCAGTGGATTATAACAAGCAGTTTGATTATCCGGTTGAATACTACGAAAGGCGAAGAAGCAAATAATATTCTTAGACTTGACCGAATGCTAGATCAGATTCCTGCAGTTTGTTTTTCAAATCAAGAATCTTATTCTGTAATTTGCGGATTTCTATGATTTCATATGGTCGGTTAAACTCTATGCTGCGCAAGTCATGCTCCAGCTTGTCAAGTAGCGCATGTGAATCGTCATATTCTGCCATGCAAAACCTAACTAACAGTTCTATTTATACAAAATGAAATGAAAAGATCTGAGTTAAGAGATCTAGTTACTAAATGGGAGGATCTCAAAAGAAGGTCAAAAAATCACGATTTATCTGAAAAGATGAAGCTGATCGAGCACCAATATTATCACGAAACAGGAAGAAAACTTGAGGATGAGTTAGACGGAAAGGGTCTCCATGACCTATATCGCCATACTACAAAACTGATAAAATAACTCTATATTTTTGGCATGTCTGTTAGAATACTCTCAATAAAGAAATATTCTACAAATCCGCCAGTCAGTAGCAGACCAACCAGAATAGCCATCTCGAGCCCAATTACGCGGAAATCTGGGCGGATTGGTATCCTTTTGATTATCTTATGGACGATCATATAGCTGCGAGACATTGCCATTGAGTAAGCTGCTACCTCCATCAATCCAAATGGTGACATGAAGAGTACGGTAAGTGATGGGATATTTTCCAACACCGGATTGGCATTTTGCAGTACAGAAAAAGCCATTCCTGTAGAGAATGCCGCAAATGCACCCCATGCAATACCAAACCCTGGAATGAACATTGGAAGAGCAAGCGATACATTATGAACAAATATCCCAACGGCATCTATCTCGCCAATCAGTGACTCGAATTGTTCCAAAACTATTGCGCTCTCCTCTTCAGAAACTTGAACCTCAGCTCCAACTGCAAATGATGCTGAAAATATTCCAAGGAAGATAAAAAATAAAACAATACGGTTTAGCATCTTTGAAACAAAAATCACCAGAACACTTGAATGTTTTCAAGAAAAAATTACCAGTTTGAAGACAGAAAAAAAAACTGTCTTCAAGGTATTATAGGGTTTATTCTTGGGCGCTTATTCTAGAATTTGCCCGGCGTTACCCTCAACACGCTTAGTTATACTATACAATTCTAGTATATAGATGCGATCTATAATTTCTATATAGTGCTAGGCGTGTGAGCCTTTTTTTGCCTTTTTTACGAGGTAACTCTAAGAATATCATGAATTCAGTCTGTCCAAAATGTAAAAGGGATCTAAGAGAGCATACCAAAAAAGAATTAGTAAAGTGTTCTTTGAAGTATTGGGTATCGGATTGGAAAAAAAAGGATTAAAATCATGAAGATTGTTCACGCCAGTCCAGGTTATGGTTCCATGTTAACAGAAGAGCAAACCACCAAGTTTCTCACAGACAAAAAACTAAATCTTTTACTTGGTACAGTTGACAAGAACGGTGATCCATTCATTCATCCTGTGTGGTTTTTGTATGAAAACGAAAAACTGTATGTTGAAACATCTAAGACATCAAAAAAAGTTCAAAACATTCATCATAAAAATACAGTATACTTTTGCATCGACGATGAAAATCTTCCATACATTGGCGTAAGAGGAAAAGCTTTAGTGAAAATATCAACAGGTGTTGAAGACAACATACCTATAGCTGAAAGAATTATGGTAAAATATACTGGTGACTTGAAGAATAAGGTTGCAAAAATGCTGATGGATGGAGTAAAAGTTGGCCAATCAGCAATCTTGGAAATCAGTCCAACATATTATTCAACATGGGATCATAGCGAGTCTTGATAAGATATTCTGAATTGTGTTATTTCATCCAAAAGTTAGATTTACAATTCATGTGCGCCAAAAAATTTAAGATATGATTTCTAATACTTTACAATTAGATCTAATCTTCTTCTTCTTCTTCGTTAATTTTAGAAGTGCTTTTGTTAGGTCTGATTGGAATGTAGAGTTTTGACATAACTAAAGTAATGTGACAAAACTAGTGGATAGGAAACTAGGTTATCAAAGATTGTCTAACTTGTTATTTTCAATACATCAATTAGAAATCATTGATTATCTTGATACTGGATAGCCAGAGTTCTATTGAACCTTACATTCAATAGAAATTGATTTTGCAGTAGTATAGTAAACCAGACATAGAAGCCCAAGTGAAATAAGGCGGAGTGGAATTTCATAATTTGTTAAAAATGCAGTTGCCGTTCCGGCTACAGCGCCAAATGTAGAAATGATTGAAAAACCGATTGGGCCACAGCTGCAAATCCCAGCTGATACCCCAATTATAGAACCAACTATACTTCCACCAATTTTTGATCTACTTTTTTGTAGAGTTCTTATTCTGTAAATGTTCATTGGGATCACAATTGCTGACATTAAAGAAATAGATGCAATCAATACAAAACTGACTATTCTATCTTCAACTACATGAAATATAACAAATGGTTCAATGAAAAGAAATTCAGATAATATTAACAGCGGTATAAACATACAAACAAAAATTGTTACAGCAAGCATAACATGCGTGTAATTAGAAAACACTAGTTTAAAGTGATTCAATTCAAAGCATTGGTTCTATGGTTGCTGCAAACACAGAATATGGTTGTGCACCAGCAAACTTTTCTATCGTGCCATCCTGCGAAATTATTATGAATGTGGGTGTTTGCTGTACACCATTTTTTACCGCCTCATCATAATTTGCTTTAACACGTTTTGCATACTTTGAAGAATCCATACAGTCGTTAAATTCATCCATGTTCATGTCTAGCGAAAATGCAAATGAGTTTAGTCTGTCTCGATCAGCCCAACCACTATCAGGCAGTCCATCTTGAAAAGTGTAAAGCATTGTGTGGTATTCCCAGTACTTTCCTTGATCTTCAGCACAGTAAGATGCTTGTGCGGCTTTTGGTGAGTCACGTCCTAAAAATGGTAGATCTACAAAAACTAGTTTCGCCTTTCCTGTCTCTATGTAATTATCAATTAGAGTATCTCGGGTGTTGTGAAACCAATGGTAACAAGCTTCACATTGATAATCACCAAATTCTACTATTGTTACAGGAGCATTCTCTGAACCCAGTGCAGGTGAGCTATTTTCAAGATTAAGCAGTGGTGATTGTTTTGCTGCGATTTTTTCTAAATACTTGGTTTTATCATGCATCTCAAGCAAATTAGCTTGGTATGAGAAAAAGCTGATTGCTACAACTATTACAAGAATAACAAATACAACGGAAACAACATGTCTTCTGTTCATTTTAATTTAGATTTTTTTTGCCTAAATATATCCGTGATTTTTTGTACTGCTGTATCAATTGGGCAGGATTCACAGTATATTCCATGTTGCCTTTGAAAATGTTTCTCAAGCCCTTCTTTGGTGAAAAAAGAGGCATCACATTGGTCACAAAGATGCTCTGATTGAGAATGACTTCCCTGTGTCATAACCCAGATTACTGCTTTATGAATATAAACAATCTATCATTTTCTAAAATTTGGAAAATTAGTACAATTTTGGCTACAAATAATGTATTTTGATGTGGTTGTTGTGCTCAACTTCATATCTGGTCACATGGCCGCAATGTGCACATGAGAACATTTCACCAGTAGGCTTTGCACTACGCTCAATTTTCTTACCAGAAATTGATTTAATGATAACATTATCACCATTTGAGATCACACCGAAGTTATGTTTCTCACCTATTGATTCTAGGAATTCTTTGACAGATGTAATAACCTCATCCCGATTAACTTCTTCATCATCCATAATAGGCGCCAATACAAATTTGTGAAATTTCATTGCAGGAATAGCTGCCACTTGGTCTGAGACATATATTGCAAGTTCATGAAGTATTGGTTCCACATCATTACAATCTACAGTAATCACATAGAATGACCAGTGTCAGCATAATTTATTTTTGCTGTTTAGCATGCACTCTGTTAACACTTAGTCAATTGTGTTCCCACAAAGAAGATATTTTTGTCGCTAATTTGTAAAACTATATGAAGACATCATCTAATTTTTCCAGTTCTGAGATAAGAAATAGAATTCAAAGTAATTGGCAGGAATATCTATCAAAATACGGAAATCTTTTCGCGTCAGATTCAATTAATGGCTCTAGTCCTCCATCCGTTTTTGTTGGTTCATATGGGTATCCTAAAGTTGGTGTGGGACCAATGCTACCTCCTATACATGGAGATACTACTTTGCTTGACAATCCGGAACAGTGGATTGGAAAAAGTCTAGAAGAGATTGTAAACTTTAGACTCAATTTAGTTAGAGGTATACAAAAGTTATCTATAGAAAGTACAGAAGGTAGGTTTATTGAAAATCTGCATGAAGTTGCTATGTCTTCACGTCCAATAGACTCTGATCTACAATTTTATAAAACTACTTTTCCAGTAACTACAATAGATGGAGAAAATCCACCGTTCGGTCCCATAGGTGTTATAAAATCAGCCAAGTTTTCAAGTGGCAGAACAGAAAAATCAATTGAACGTGTTTATTATGATCATGATCTAATGGCACAAGACGCTGTACTAACATTGTATAATAGTGGTATTGAGATTTCAAAAATTCAAAAATGTTTTAGTGTTGGAATGCTTGGTAAAAAAAGAAAACTTGTTCCAACAAAATGGAGTATTACAGCTACTGATGACATCATATCAAAATCACTTGTATCCGAAATACTAGAATTGGATTTGATTGATTCATGTCGCGTTTTTTCATATGATCATTTAGGAAACATGTTTTCAGTTATTTTGTTTCCTCATCGATGGCTTTTTGAGATGCAGGAAGCATGGCATGATGGAAATAATATTGGGTTTGGTTTTGATAGTGAAGACGCAAGGGGAATTGATCATCCACCAGCAATTGCTGGCGCATATTTTGCGGCAAAGCTAGGCGTATCTGAATATCTCATGGAAAAAAAGATCCAAGCAGCTGTTCTCGTATTACGTGAAATTAGACCAGAGTATGCTGTTCCAGTTGGGGTTTGGCAAATTAGAGAGGCTATTCGTACTGCAATGAAAAAAGATCCATATATTGCAGAAAGTTTTGATGACGGAATAATTTTTGCATCAAAAAGAATGAGTGTAAGTAAATCTGATTGGCTCTCAAGGGGAAGATTACTTGGGATGTTAAAACAAAAATCAATTTCTGATTTTTTTTAATAGTAATAAGATAATTATTCCTATATGCGTATTTATTGAACTTTTTAGAATTGACAATGATGCATAAAAATACAATACTTGCTATACTGTTAATCGCAAGCCCTATTCTGTTTGTATTTGTTGCATATTCAGATACTTTTAGCATGAGCTGGAATCAAGGTCGTGGTGGATTTCTTTTTGGGCTTGCATTCATTGTAGCGGAGATTGTAGGAATAAAATTTGTAGTTTCAAAAAACCGATTGATTTTTGGAATTCCACTGGTAATTGCTACAGTACTTTACTTTGTCTCATTAGACTTTGGATTACATGATTACATACTAAATGCTGCTCCTGCGTTTAATGTTGTAGGCTGTGAGGTGGCAAATCCTCAGGGCTGTATTTATTCTTGGGCATTGCTATGGGATTTTGTAGTAATAACAATTTTTGTAATTGCTGCTGCTGTAATTTTATTTGGTAAAAAATGGATTAGAATAGTTATTGCAGGACCAGTTTTTCTTGCTGGAAGCGCAATAATCTTATCTCTTGATACATTTTTTCCATTTGATACATTAGGTCCATTGCAGTATTTTGTTCCGTACTTGGTTGAAACAAATGTCTGGCTCATTAACGTGCTTGAACTTGGTATTGCTACTGGAAGAGATAACATTATGTTTTTGAGAGGTGATCACGGTCCATTTGTACTACAAGTTTTTTGGCCATCAGCTGGAGTGCATAGCATAATTATCTATTCTCTTGTAATGATGGCATTTTTGTTGAAGATGAATATTCAGCGCAACAGAAAGGTGTTGTACTTCGGTCTAGGAATAATAGGTACAATCATAATTAATCTAATCAGAATTTTTTCGTTGTCAGTATTCGCGTTAAAGGTTTCTACGAACCCAGTTGAATTTGAGGAATATCATTCAATTGCTGGCGAAATAATGTTTTTGCCTTGGTTGTTTGTCTTCTTACTTGTCGTAACTGCAATTGAAACAAAGCGTATGAAGAAGAAGGAAGCATCAGTTCAAAAATAACTTGTTATGTCACTTTGACCTTCTATATCTGATAATTCAGAAACTTTGACACCAAGTCTTCTTATTAGTATAGACTGATCCTCAAGTGCCTCTTTGAGCAATTGACTTGAAACTTTTTTCAGTTCATCTAAACTTAATGTAGGATTTCTTAACATTTTAGATCTTGTTTTACTAGAAAGATCATATTGTGTGAGATGTATCCCAATTGATCTAAACATCTTATTCTCCTTAAGAATAGATGGATGTAATTTTTCACATAATTCAAACAGGCTTTTTTCTAGAAATGTGTAATCTACTGAATCTTCTTTTAATGTTGTAATTTTGCTTAATTGCAATGTAGATGCTCTTATTTTTACAGGCTCATCATCAATTCCTCTTACAGCATTGTAGATGTATGTTCCAGCTTTTCTACCAAACATATTGATCAAGATAAAAATGTCAAGGCTTTTTGCTTGTGAAATAGTTTCAATTCCTTCTTCCACTAATTTTTGCACTGTTTTTTTCCCAATCCCATGTATGTCACCGAGATTTAATGTTTCCATGAATCCAGAAATTTTATCTGGTGTGATAGTTGTTAATCCATCAGGTTTCTTATACCCCGATGCAATTTTTGATAATAGTTTGTTGGGTGATATACCAACAGAGCATGTAAGCTTAGTTTTTTCTCTAACCTCATTTTTAATTTGCTGTGCAATATGGCTAGCCTTAACAAAATCTTGCTCTACTTTTTCTGATACATCAAGATATGCCTCGTCACGTCCAACATATTCAAAGACATCAGCAAATTTTTTAATTATATTCATGGATTTCTCAGACATGTCTGAATAATATTCAAAGTCAGCAGGTAGAAAAGCAGAATCAGTTCTATTCTTTAGCTTTTGTTTTGCAGATTGTATTGACAGACCTGATTTTACTCCAAATTCTCTTGCCGTATAGTTCGCAGTAGCAATAGCGCCGCTATCACCACCCCTATCTGAAAACATGCATACTGCAACAGGTTTTGTTTTCAGAGCAGGCGTTCTAATCTCTTCACATTGTGCGTAAAAATAATCAAAATCCACATGCAGAACAATTCTTTGATTCATGAATTGTACAGTGAAAAAAGGGATATTATGATATCGGAAAGACAATTAACTGAGCATTTGAAAATAAATTAGAAATGTCGTATCCTCTTTCATCTGAAAAGGATGGAATTAAAATCCAACCTGATAAGATGCAACCTGAAACCTTGTATCATTGTATATATCAAAACAAAGTCATGTTGGTCTACAAGGATCAAAATGAAATCTTAAACTGCTATCAGATTGATGACAATGAAATTGTTTCTAA
>Ga0310124_10002658_pt1 | contig 12227 bp, 9 predicted proteins | sample CB11b_AW_Bot5_MG_FD_203507 | JGI IMG/M metagenome (GOLD analysis project Ga0310124, IMG submission 203507) | Marine microbial communities from Western Arctic Ocean, Canada - CB11b_AW_Bot5 | ecosystem: Environmental > Aquatic > Marine > Oceanic | place: Canada: Western Arctic Ocean | collected...
CGCTGTCAGCGAGATACCGGCTAGCGCTCTCGGTATCCCCCCTCTCGTGGTCGCCCGGCCGGCGATGCCGCGTGTCATCGTTGTGCCGACGGTGGCGAGAATCGGCCGCGGCGAGTCGATCAATAGCTGGCTCGGCAGATCATCCTCGGTCGCGACGATAACCACGGAAAACTCGTCCGCTAAGAAACGCCCGAAACTGTCGGTGACCCCGATGTTGATCGGGACGGGGTTCTCGAAAACGCTGAGAGGCGCCGTACATGTGAACTCCGCGAAGCCGTCTTCGTCGGTCTCGATATCGTCGGTACAGACAACGCCCGGGGGGGGGCGGCAATCGTCAAGTCGAGACCTAAGAGCGGTTCGCCGGACAGTTTGGCTTGCACGACCAGGGGGAGCGGAAAGGGCTCTTCACTGACGGCGTATTGGAAATCGCCTCTGATCTTGGTGAGCCCGTCAAAGCCTTCGCCGCCGGAGTTGATGTTGAACGTAGCTGAGAGAGTGGGAGAAGTGGCGGCCACGACGTCAAAAGGATCGAGCGTGGGAACGACAACAGTGGCCTGCGCGACACCATACATGTTGGTGAGCATCGTGGTGGGCGTGATGTCAGCGGTATCTAACTCGGTCGTGAACGTGATCTCCCGACGGAACAGCGGGCGGTCATCAAGAGACAACAGCCTCGCCGAGAGCGGTTTGGTTAGCCGGTTGCCGGGCGCGGCGAACTGTTCGTTGCCGCCGTAGACCTGCAATTCACTTCGAAAGGGCGCGAACTCCTCAATGACCGCGATGCCGGTGATGGGCATGGCCGGAATGACGTCGGCCCGCTTTACCGTACCGCCCGCGTCGAGGTGTACGATGCGGCCCGCGCCCCCGAATCCGAACACGACGCCGTGGCCGAACGGCGCTGCATCGGCGTCGATGGCGGGTAGGCCGAAGCTGATGGGTCCCGACAGCGTATGAGTCTTGACGGTAAGAAACGGCGGGTCCGGTTCCAAGACCACGACAGCATCGGTGCGAATCACGAAGATCTTCAGCAGGGACTGTGTCTGGCTCGGGTCGGGTACGCCGATCGCATGGACGGCGCCCTCGCCGACTTCGACCGAATTGACGAACTCAAGAGTGTTTGTCGTGTAGACCGTAGCGGTGGTCCCGTCGTGAAAGGCAAAGATGTACTCCTCCGCCTGTACGGGAATTACGACCAATAGCAGAGCAAGACCGAGAAATAGCAGGCTCTGTTTGACAACTCGCATCCGCTGGACCTCCCCTCATCGGCGCCTGAACGGCGCATGAGGCAAGCCCTATTCTACAGAAAACAAATAGATCGCTCCTGTATACCTCCGAATACCTTGAGGCAACAGATGGAAGTTCGCTGCCGTCGGCACGCGACTTGATCGCGTCGCTACTGAGTGTCGGCGGAAGGTCCGTAAATTCCTGGGACCTTGCCGCCCATCGGGCGCAAGTAGGTGCTGAGTTGGCCGCGATGGTGGACGGAATGTTTGATCACCATGGCAAGAAAGTTGACTCCGGGCGCCTGAATCATGCCCAGCAAGTCGATCACTTTGCCGAGTTCGTCGCCTGACATGTTACGCACACGGTCGAGGGCGGCGGGAACTTTCTCTTTGTAGCGGGCAACGGCGTCGGCCGTGGTCATGATGCCGCAGGCGTCGGAATCGTCAGGCGGCGGCGTAAATTCGCCGTTCGCAATCGAGGTCAGCAGCCACTCGTCCTCTAGAGTGATGTGCCGGACGAGTCCCAGACCGGTCCTGGACTTCGCGTCCGGCTGATAGTCGAGTTGCTCATTCGGCACCGCCTCGATGACGCGCAGGGTCGTCTGCATTTCGTTCTCAAAATCGGCGATCAGAAAGTTAGCAACACTCTTGGTTTCTTCGGGTCCCATATGGATAATCCTTTCGCTTGATCAGAAGGCTTTCGGGTGCGGACCGCCCTCTTGAGATGGGTCGGTGTTCGGCATCCGGCAATTGGAAATGTAAAGGGGCCTAACGCTTTTGCGTAGGAACTTCGACCGGTTCCTCATCAAGGCCGAAGATGCGAATGCCGCCTTCGCGGTGCTTGGTGGGTGGGGGCGGCGGAGGTGGGGCGGCGCGTTGCGTCCCGCTGACGGGCTGTGCGGGCGCAACACCGCTACCGCCCTGGTATTGGCCCATCTTCTCTGCCATATGCTGGCGGATTTGGGCTTCAGGGATCCGCAGCGAAGCGGCGAGCAGTGAGCAGTGAGCCGTTCTGTTGCAATTGCAGGCTGTTGAGCATCGCGGCCGTTTCGGGCGGATTGTTGCCGGCCTTCATGAGCGCGAGAAAGCCGTTCGCCATGTCGTAGAGTTGCTTTGCATCCTGGTCGGTGAGGGACGACAACTCCAGCGTCAGGTCAACGTCGCGACCGAGGAAGATGCCGAGTCCCAGTCCGACAATCTTCGAAATTGTGTCGGCGGGAACCATCTGGCCGGCGGCGCTGCCCATGGCGTCTTGAAACGGTCCGCGCGTCGCGAGCCAGAAGTGGTTGCGGCTGAGCCGACCGATGCTGTTCTGCATCCCAGCGTCGAACATGGACTGCGCCGCCATCGCGCGGCGATCGACGGCTTGACGCACATCGTCGTACGCACCGAGCGCGGCGTACTGCGAGTCGAAGACGGTGAAGTACATCTGCTTTGCGCCATCGGACAGGCGCAGGAGCTGGAAGTCGCGGTAGTCTTTGCTCTCGCAGCCCTTCTGACAAAGCAAGTCGGCGAATTGTGAGTCGCCGAATGACCCGCGGGCGGCGATCAGGAAGTTCTTGGGCTCGGTGTCTCCATTGAACTGGTCGAGCCGGGCCGTGATGACGATCTCATGTAGGTTCTGCCACGGGTTCGGCCCAAGGATCGCCATCATCTTTCCGACGTCCTCGCTTTGGTTGCCGGCTTGCTGTAATGCTTCCTGGAACCAAGGCTACGAGGTGAACCCCGCTACGTCGATGCCCATGACGAGATTGGAATCCGGACGAGCCAGGTTGAGCAGAGCCGGGTCGGCGGCTCGCAACGGAAGCAGAACGAGGGAACAGAGTGCAACGAGACGGAGAGTACGCATGACGGACCTCAGGGATGGTGATCTGTAGTTATGGTACGGCACGGCTCCGCAGCGTAGCTATCCGAGAAAGACCTTACTGGTGCGTTGGAGCACGTGCCGATGGCGGCGCACAAGGGGGTGAGACGAAGCCGCGCTGATACAATGAGCGGGCATTCGTTAACGAAAGGTTCGTACTTCAACGTGGACGTTCAAGCAACGCAGCTTCGCCCCGGCATGCTGGTCAAATTCGACGGCAAGCTGTTTTCCATCTTTCGCACCGAGCATCGCACGCCCGGTAACAAGCGTGGTTTCGTGCAGGCCAAGATGCGCAACCTTGACAGCGGCGCACTCATCGACCATAAGTTTTCTTCGGAAGATTCCGTCCAGAAAGTCTCGCTCGACGATCAAGAAATGGAATACCTCTATAAGGACGGTGAGTTCTATTACTTCATGAACACCGAAACCTACGAGCAGATTCATCTCACCGAGGACGATCTCGGTGACCAGGTCCTCTATTTGCTGCCGAACAATAAGTTGAACGTGCAGTTCTACGAAGGCAAACCGTTCAATATCAACCTACCCGGCAGCATGGACCTCACGGTGGTCGAGACCGAGCCCGGTATCAAGAGCGCGTCGGTCACGAGCGTCACCAAGCCGGCGAAGCTCGAGACGGGACTCGTAGTCCAGGTACCGCCGTTCATCAAAGAGGGCGAAAAGATCCGCGTCAATACGGCCGACGGCAGCTACCAAAGCCGCGCGTAGGCGTAGCGTAGCGCACCGCAGCCGATTTGGCTGTGCCCGTCATCTCTTTTCCACTGGAACTTCCGCGATCTCAAGAATTGAGAACCCGATACATGAAAGAGTAGAACTGATGGTACGGACTGGCCTGTGCCAATCAGGCTAGCAGCGGCTTGATTACTTCGCCATGGACGTCGGTTAGGCGGAAGTGGCGGCCTTGGTATTTGAAGGTGAGCTTGGTGTGGTCGATGCCGAGTTGGTTCAGAATCGTAGCGTGCAGGTCATGGACATGCACCGGGTCCTTCGCGATGTTATATCCGTAGTCGTCGGTCTCGCCGTAGCTGATGCCGGGCTTGATGCCGCCGCCGGCCATGAAGATGGTGAAGCAGCGCGGGTGGTGGTCGCGCCCGTAGTCGTCAGCGGTGAGTTTGCCTTGGCTGTACACGGTGCGTCCGAACTCGCCACCCCAGACGACAAGCGTGTCGTCGAGCATACCGCGATCCTTCAAGTCCTGGATGAGGGCGGCGGTGGGCTGATCGGTATCTTTAGTTTGCGCCCGGATGCCCTTCGGTAGCTCGGCATGTTGGTCCCAACCGCGGTGGAAGAGCTGCACGAAGCGGACGCCGCGTTCGGCGAGCCGTCTTGCTAGCAGGCAGTTCGCGGCATACGTTCCGCGCTTGCGTGAATCGGGTCCGTAGGCCTCGAACGTCTTCTCTGGTTCGCCTGATAGCTCCGTCAACTCGGGCACGGAACTCTGCATGCGGTACGCCATCTCGTACTGTGCGATGCGCGTCGATATTTCCGGGTCGCCGAACTCGTCATGCTTTAACTCGTTCATCTTGGCGAGGTCGTCGAGAAAGCGGCGGCGGTCGTCTTGGTCGATCCCCGGAGGGTTCGACAGGTAGAGCACCGGATCGCCGACACCACGGAACTTCACACCTTGATAGCGGGTCGGCAGAAAGCCGCTTCCCCACAGTCGGTTGTAGAGCGGCTGGCCGCTGCGGCCCGTTCCCTTCGATACCATCACGACGAACGACGGCAGGTCTTCGTTCAACGTGCCCAGGCCGTAAGACAGCCAAGCCCCGATGCTGGGCCGTCCGGCGAGCTGAAATCCGGTCTGGAAAAACGTGACGGCCGGGTCGTGATTGATGGCCGTGGTGTTCATCGTCTTGATGAACGAGAGGTCGTCGGCGAGCTTGGCGGTCCGCGGCATCAAGTCGCTGATCCACGCGCCGGACTGGCCGTGCTGCTTGAACTTGAAGATCGACGGCGCGACCGGAAAGCTGGTCTGCGTGGCGGTCATGCCGGTGAGGCGCTGGCCTTGGCGAATCGAGTCAGGCAGATCGGTGGCGCGCATGTTGTCGAGCAGGGGCTTGTAGTCGAACAAGTCCATTTGCGACGGGCCGCCGGATTGGAAGAGATAGATGACGCGCTTCGCCTTGGGTGCGAAATGGGGCAGGCCGGCGATGCCGCCGGTGGTGCTCGGGCCGTCCGTGCGCGGCAACGCGGCGGAAAGGTCGTCGTTCAGCAGAGATGAGAGAACCGCGGTACCGATGCCGACACTACTGAGGCCGAAGAAGTGACGCCGCGTTAACTGTTTGTAGCGTTCGAGGATCGGGTCCATGAGGCTCTCCGTGGGTAGGGCTATTCCTTCGTGATCGTTTCGTCAAGGTTCAAGATCAGGCTGGCGACGGTTGTATAGGAAGCGAGTTCCGCGAGGTCGAGAGCCTGGTCGCGCTCCGACTCACCTTGGCTGACCAAGTCGAGTGCGCCGTGGCGATCGGTCTTGAAATTGTCGAGGTAGTATCGGTAGCTGCCGAGCAGGATCTCGCTACTTTTGGATTCGAGTTCGCGCGCCGTTGCGAGGCGATAGCCGTAGCCGATCCGGTCTTGCGGAGTGTGTCCACCCTCGACCATCATGCGCTCGGCCAGCTTGCGCGCGGCTTCGACAAACGTAACGTCGTTCATCAGGTTGAGCGCTTGCAGCGGTGTATTCGTACGTGTCTCACGGACAGTGCAGGCTTCACGCCCGGCGGAATCAAAGTTGAGCATCTGTGGTGGTGGGACAGCGCGTTTCCAGAAGGTGTAGAGACTGCGGCGATAGAGGTCTTCGCCGTGGCCTTGCGGGTAATCGCTTCCGCCGGCAAGTTCGGTCCAAAGGCCGGCTGGTTGATAGGGCTTCACCGACGGTCCTCCGATCTCTTCGACGAGCAATCCCGAAATGGCCAGCGCTTGATCGCGGACAACTTCAGCGGGAAGTCGCACACGAGGTCCGCGAGCGAGCAAGCGATTCTCTGGGTCCTTTTGCGTCAGGTCGGGCGTTTCTCGCGACGACTGCCGGTACGTGGCGCTCATAACAATCGTCTTTTGGAGTTGCTTTATATCCCAACCGCTACCGATAAATTCGGTAGCCAGCCAATCGAGTAGCCCCAAGTGAACGGGCCACTCACCCTGCGAGCCGAAGTCCTCCACTGTCTTGACGAGACCGGTACCGAAGTACGACTGCCAAAACCGGTTGACCGTGACGCGAGCCGTCAAGGGGTTCTCGGGACTGACGAGCCAGCGAGCCAACCCGAGCCGGTCATTCGGCACGTTCGCGGGAATCGGCGGCAGCGCGGCCGGCACGCCGGGAGCCACCGTGTCGCCGGGCTGGTCGTATTGACCACGCACGAGCAGGTGTGTCTGCCGTGGGTCCTCGCGATCCTTCATAACCATCACGGTCGGGAAAGCATCCGCGAACTCTTCGCGTGTTCGGCGAGCCTGGTTGAGTGTTTCCCAAGCTTCGCGAATGTTCGTGGGCGCGTATTCGTCGAGGAAGGCGAGCCGCAGTTTATCCTCTTGGGCTCGCGTGCGTTTCTTGGGCTTGATGAGGGCGAGTTCATGCAGGGGCGTTTCGGTGGCCACAACGGCGATGGCATCAGGCGTGAGCGCGCGATCGTAAACGCGGACATCGTCAATCAGGCCTTGAAAGCGCGGGCCGGAACCGTCGATGGCTCCGATGCGAAGAGGAGCTTTCACGCCAAAGGGCGCGTTCAGCGCGTCGACGACGACTGACATTCTGACGGCCTTGCCGTTGACATAAACGTTCGCTCCCTCTGCCAAGCGTGAACCGTCGTAAACCGCGGTAACGTGATGCCATTGGTTGAGGGCGAGCGACTCGGCGGTTTCCACGCGAGTGCAATCGTCCAGCCAGCGAGTGATCAAGTTGAGCTGAACCTTACCGTCCGCGAGGTACATGCCGTAGCCTCTGACCTCGGAAGGGGTCTCATGAGTGCGGGTTACGATGGCTCCGTCGGCGGCGGTAGGGTAGATCCATGCCGAGAGGGTGAAGTCTTCCTCGAAGCGGAAGTTTGCGACATCGCCTGCATCAACGAAGCTCTTGCCATCGAAGGCGCTTGCCTGGCCGACTTTTCCCTTCTTGAATTCGGGCAGACCGTCCACGAGATTGGCGCGAGCATCAGGCGCGCCCGGTGTTTCGCCGGCGACCGTGCCGTCGAACCGATGGTGTGAGATGAGGTCTTCGTTGAGGGTCCAGTCGATAAAGTCCGACCGGGTCAACGACTGCTCCCACTTCTCACGAGCGGCGCTTACCTCCGAATGTAGTTCATCGAAAGCCTGTTTGGCTTCCACGATCTTTCCGTCAAGCACTTCGAGTTCTTCACGCTGCGTCGGCGTGGGTGCGGCGATGAACGGCGGTGAATTGCCGTACTTGAAGGCTTTACCATTTTCAGGGACGTTGTTGAAGTAGGCGAAGAAGCGATAGAACTCTTTCTGCGTCAGCGGGTCGTATTTGTGGTCATGGCAGCGGGCACAGCCCATCGTCAGGCCAAGCCATACCGTCGAGGTGGTCTCAACGCGGTCAACGACGTATTCGACAGCGTACTCTTCCGCAATGATGCCGCCTTCGCCGTTACCGCGATGATTGCGGTTGAAGCCGGTGGCGATCATCTGGTCGAGTGTCGGACTCGGCAGCATGTCGCCCGCGATCTGCTCGACTGTGAACTGATCGAAGGGCATGTTGTCGTTGAATGATTCGATCACCCAGTCGCGCCACCGCCACATATAGCGCTCGGCGTCGGTCTGATAGCCGTTGGTATCGGCATAGCGGGCGGAATCGAGCCAACGCACGGCCATGCGCTCGCCATAGCGTGGCGATGCGAGCAGGCGGTCGACAACCTTCTCGTAAGCATTGGGTGAAGTGTCGCGCAGGAAACCATCGATTTCCTGCGTCGTGGGAGGTAGCCCGGTCAGGTCGAGCGTGACCCGGCGGATGAGGGTGGCTCGCTCGGCTTCGGGGGAAGGGGAGAGACCTTCTTGTTCCAGCCGCTCCAGCACGAAATGGTCAATGCCGTTGACGGTCTTGCCTTCGACGCGCGGAGGTTCCGGGCGCTCGGGTGGGATGAATGACCAGTGTGATTGCCACTCCGCGCCTTGCTCGATCCAGCGACTAACGAGATCGATCTCACGGTCGCTGAGTTTCGCGTGGCCGGCGTAGGCCGGAGGCATGCGGCGAATCGTGTCGTCGGTCGTGAGCCGCGAGACAATGTTGCTCTTCTCGACATTGCCCGCAACGATCGCGAAACGGCCGCCGAGGTCTTGTGTCGCACCTTCCTCGGTATCAAAACGTAACGGCGTCTTACGGTTGTTTACGTCGGGACCATGGCAGGTGTAGCACTTGTCGGAAAAGATGGGCCGAATGTCACGGTTGAAACGGACCCGGTCGGCGGAGGTTTCCGCGGACGCCGCGCTCACGATGAACAGAGATCCAACTGCGATCAGAAAATTTGCAACCGAACGTCTCCGGTCTTCAGTCATAGCGGAACGCATAACACCCCTGTACAATTATAGTCCGCTTGCTTGTCGCAGGGTATCGGGGCGCTCAGAGGGTTGGTGCTTGCTCATGCGCCGGGCGCGGACTCGGTGGCACGTTCGATACATTGGACGACTACACGAACCGCATCCTCGCTACAGCCGTTCGGAGCGATCACATCCGGGCTCGCCAGCGTCTCGTACTCGGTCCGCGCGCCCCGCAGATGCGGTAGCTCCCCGTTTCGCGCCCGCGCGTACAGGCCCTTGTATCTCGCCGCTCGCACTCTTCCAGCGGTGTCTGTATGCTTTCGGCCCTGCCTCCCACGAACCATCGTGTTCCAGCGCGAAGGTCGGCGTTGTTGTCCCTGCGCGGAACCAACGTGGAAGTTCTAGATCAAACTTTGGCGCGTTAAGGCCAGTATTGGCTCTCAACTGTCCGATACGATTTTACAGTGCGGCACAGTTGAAGATGTGATCGGGTCACTGGAAACCTCGGTTTCACCGAGAGAGGACCACTTGGCTTCGAATGAATGGAGGTGGGGTATTGAACATTAGGCGGTCGTCTGCGTCGGTGCCTGCACGAACAGAGTTGCAAGACACGTTCCAACGGATAGCGGCAGGGACTTTTCGCGCAAGGCTAGGGGCCTTGGGTGATTTGCCCCCGGTCTCGGGAGCTTTGGCCCTAGGCGAGCCCAAAAGGCTGCCGATACCGCTTTACCAACGCGGTTGGAAACGGCATATCCCGTGCATTACTCAGAGTGCGAACACAAGACAAAGGGCGAGAGGAGGAATCAGATGCCGGCTAGAAAGATGCGTGAGTTCTTAAACAAGAATGACATCCGCTACGTGACGGTACAGCATTCTCCCGCCTTCACGGCGCAGGCGGTGGCCGCTTCGGCACACGTGCCGTCCAAGGAAATGGCGAAGACCGTGATGCTTGATATCGACGGCAAGATGGCCATGGCTGTGTTGCCGTTGTCGTTTCAAGTCAACTTCGATCAACTCAAGGAAGCTCTTAACGCAGGCAGCATCTCGTTGATGCATGAGAGGAATTTCAAGGATCGCTTTCCGGACTGTGAGCCGGGGCGATGCCGCCCTTCGGCAATCTCTACGGCATGCCGGTATTTGTTGCCGAGAGCTTGGCCGAGGACGAGTACATCGCATTCAGCGCGGGGTCACACCATGAGGTGATTCTGATGACATACGCCGATTATCAGCGTCTGGTGGCTCCGAGTATTGTTCAGTTTACGACCGAGATTCTGTCGGTCTAGAGTTCGGGCCTGGCGGGAGAAGTGATGTTTGAAAGGAAGGAGGCTGGCAATGATGAAAACGATTCCATGGGCAGCGGCCGTCATTCTCATTGTTCTCGCCTCTTGCACTTCCGAACGTCATTCTCCTGTCGGGTTCCGGTTATAGGGTAAGCAGCACCAAGGCCGCCGTACCCGCGCGCCGTAACACGATTGCGCTGTCCAATAGTACGTTCCGGCATCCACGACACGTCAGAACAGCCAGCCCGCGGATGCGTTGCAAAAGGAGAGCCTCGGGATGCGCCTACTCCGCGTTGAGAGCGCTGCGGACGGCGGCCGCCAGGTTCGTCTCGTCCTCGGGGCGCGTGGTTCTCAGGTCAAGCAGGATTGCGTCGTCCTCGATCCGTGCGATCACCGCCGGGTTCCCAAGACGCAGGCGTGATTCGAGGTCTGCGACGGTTATTCCTGTCGCTGAGCGAATGCGGATGAGGGTCGTGGGAACCGATTGGTCAGGGGTCGAACCGCCTCCCAAGACGGATTCGCCGTTAATGAGATCGATGGTGGCGCGATCGCCGAGTTCGAGACCGGCGATGAATCTTTCGGCGCGCGTGCGGATCTCATCGTCCGTTTGGCGGATGATCCGTAGCACCGGAATCTGGTCATAGCGACCGAACAGATAGTCGCGCAGCGTGGCTTCGAGCGCCGCGTAGGTGAGCTTGTCGACGCGCAAGGCTCGAAACAGCGGATTGCGGCGGATGCGGGCGATCCACTCGGGTTTGCCGGCGATGATGCCCGCTTGCGGACCGCCGAGTAGCTTGTCGCCGCTGAAGGTGACGATGTCGGCGCCGGCGCGCAGGCTGTCGACGACCGGCGGCTCGTCGCGGAAACCGACTTGCGCGAAGTCGTAGAGACAGCCGCTACCGAGGTCGTCCATCACGGGCAGGGCGGACTCGGCTCCGAGCGCGACAAGCTCTTCGAGGCTGGGGCGCGCCGTAAATCCGACGACACGGAAGTTGCTGGGGTGGACACGCATCAGCAGGCGCGTCGCTTCGTTGATGGCGTTGCGGTAATCGGAGATATGTGTCCGATTCGTAGTCCCTACCTCGCGCAGCTTGGCGCTGCTGCGCTCCATGATGTCGGGGATGCGAAAGCCGTCGCCGATCTCGATCAGCTCGCCGCGCGAGACGATGGCTTCCCCGCCATCGGCGACTTCATTGAGCACGAGAAAGATCGCGGCGGCGTTGTTGTTAACGACGATTGCCGGCGCGCCGAGGAGCTTTTCCAGCAGACCTCCAGCGTGGACGTCGCGTTTGCCGCGCTTGCCGGTGGTGAGGTCGTACTCGAGATTACTGAAGCCGCGAGCAGTCTGGGTGATCGCGGCGACCGCTCCCTCCGACAAAGGGGCACGGCCTAAGTTGGTGTGAAGGACGACGCCGGTGGCGTTGATGACCGGGCGCAACGATGGGGAAGCGAGCGCATCGAGTTGATTGAGTACGAGCTGTTCGGCTTCATCAATGAGATGGGTCTCATCCGCGTTCGGCGGCAGGGTCTTGCGGATCGCTACGCGCATGCGGTCAAGCACGAGTCGGGTTTCGGCGACGACGAGACCGTGTCCACTGCCGTTGACGCGCTCGGCGATGCGCGGGCGTTGTAGGAGTTGATCGACCGAGGGCAGGGCTCGAAGTGTGTTTTCGATGTCGGCGCTCACCGTCCCCATTGGAGCATTCGGCGCGTTGATGGTCAACGCTGGTGTGGGCGGGGCTCGTGCGGCCCCTGGCTGCTGTGGCATGATCGGGGACATGTTGCGAAACTTGCTTGTCTTGTTGCCTGCGTGTGCCTTCTGGCTTGCCGCCCAACCGGCGGAGCATCGCTTGACGTCGACACCGGAAACGGTCGTGATTGGTTACTACGATGCCGCCGCGAAGCCTGTGTTGCGGATTCGCTCCGGCGAGCGTGTCGAGATCACGACGGCCATGGTCGCGGGTCCGGAAATGCTGGAAGAAGCCGGTTTGCCGAGCGAGCAGATCAAGCCGTCGCTACGCGCGATCCACAGGCAAATCACCGACCGCGGTCCTGGGCCGCATGTGCTCACCGGCCCCGTCTACGTCGAAGGGGCCGAGCCGGGCGACGTGCTCCAGGTGGATATCGAATCGATTCGACTGGCCCTTCCCTATGCGCTGAACATCTTCCTGCCGGGGCTGGGCGTGCTGCCCAACGACTATCCCTATAAGAAGTTGAAGATCATTCCGCTTGACGAGGACCGCATGGTAGGCGAGTTCGCCGAGGGCGTGGAGATCCCGCTACGGCCGTTCTTCGGGAGTATGGGCGTCGCGCCGCCGAAGGAATTGGGACGCATCAGCAGTGCGCCGCCATGGGTGCACG
>Ga0310124_10002660_pt1 | contig 12222 bp, 11 predicted proteins | sample CB11b_AW_Bot5_MG_FD_203507 | JGI IMG/M metagenome (GOLD analysis project Ga0310124, IMG submission 203507) | Marine microbial communities from Western Arctic Ocean, Canada - CB11b_AW_Bot5 | ecosystem: Environmental > Aquatic > Marine > Oceanic | place: Canada: Western Arctic Ocean | collected...
CAAACGTTTGGATATTTGGCCATTGACAACAGCAAGCTCAGATCTGGCTCTGGGTCATCGATCCCCAGGTCAATCTGGCTGAAGTGATCGACGATTGTTTTCACTTCAGGATGAGCCTGTACCATCTTTGCCAATTTAGGAAGCTGCTGGGGGCCAATAAAAAAGTTAAACACGGCGTCCAGCTTCTTAGCGCGTCGCCAAAGCCGATGGGTTTCGTCGGCATCCAGCCAATGGTCTCCACCACGGTTTCCGTTTTGATAGTAAATAGGACTGAAACGCATGCCGTGGAGACCGTGTTCCTTCATCCAGAATTCCAGCTGATCGGCAACTTTTGGATCCATCGGATCGATCAAGCCGTGTACTCGGAGGCGATCGGGATACTTTTTTAGACAGTCGGCGACATAGGTGTTGTCCCATCCGTGGTAAATCACCTGCACCAAAACCGCGTGTGAACAACCGTGCCGGTCCATGTCATCGATCAACATCTCGAGAGTGGCCTCATGTGGCACATCCTCGTACTTGAAATCCTTGATGTAAGGATGAGGAAATGGGTATCGTGTCAAATCGTTTGCCCACACATGCATGTGTGAATCGATGATTGGCAAAGTCGGCGGAGGTGTAGCCACAACCTTGCCCTCTTTGATCAATAAAGATCCTGCGGCTGTTAAAGCCGCCACAGACCGGACGCTGGCATGAACAAATTCACGGCGATCAACAACTTGTTTTGATGGTCGCGGCGGATTTTTGTCTGGTAAGAGCATGGCGTTACCTTCGTCATGGCGACGGACGTCATCGTCAAGTAACCGATCAACCATCGTACGATACACGACTGGCTAAAGCAACTAGGATGCACCGCTGTAGGCTGAGCTGAAAACGACATATCACGCAATGTGATGATTGGCGAGCATCCTAAAAGAATATTGGATTACCAATTCCCGGGAGGCTTCTTGGATTGTCCTGGCATAAAGAGTATGCTCACGGAAACCCGGAGGGATTCTATGAGCATCGATACCACGCCGCTACTCTCAAAATCTTCGTTGCGAAATCAAATTCGCTGTGGCGATGCACTGGACGAACTGCGGCGAGTGCCCAGCCAGACGATTGATTGCATCGTGACAAGTCCACCTTACTTTCGGCAGCGCAATTACGAAAGTGAAGAGCAGGTCGGACGCGAAAGTTGCCCGGCTGATTATGTAAAACGTCTCCAAACGATTTTTTGTGAAGCGCGACGCACGTTGAAAGAGACCGGATCGCTCTGGCTTGTTCTTGGTGACAAATACGACAAGCACGGCCAACTTCTGGGGATGCCCTGGCGAGTTGCGCTAGCACTTCAAGACGACGGTTGGATTTTGCGCAGTGATATAATCTGGCACAAACCCAACGCAATGCCGTCGTCCACCAAAACACGACCAACGACCGATCATGAGTACGTGTTTTTCTTTGTGAAAAGTGACCGCTACTACTACGACATCGATGCCATTCGTGAACCCCATGTGACATTTTCTGAACACAGCCGTATGAAGGGTGGCCGTAATCACTTTGGAAAACGCGGTGGGACTCCTGAATCCGGCAAAAACCAGGGGGATTCCAATCTTCATGACGCACGTTGGGATCAAGCATTTCATCCCAAGGGTCGTAACAAACGGACGGTCTGGTCAATTCCGTTATCGAAGTTTCGTGAAGCCCATTTTGCTGTTTTTCCCGAGTCGCTAGTAAAATCCTGTATTCTGGCAGGATGCCCTGAGAAGGGGGTAGTTTTGGATCCTTTTCTCGGAAGCGGAACAACAGCCCGTGTCGCCAAGGACCTGGCGCGAAACTACTTTGGAATCGAATGCATCCCGGCATACTGTGAAATGGCCCAGCGCCGCCTGGCAACTTAGTTTATGACAACTTCGTCGCTTGCCTCCAACGATCTGGTTGGATTTGAGGATCGCACGTTCCATTGATGATTTTTGGGTCGTGTAACTTCAGTTGGCAGGCAATATCAGCACAAACACGTTCTGTCGCCAGCGCCGTGTACGCGTGAACGTTAAGCGTTGGAAATCGCTCTTTGAGCAACCCAAGAGAACGATATTCAGGCCGAAAGTCGTGTCCCCACGAGCTGATGCAATGGGCTTGTTCGATTGCAAACATAGCCACATCCTGTGTCCCCAACAGATCCAACATTGGCTCGGTAATCAACCGTTCCGGTGAAACGTACAGCAGTTTCAATTCACCCCCACAAAGTCGCACGATAACCTCACGCTGTCGGTGAACGGGCAAGGCACTGTTGACACATGCTGCACGGATGCCAGATTTTCTAAGTACATCTACCTGATCCCTCACTAGTGAATTCAAAGGGGATACGACAACCGTAACTCCACGAAGACAGAGTGCCGGAGCCTGAAAACAAAGTGATTTACCTCCTCCGGCCGGTAGCACCACGACCGAATCACGCCCGGCCAGAACGTTTTGGGTCGCCTCCCTCTGCAGCGGTCGTAACGCACCATAGCCCCAATACCTATCCATCACTTGCAAAAGACGCTGACGCCGGTTGATCGGTATACGTGCCATACCATGCTCCTTTCATGTTCAAGATATATAACCATGTCGATTAGTATACATATATACACTATTCTCGGAAGGCCTTTTAGAATTTTTTTTGGCCGGTATATGATGGTCCTATGGCCAGGCAAGAACAAGAACGCGAGAATCTTCTCCGCGATGCGAAATCGTTGACCGAACGTGCAGAGCTGATCGTCGCAAATCGAAACGAAAACGTCTTTTTTGGTTTTCGTCGAGAAGGATCCTGCAGTGTTTATTTGGGTTCCGACCCCGTTTACCACTTCAATTCTGCGGGGGAACTTCGTCGGGCCTTCGCCAAGGGTCTGCTGTACAAGGCCGATCGTGGCCGCCTGGCTTCTCTCAACCGCCGTCGGCATGACCACGAAATCCAATTACAGCGACACGATCTGAACCACCTGGAAATCATCGATTTTTGCCAACAGGTAGAGCAGGATTTGGCGGAGCTAAAAAAAGTAATCAAGTCGAATCAGTACAAACTCGTTGGCCAGGTACCCGAGACGGTAGATATCATCGCAAAATTTGCACAGTGGTTGGCGCAACAAGATGGGCAAATAGAGATTGCCGAGTTGCCTAATGTAAAGTAGCAAATGGCCTTCCAACATGGGGAGTAGCCTGCTGGCCAGCAGGCTACTCCGCCATATTTTCGCGAACAAATCGCACGGCCGGTTTGCCTGTGGCAGCTGCCACCTTAAGTTTCTCGGCGACATACCGTTGTACCGTGCGACTACCGGGAACTCTAAAATTATCCCCCTTCTGCAAGACGGGACGCTGTTCTACAATCCCACCAAAACTGTGGGATCCTGCCGCTTGACAGGGAATCCAGTGCCCCTGTTTCGTCTCGTCGGCCAGATAAAATTCTGGATAACAGTGGCCCGGCACCCACACCGTACGTGCCGGGATTCCATTGGCGCGACAAAGGGCAATGAACAGAGATGTGAGTTCTTCGCAATCACCTGTGCCATCACGTAGCGCGGCCAGTGCGCCTTTCAATTTACCATTTTGATAATCGACGTTTTCCCGTACCCAGTCATAAATGGATTCCACTTTTTCCCATGCGGACTCTTGATCCTTCGTAATCTCCTTCGCCAATTTTCGAATTCTTCCATGTCGGCTTTCGATATAGGGACTCGGAGCGAGGAAACGCCGTGTCTGACGGTCCATCTGCTTGGGTAATACAAACTGACTGGTGTCTTCGGGCGCAATCAGTGTACGTCGATTCACTTCTACGGTGACCATCGCGTGGGCTTCATCACCACCCTGTAACAACGCAATGGAGACGACCATCTGTTTCACACCACCCTCAAGCATCTGATAGGAAACCTGTCCGACATTCGCTGAAACGTCCTCATCAAAAATCCGCACGGTTTGTTCTGGCCAATCAGCAGGTACTGGAATCGTCGCGATAATACCTCGACAAGGTCCTCCGACAGCCTGAATCACCACTCCAATCTTGTAGCGGCTAACATGTTCCTCGCCCAGTCGCACCTGCGTTGGTGAACCGGTACTGGTCCCGAACGGGGCAAGAACAGCCCCCTGACCCGTCTGACTGACGTTGACCAATATCGCCGCGAATAAGACAGACAATAAGCGCATCTCTCTATTGTAGTCTCCCGCCATGCAGAATCGAGCAATTCGTTACTAGAAAATTACCCGCCGCAAACAACTGTGTTCAGGACAGCACAGTCGGTTCGCGACGGGCAACGTGGCTACTTACAGATCTAAGAAAACCCGAATCAGCAGCGGGTCACTGCGTGTAAGGCACTACATTAGCGGGTGGGGCACCAACCACCGAACCCGGTGGTGTCGAATAGGGCAATACGGTGCCCGGGACAGCGACGGCGGGACCACCAAATGCAAATGGGTTCGGCCCACACGTGGCACGAGGAGCACCCTGGCGACATCCAACCGCTGCCAACATCATCACCGCTACAACCAATACGACAAGTCGATTTGTCATCGGGAGCACCTCCCCCTAAGTGTTGAAACTGCTTGGACAGACAACTCTACACCATCTCCCGTGTTGTGCAAATAAAACGTGTGATTTTTTTCAACATGGAATTTTCAAAATGACAACGCACGACGTTTAGAAAATGCTACATTTGTATGGGTATGTCTGTCCGAACAGTTTCGGAGCATTGGCTAATGCGTTATTTTGATTGTAATTTCTTTTGTCGAGCTGTTTGCAGGTGGTTACTCAGCGTTTGCTTTCTCACGTTGACGAACCTCGCCCAATTGGATCAATCCAACATCTGGGCACTTGAAAACAATCCGGTAAGGCTAGCGATGACAACATCGTCAGCCGGTCTCAACTCAATTCCCCAGACACAACCACCTGACGCTGAGGATCGATCGTCCGTTAAAACAGATAGCGATTGTAACGATCAGATCTGGTTAGTGAGTACGCGTCATCTGAGTAATCCATCCCGTAATACAATGGAATTTCCAAATTTTTCTCTACAACGATACGAAGCCCGTTCGACATGGCAAGATTCCAGTCTCGATGATTTTATTGAATCTGAGGATCCCAACGCCGTTACGATATTCTGGGTACACGGTAATCAAGTCGACTCTGTTTCGGCGAAACAGCGCGGAATGACCGTTTATCGAAATCTGGCCGCAAGCTCGCAACAGGATCGACCTGTCAGAATGGTGATCTGGTCGTGGCCCAGCAGTCAAATTCGGCGTCATCTCAAAGATGTCCGAGTCAAGGCTCAACGAACCAATTTACAGGCATTGTATCTCGCCCAATTCTTAGTTCGATTGTCTGAGGAAAGCCAAGTGAGTCTGACAGGATTCAGTCTTGGTGGAAGAGTCGTTACTGGAGCCCTGCATTTAGTCGCGGGGGGCACATTGTCCGGAAGGCAGTTATCACCCGGTGCGGCAAAACCAGGAAATTTTCGTGTTGTTTTGTATGCTCCTGCCATTCACAACGACTGGTTGCTTCCCGGCAAACCTCACCAGCTAGCCATGTCCATGGTCGATGGGGCCATGTTGATGAATAACGACTGCGATCCCATCCTGAAAAGGTACCGATTTATCACCAAGTGCGGAAATCCAAAAGCGTTGGGTTATGCTGGGTTAGCGGGAATTCATAAACTCGGCGAAATAAAAGAACGCGTACAACAATGGAACGTCTGCCGCCTGGTTGGTAAAACCCATGACTTGCTGAGCTACCTCTCCAATGGTTCCATCATGAATCGCACGAGACGATATGTGTTCTGGGATCCCCTTGACATATGATCACGTCGTGTCGTAGTCACCCACAACCAAAACCCTGGGATCCTTCTGACTTTGTTCTGACAGAAAAAGTGGACACCCTGAACAGGCCTGCTAATCTCAACCTTCTGTGATTTCGTAAATGATACCTGTTGCCATTCTCTTTGGTGCTGGTAAGTGCGTTTCTCAAAATCGTTCCGGTGACGATTATCACGCCATGCATGTTAGCCAACATGATGGAAAAGATTCTTCACTGGCTCCTGATCTGCTCTTTTGACAATTTTTAAATATGCTTTCATCAAGGGGCTACCATCGGTACCTCAACTCTCTAAAATAATTGAAAACGTTCTGAAGTCACGCATAACGGTGGTAACGATGAAATTCATTGAGTTTTCCGGCAAGACCCTACGGGACCTGGTCACCGAAGAGGAAATGCCATCTCAAGATCTTAATGCCGCTGGCGTTAATGACAACACGATCGTTAGGATCAATCAACAAGGCGATATCGAGATTCGCAGACCGGCCAAATGGGATGTCATTGGCGGACTACTTGGCGAGTTTGAAAAACGGGTAAAAGAATCCACCGGAATGGACTGGGCTTAGGCGTGTTATTGCGCAGAGGAACGGGATCCGTTGGGTGACCCGCTGATGTTTGCGCCTTCAGGCAATGGTCGGCCAGCCGTGAGATAGCCGAGTCGGTACAATTCGTTTTTCAGCAAACGAAATTGGTCAAAACTGTCGGGATAGGTCCAGATCGTTACCGTGGTTCGGCGAGAATCATATTTCGATATCAACGATCGAAACTCCGAATTCGGTGCCAGAGCATCTTCTAAAGGCACGCCAAGAGGCTCTTCACTGGGGATTAATTCAAATTTTGAGATGAAGACAACATCGCGTTGTGCAGGTCCTACCGGGGTCTCTGTTTCTAAAGCACGGCGAGCCACCGTATAACGGAGAATGAATCCTCCGATTTCTCCTAACGTATCTGAAAATTGATCGGTTTCTTTAAGTTTCCAAAGCCGGTTTTTCCACTGCTTCTCAAGGCGTTTGACAATCTCGTTCAAGGGAACATACGTCAATCGTCCATCCAGCAATCGGAAATGAATCTCGTCACCAAATACTGTTTTTGCCAACGGTGTCGGAATGTGTTCCAAAGCAATTGGATTGCTGATTTGTGTCTCAAGTACCCGCTGCCGATTGATAATATTATCTAAATCATGTCGAGCTTTCTCAATCAATTCAATTTCTTCCCGATGGGCACGTTCGGCTTCACTCTGAGTGACATAACATTCCTCCAGTTCTCGTTTTAAAGCAGTCACAACAACCTGGAGTCGGCCACGCTGGTTATATCGGGCAATTAATTCATGATTGACCGTGTCAATTTTCGTCTGGATTGTTTTGACGCCTGACGTTACATTTTCAACCAATTCTTGTGCCGCTTTCAACTCTTCAATTGGAACATTGTCTGGTTGCGTGACGAGACTTGTCTGTGTGTCGGCGGCCGCAGCTTCCAGGGCATCCTTGGCCCGAACACCAATGACCATCACTAAAATGATCAAAATCCCTACCAAATTGGCAACAATGTCTAGGAATGAATCCTGACCGGGTCCCTCCTCTTCCTGGCGGCTTCTTCTGCGCCTCATGAATTTCCTCCGGTCACCTCAATGCCACTTCCTTTGAGCAATCTCTTCAACTGGCAGAAGCGTTCAAAGCCTGTAGGTCCAACCTCAACTTCCAGAGTTGGTTTCCAATAAGAATTCTCACCCGCTATCCCCCAACTCTGCGTACGCTCGGTGAGTGCTTCGACCAAACGATCGATCCAGTTCGACTGATTTTCAAGTGAGTCAATGGTCCGTGGCACGTCACGCGTTCCTGATTCGGGAAAAATGACGATGTAATTAGCATGACAAGCAATCCGTATAGGACGTACAAACCCAACACCACGTTTACTTCGCAAAGCCCAGTGGGCACCACGCTGTTTAGCCAGAGGAGGCGAGGAGGCCGATTTTGCCTGACCAGTAGTCACTGAACTCGACTGGCCTGCCGGCGCGGAACCCTGTGCCGCCGATTGATTTTTCCCTCGGTCACCGGCCGGGGAATTGGGATTGCCCAATTCGGCGATGGCCCCTTCTGCTGGACCACTAGTTTGGAAATCGTTTGCATTGACTGGCGATTGGTCTGCCAGCTCATAAGTGGAAGATGCTCCGTCATTTTCTTCGGCAGCACCCACGCCAGATGATGTTTTACTGGCTGTTTCACCTGGATGCGATGATGATTTTCCAAACAACGGCTCGTCGCTGTCTCTCCGCCCCCCAATCGGAACAAAACCGTTTTCCCGAGTAGCAACGAATCCGTGACTGCCGCCAGTACGAAGTCGACTGGGAGCTGTTTTCGCTAACCTTTGCTGCCGACGTCGCGCTTCTTCAACGACTTGTTGAAGCACCTTTGACAACTCCAGATCCGGGTCAGGAAACTGTAATTTCAGATCCTTGTCAATCAATTCATAACCGAATTCCGAATCCCAAGCCGCCATCGCCTGCCTGGCTGCACTGTACGATTTCGCGCCACCGGGTCGAACAATCAATAGAGGATAAGGCTCGCCCTGATCGCCAGCAGTGTCGTAACGAGCCCAATGTTCTCGGATCGCTCTCAGTGCCGAAGCCAGAGCATTTCCCGATCCCAGTGGTTGGCGAAAATCGTCCTGGGTCAATTCGATTTTCTCTGGTTGAATTACCACACGATCGTATAGGCATTCCACATAAATAGGACGACGTTGTGTCCCATTGGGACCTTCGTAAGGAATGAGTGCGTAAGAACGATTACCCCCGGCAAATTCAGATTCTGTTTTCCGCAGCAATTCTATTGCGGTTTGAACCTCGTTCTGAATCCTGTTGCGCTCTTCACGAATAACCGCCAAATGGATCTCCAAATTGGTTTGAGGTTGTTCAACAGCTGCACGCTTCACCTGTAGATCCTGAAGTTCTTCTCGCAGCCGGCGAGCATGGTCCTCCAGGCCACTGAGACGTAATCTCTGTTGGGTCAGCTCTTGTTTTTTATTGTGGAGCGACTGCTCGACAATTCCAGATTGCTGGCGACAACTCTCGAGCATTTTGGATGTGGAATCATCGACAACTTCTGACTGCCTTGAATCGCCAACCTGCTGAACCGTTTGCGCAGAAACTCTTGCCTGCTGGACAACAACCACCAACAGAACAATCAAAGCCCCCATTGTACAGATAAGAACTGCAAGGAAGGGAAACATTGAAGGTGCGGTGTCCGAGCCTGCTCGTCGCCGCCCGGTCATGCTGCACGACCTTCCCTGGCCGCGTCAGAATTGGCAATCTCAACACAAGCAGCACTGTTCGACCCGTTGCCAAGCTTTGTATTGAGCAGATGGATCGCTGCCGACAGGCTCAACACGGTATCCTCAAAATTTTTGGACCCCGACAATGCTCGAAGATTGTCGTTGAGCGCTTGTTCAAGTTTCACAATATCGCCGGTGGCCGTCACCACCTTGACCAACATTTCGCTTTGCCGTGCTAACGAATTATTTTGTTCTTCCAGGCAACGCGCATTATCCAACATGGCAGATTGAATTTGGCACCAGAGTTGTTCACCACGTCGTGCAGTTTCTGTTTCCGACAACTTAATCTGCTCGGCATGAAGTACCAAGGAATCACTGAGTGATTCTGACAAGGAATCCCTTAATTGCTGGGCGCTGGACCGCATCAACTGATCCCATTGATTGTGGGTGACGGAAATCGTCTCACTCCAGATTTCTGTCTGTTGACGAACCAGGCTGTCGGTAGATCGTACCACCTGTTCGGCCATGCGCTGGATACTGTTCAAGTGTGGATCAGTAGCTGTTCCAAGTTGCTCGAAGCGACCCATAAGCATCGCCTCGGTGCGCTGGTCAACCGTAGCCAATAACTGATTTTCAAACTGACCGGTGATAAACATCTGAAACATCAAAACTAAAGACAATGATAACGCTAAAGCCGTCGTGTCAAATGCGACGCTCAAACCAGCCAACAGGCTTTTCATGGCTTCCTGTGGCGACTCAACAAGCGTTTCCGGACTAAGACCTCCCAATGCCATCGTGATTCCGATGACCGTGCCGAGGAACCCTAACATTGGAGTTGCCCAAACAATGATCCGAACCAGGCTATTTCCTTCATGTAAACGATCCGCATCGTTATCAGCTAAATAGCGAAGTTGTTCGTCTAAACCGCTAGCAGAATCCGATCGTCTTACAAATTCCAACGCGTCTCGTAGCCGATTTCCCAGATAGCTGTTTTGGAGTCGTTTTGGCAAATCACCAAGCTCCTCCAGAAAAACTTTGCATTTTGACGTTGGATCACCGCTGATCTCACGTTCGGGAAGCACGATGTGGTCCATGGAAAATATTTGAAACGCAACATCCAATGTCTTAATCAAGAGGGCCGTCACACCAACAAAGAACATGGCGGCTTCAATGTACTCCACAATGTGGCCGGCGAAGTATCGCTGGATGAGCGGATAAGTAATGAACCCCTGATGAATCAATGCATAAAATCCGACCCAGGCTGCCATACCCCAAATAATGGGCCATCCCAAACTGGAAAGTATTGAAGAGATGAATCGTTGTGCGTTGCTGTTTGGCACCCCTACATTCCTTTCTTGATCGATCTTTTGTCTTACCCTCAAAATCGGCGTAATCGATACAAATCAATGAGTCCTAATTCCGAAAAATAGCAGGCACTGGCCCAGATTTGACTTATTAGCTAGCAATCACAATCATTCCAGTCGATAAATATTACCAAAGTTAACCGGCTGTTTCGCCGATATTTTGAGTCACCGCCCTCGACTGTCGGTAGCCATTTTGAACCGCAAGCACTGCGTTTGAGAAATCCCAGGGGGGACTTTAGTCCGGTGATGGCCCAAATGGGCCACCCGGACTTTTTTATTTCGTTTCCAATGGACTTGGTCGATCACACTCCAATCCCGGGAAGCAAAAGCAGCCAACGGCAGCTGCAAAGAAAATTGGCCGCTAGTACTCAACTTTGACCAATTTCAAGAATAGTCAGCGCCAATCAAACATGGGCTTACCCAAAAACTTCGTGAACCACTTCACCTTCATCCGCGATGCGGATCGGACGGCCGATAGCACTCATATTTTCATGATCCGGGTCAATGTTCAGACTTGAGCAAAAAGTGCGAAACAGATCCGGCACACTCACGGGTCGTTCAGAGACATTCGTGCCCGCCACATTGGTACTACCAATCACCTGACCACCATACACACCGCCACCTGCCAAGGCGACATTAAACGCTTTTGGATAATGATCCCGTCCTCCACGTCCATTAATCCGTGGCGTACGACCAAATTCACCCATCCAAATGACAAGCGTCGTATCCAAAAGATCCCGTTGCTTCAAATCTCGTAGCAGCTGGGCATAGGGTCCATCCACACTCCCACACATCTCTCGATGATTTGCAAAATTGTCCTGATGAGTGTCCCAACCGTTGATGGCCACTTCGACGAATGTCACACCCGATTCGATCAATCGCCGGGCTAACAAACAACCACTACCAAACCCACTGTTGCCATAGGCTTCACGGGTTTTTGCATTTTCTCTGTCCAGGTCAAACACCTCCATGTTCGGGCTTGTAATCATTTTTGCTGTTCGCTGATAGAGATCTTTATGATCCGTAACATCCTGACGGCCTTCCGCTTCAGCGTAGGTCTGCTCAAGCCGATTGAGCAACTCCAAACGACGTTGGTACCTTCCACGACCTGTTGGTATCTGGACATTACGGGGCGGTCGATCAGCTGAACGCATTACAAAAGGATCATAAGCAACACCTAAAAATCCTCCATTGCCACCACCACGCCCTCGAGCTCCAATGCGAACAAAACTGGGTAGTTCACCAGCGGGATCACTCAACTGATGACTCACCAAGGAACCAAGTGTGGGGTGTTTGACGCTGGCACTGGGCAAATATCCAGTGTGTAATAAAAAACTGGCTCGCGGATGACTTCCCTCTTTGCTGTTGACCGATCGAATTATGCAGACATCGTCCATGACCTGCGCCGTCTCGGGTAGATTTTCTGCAATCTGAATACCCGGTACCGAGGTTGAAATTGCCCGAGTTTCCCCACCATTGGCATGGTTTGGTTTAGGACTGAACGTTTCGAATTGACTTGGCCCGCCCTGCATCCACAGTAAGATACAGGCCCGGTTCTGTTGACGAAGCCGCGCTGCCTCGACAGCCATTCTTTCTACCCAATTAAGTGATCCCGTGGCCATTGCAGCAGCGGTGATGCCCCGTAAAAAGGATCGACGTCCGACAACACCATGACGATTGACTGCCAAGTCCCATTGCTGATGAAGTTCGATACTCATCGTCAACTACTTCCGTTGTAAAAATTCTGTTGAATTGACTAACGACCAAAGGATA
>Ga0310124_10002661_pt1 | contig 12221 bp, 1 predicted proteins | sample CB11b_AW_Bot5_MG_FD_203507 | JGI IMG/M metagenome (GOLD analysis project Ga0310124, IMG submission 203507) | Marine microbial communities from Western Arctic Ocean, Canada - CB11b_AW_Bot5 | ecosystem: Environmental > Aquatic > Marine > Oceanic | place: Canada: Western Arctic Ocean | collected...
GGAACGAGTTTGGACAGGTTACTTTAAGCCAGGCTTCCACGTTGGACTACGAGGGTGAAATCGTCCCGCTTGGTGATGGTATTTCCGCCCAACATGTTCTTTTCATGATTGATAGTAATTATGGTGGTGGAGCGGATCCGTTTGTAGGACTCAGCGAGGTTCAGTTTTTCGGCGCAGCTGGCCCGCCACCCACCGAATCGGAATGGAGACGTGATGCGGGGGGTAATTGGGATTCGAGTTTCAACTGGAGCAATCATATTGTTCCCAACGACGATAACCGTTTAATGGCCATATTCGGTTCTGCGATTAATTCACCACGAACCGTCGTAACCGACGAGGGCGTCACGATCAATGGCGTTACGTTTGACAATCCGGTGAGCTACGGAATCGCCGGACATGGATCGGTCGATCTTGATATGAACACCGGCTTAACACAGAATCCGACCATCAATGTTGTGCAGGGGCTGCACGAGTTTCAGGTACAGGTCAACTTGAATGGTGATACCGAGGTCAATGTTGCGGCTCCCAGCGCAGTTCTGGAGTTTAATAACCGTTTGAATTTGAACGGCAATGCGCTAACCAAAACGGGTGCCGGCACATTGGCCATTAATAATGTTTTGGCCGGAGGTACACTCGGTTCACTGGACTGTCAATCGGGTACCTGCATTGGTTCGGGAACGGTTCAGGGAGACCTTGCCAATGGGAGTGTGGTAGCACCAGGTAGCAGCACGGGTGTGCTTTCGGTAGCTGGTAACTATACGCAGTCAGGCACAAGCATATTAGCAATCGAGTTAGATAGTAATGGAGGCATTGCTAACGGAGATTACGACCGCCTCGCGGTGACCGGTTCGGCAACTTTAGACGGAACCTTGGATTTACAAGTCGATGCCGGCTACGTGCCGACCATCGGTGATGCGATGCCAGGTATTTTGACAGCTGACGCGGTGACGGGCGTTTTCGGGACGGTGAAAAATGTCGTTATCAACGGCAGAATGGGGCTGGCCGTAACCTATTCCGAAACTGCAGCCGATGTTCGTGTGGCACTGCGTGGTAATGTGGATGTGGCCACTGGCGATGTGGATGTGGACACCGGCGATTTAACAACCTCGATCATCAACTTTACCAGCGCCAGTGGTACGGGTAAGACATGGGCCGATGGCGATATGGACGGCGATGGCGATGTCGATACGGGTGATTTGACGACGTCGATCATCAATTTTACCAGTGCATTGTCCGGTGGAGCAGCGGCTGTTCCCGAGCCATCGACGGTGGTCATGCTGTTGCTGGGGTTGGTCGGAATCTTTGGTTTGCAAACGAGGCGAGCGATGAATTTAACTGTTACAAAAATCGGCATCTCGTGTCTGTTGATGTTCCTCGTTACTGGTTCCTTTAGCAGTATCGTCTCGGCGGACCTTCTCAATCAGTACCTCAATGATCCCAGCCTTTGGGTTGACGGTGATCCTTTTGGTCAAGGTGGCGGTTCGACGAACATCATGACCACCCATAGTTCATCATTGAGTAACGCGGGTCCGATGTACGCGTCCGAACGTCTTGTCGACGGAAATTTCGCTGGTGAAAGCCCGGGCCAAGGAGAAACGGGTGGGGAACTTCAGGCCAGTGGGTTTTACGGTCATACGACGGATCCGGATCCGCATATGTGGGTTACGCAGCCTCAGACTGTCAGCGAGCAGTTTGTCAGTTTCAGCTTTTCCGATGGTCCTCATGTTTTTGACGTGATGCGAGTTTGGAACCAGAACGAAACGACACCGCCCAATGGAAGTGATGAAACGGATCGCGGGATTAAGGAAATGTGGATTTGGTACTCCAATGAAGAGGTTTTACCTCCCATTATAGGTGGTCCGACAGATACCGATCCCGGCCAGGGTTCGGGTTTGTGGACCTTGGATCGGAACCTGAGTCTCAACCGGGCAGAACAACCACCAGCGGGCACCTATGACGGTGAAACGGTTGATTTGGGTGATTTCACGGCGAGACATGTGCTGTTCATGATCGAAAGCAACCATAGTAATGGAGGAGATCCTTTTGTGGGCTTGTCCGAAGTACAGTTTTGTGGCTCGGGTTCGTGTGCAACGGGTCCCGTACCAACTGAAAGTTATTGGAAAAACGACGAATCTGGCGATTGGGCTGACAATTCAAACTGGTCATTCGATGCGCCGGGCGTTGGTAACACAATGCCGGCCATCTTGGGCTCGAGTATCCTTGAAAATCGCACGGTGTTTTCCGATCAAGCAGTATCGGTCAATGGCATTACGTTTGATAATGCTTTCGGCTACGTGGTTGCCGGACAAGGGGCTCTGAATCTGGTGGCTGACACTCCGGGGAATCCAGTGGTAAATGTTGTGCAAGGAAGTCATGAGTTTCAGATTCGTGTGAACCTGCAGGCCGATACGGGAGTCAATGTGGCGGCTCCGAGTGCACTGTTGTCATTCAACAATGATCTGGATTTGAATGGTAATACACTGACAAAAACGGGTGCTGGAACGTTGTTCATTAACAACAAACTTAACCTCGGCACAGGGGGGACGATTGACTGCCAGGGAGGGGTATGCAGTGGTGGAGGTACCGTGGGGGGCAATCTGTCCAATAGTGCGATTGTATCACCGGGGAACAATGCTGGTTCCCTCACGGTCAATGGTGATTTGACGACCTCGATGATAAACCTTACCAGTTCTCAAAGTGTGTCTGCAGTGCCTGAACCATCGGCGATGTTATTGTTGGTGTCGGCTGTGATTTGGTTGTTCGGATTGCGAACAAGACGGTGACCTGGAAGTTGTGCGTTACAGGACAATCCGTTTCTAATCACCCGTTGTCTGCAGATGCGTTGTTGTCAGGTGCCACACCAACAGCCGGTCTCAGTGACTCCGAGTAACGGTGAACGGGTGAGCCGGGATCCGGTATTTCGCCCGCGAATTGCTGATTTCATTTATAATGATAGAAACAGGGATCTGTCTGTGAAATTGGCAGGCATCTTCGCTCACGATCGTCAATTCCAAGGATTTTGTTCTCATGACACAGTTTTCGGCCTGGTCTTTCAATCGACACTCACCAACTCGTATGCGATGCTCTGCGTTACGTCAAAAGTTTCGGCATTGTTGCCGCCATGAGTATCTCGAAAACCGAATCGTGCTGGATGCGACAGTCGTATTCAACGAGATCATGTACAACCCGGCTGGTGATGAAACTTTAGAGTTTGTGGAACTCTATAATGAGAACGCAACTAACATCGATGTGTCGGGATGGTCCATCGAAGGCGGCATTAACTATACATTTCCCGATCCGACCGTTATCGATGGACGGAGTTACCTGGTCGTCGCAGCTGATCCCATGGCGCTGGGCATTTCGGGAGGCTTTTCCGATGCCCTGGGACCGTTTTCTCAGGGACAACTCAGTAACGGTGGTGAAGAACTCCGTCTGATCACTCATGCGGGACGCCGTATGAGCCGTGTGGATTACGACGATGGCGGAGATTGGCCGGTAGGTGCTGATGGCTCGGGTGTTTCTCTGTCTCGAACGAGTATCCATACCAACTGCGAATTGCCTGAGAGTTGGAGCGTCAGTAGCCAGGTTGGGGGAACTCCTGGAGCAGATAACTTTCCGGATCCCTCCTTGCTGCCGCCGGTGACCTTTACCTATGTCGACAGTGGCAGCAGCGTACGCGTACGAGTGCCCACCTCGGCTGGTAATTTGACATGGAACTCAGTGGATTGGAACGAACCTGGTTTTGACGATACGGCTGCTGGTGGCTGGTTGGATGCAGCAGTGGGCCTTGGTTTTGACACTTCCGGTAGCACATCGATTGCCGACCTGCTCGATGCGCAGGGTGATATCGAGTCTCAGATGTACAATCAGAATGCGACCGGCCTGGTTCGTGTTCCGTTCAATATTAATGACGCGTCGGCCCTCAGTCGCTTGGATTTGACGGTAGATTACAACGATGGTTACGTTGCCTATCTCAACGGTAGCGAAATTGGCCGACAAAATGCGCCGATCAGTCTGGCTTTCAATTCGACGGCAACTACGACAGTTGGTGAGTCCGATCGTGATGGTGATGGCGGTTTGATCAACACTTACGTTGGGGCTACCAGTCCGTTGGGGAACCAGGCAGGTGGCGGTCCGGCTGTTTCCAATATCAACGTAACTGCAGGACCAGCGCCTTATCTTGGTTCGCCAACCTACGACAGCTTTCGACTGGTCGATGGAACCGGCTTTTCAAGCTGGAGCAACAAGCCTTCTGCTGATCAAAATTGGGTTGATGCCGATGGCGACGGTGTACCGGAGATTGACAGCGAAGTGAATCACGGCATGATGTCGCTCATGACAAATGGTGGCACCCAGGCGGATCAATGGATCAGTTTCGACCTGGGGCAATCGACCTCATTGGACAAAATGTGGATTTGGGGATTCAATGAAATTGATCGCGGCAGTTGTCCAGTTGGTAACTGTACTCTTCGTGGGGTGAGCGCTGCCCGGATCTGGTACTCGGATGTGGTCAGTCCAACACCTGCTACCAATCCTGCAGAGGCCGAGTGGACGCTGTTGGGCAACACGACGGTTCCACAAGGCACTGGGTTGGACGGGTTTGATGATGTGGCTGAAGTCCTCTTTCATGGCGCCCAGGCACGACATGTTTTGATCGACGTGGAGAGTACGCACGGATTGGATCAGGGTAACGGTGATGTTTTTGTCGGTCTTAGCGAGGTTCAGTTTCTTTCAGGAAGCAGTAGTGCAGATACGGCTCGAGATACGATCGATCTGTCGGCGCATATGCATCAGTTAGTCGATGGTGAAAACCTGCTGGCGATTCATGGTTTAAATTCTGCGGTTTCCGATGGAACATTTTTTGTACAGCCAAAAATGACCGGTGTGTTGCGATCGCAGTTTGTACCCGAGACCACGTACCCAACGTTGATTGGAACATCTGCTGACGCTCGAGTGTTGGTGCCTTCGCAGCAGAGTGACCTGACATTCAATGCGTTCGATTGGAATGATCCGGAGTATGACGACCTGGCGGCGCCTGGCTGGTTTTCTGCGAACTTGGCGATTGGTTATGACAGCGGTGGTGGTTTGGTCGGAAGTCAATTACATGTCAACGGAGATATTGAGTCCCAGATGTTGGGGCAAAACAGTTCCGCTTTGATTAGAATTCCATTTGAGGTAACAGAGAAAAATGAACTGCAGGCGCTCACATTCAATCTCGCCTACGATGATGGGGCCGTTGTGTATCTCAATGGGCAGGAGGTCGTTCGTGAAAACTCGCCCGCTGATGTGTTGGCTTATGATGTGTCAGCTGCCAGTTCTTCTGGTGCCACCATGATCAACGAGTATCAGGCGGCATTACCCAATGGAGGCGGGACGACGAATATCACGACACTTGCGAGTTTTAATGGAGGTGCCGATCCAGGAGCGGCGGGTGCGGATACCACCTATGGCTCCGATCGACTTGTGGACGGTAACTTTGCCGGCTTTAGTCCTGGACAGGGAGACGTTGGTGGTGAGTTACAACCGAGTGGTTTTTATGGTCACACTACGGATCCTGATCCCCATATGTGGTTTGCTGGCACTTCTGGTTTTGGTCGCGTCACCATCAACGAACAGTTTCTCGGTTTCAGTTTTACAGAGGGACCACAAGTGGTGGAATCGATGCGAATCTGGAACATGAATGAGATCACGCCCCCTACCGGGTCGAATACGACCGCGCGCGGTGTGCGAGACATGTGGATCTGGTATTCCAGTGACGAAGTTATCCCAGCGATTTCACCGGGTGCTGGCGCTTTCAATCCGGGAGCTGGTTGGACGATGTTTGCCGGCCCGGGATCGGGGGACAAAGTGACCTTGAGTCAAGGGCCCGCAGTGGGCAGTTATGATGGCCAAACCGTTGATCTTGGTTTTGATGCTAAACATGTGCTGTTCATGATTGATTCGAATTATGGTGACGGCAACTATGTTGCCTTGAGCGAAGTGCAGTTTTTCGGCTCGTCGGGATTTTCCAGTGGGCAGTTTGATCTGACGACGGATCTCCCCAAATTGATCGATGGGCAGAACGTGTTGGCCATTCATGGTTTGAATGAGTCTGCCAGTGACCACGATTTTCTAATCAAACCAACGCTTTCGGCGACACGAGTCTCTGAGCCACCTCCTAATCTGGCCGATGCCCTGGTGATTAACGAGGTAGCACCGGCTACGGATGCTACGTTTTGGCTGGAATTGGCCAACGTCGGTTCCGGACCGATTAATGTGGCAGGTGTTGTGGTCACTGCCGTTGGAGTTGCTGGGGGTTCGCACACGCTCAGCTCTCAAACGATTCCCTCGGGTGGTACTCTGCAGTTAACCGAAGACACACTGGGATTTGATGCTGCGACCGGCGACAAACTGTTTGTCTATTCGTCCAGTCAGGCAAGTCTGATTGACGCTCGTGAAGTGACCAATCGCCTGCGTGGGCGCACGGCCGAGGGTCGTTGGCTTTATCCCGATGTGGCAACACCTGACGCTGCAAACAATTTTTCATTTCAAAGTGACGTGGTCATCAATGAAATCATGTTCCACCATCAGGCCAGTAAGGGATCTGATGATGGGGTGGTTGGTGAATACGCCTCGACAACCTTGGTGGAGATCGACGCATTAACCCCATGGCGTTACAACGAAACTGGTCAGCAGCTGGGTTCCAACTGGGCACAATTGTCACATACGGTTGATTCGGTGAATTGGTTTCAGGGACCGGCTCCTTTAGGGTTTGAGTCGAGTTCGCTCCCTGAACCGATTCGTACCGAGTTGACAGACCCGATGCTGAATGAACCGTTTGTCAATACACACTATTTTGAAACAGATTTTACGTTTTCAAGCGATCCAGCGGATTTCGTCGACCTGCAACTTCGCTACCTGATTGACGATGGAGCTGTGTTTTATCTCAATGGTGTCGAGCTGGCACGTTACAACATGTCAGGCAGTGTGGGCAGTTCGGTTCTGGCAGGGGATTCTGCATCTGCCACCATCGACAATGCCACGTTTTCCAGCGTGACGAACGTTGCCAACGAGTTGGTCAACGGTACGAATCGTTTGTCGGTTGAGGTTCACCAGCCTGGTACCACCAGTTCCGACATAGTGATGGCGGTTGAATTGACAGCGCGGGAAGAAATTGTCCAGGCTGTTGCTGCATCGGGTTACCACGAAATTAACGAGGAATGGTTTGAACTCTACAATCGTAACGCAGCGCAGTCGGTGGATTTAACGGGCTGGTCGGTGACGGGTGGCATCAACTTTGATTTTCCGGTTGGAACATCGATTGGACCGCATGATTATTTGGTAGTGGCCAATGATTCTGCCACCTTGCGCACAGAATTTCCCCAGATGGCGAGCAAGATTATCGGTGATTTTTCCGGTCGTTTGTCCAACAAAGACGATTTGATTCTTTTGCGTGATGCCAGCAAAAATCCTGCCGATGAGGTACATTATTTTGACGGCGGTCGTTGGTCACAGTTTGCTGATGGTGGCGGGTCGAGTCTGGAGTTGCGTGATCCGGCTTCTGATAATGCCCGGGCAGAAGCATGGGCGGCTAGCGATGAAACAGGCAAGTCAGTATGGCAGACCTACACGATGCGTCATACGGCTCATGCTGATACGGGTCCCAATAGCGGATTCAATGAATACATTGTTAGCTTGCTGAATGATGGTGAAGTCTTGATTGATGATATTCATGTCATCGAAGATCCCGACGGTCTCAATCGCGAGCTAATCCAGAACGGTACTTTTGAATCGGATTCGATTGGTGGTGGTCCAAGCAAATGGCGTATCATGGAAAATCATCACGGTACCGTGATCGATGATCCCGACAATCCTGGAAATAACAAGGTCCTGCATCTTCGGGCCACGGGTCGACATGATATCGTCAGTAATCTGGCTGAAACGACACTCAAGGCAGGTAATTCGTTCGTTACCATACGGAATGGTAGAGAATATGAAATTTCCTTGCGTGCCAAGTGGATCACTGGTTGCAGTCGGCTGAACAGTCGATTTTTTGTCTCGCGTGTGATGCGAACCGATCTCTTGACGGTGCCGTTGGATAATGGAACCCCGGGTGCTCAGAATTCGACGTTCACTGCCAATGCGGGGCCGACTTACAGTGAATTTTCCCATTCGCCGATCATTCCGGCAGCCGGTGAAAGTATTACGGTTTCAACTGTCGTCGACGATTCTGACACCATCGCATCCATGACCCTGTTTTGGAATGTCAACGGTGGTTCGTTCACCAGCGCCGCAATGAACCATCAAGGCGATGGAAAATACAGCGGGATCATTCCCGGCAGATCATCAAGCAGTAAAATCCAGTTTTATGTTCAGGGTCAGGATGCATTGGGGGCGGTATCCACTTTTCCAGACAAGGGAAGAGATTCTCGAGCGATGATTCGGGTCCAGGATGGGCAGCGGACGACCACGCCCATTGACACGGTTCGCATCATCATGACAACGGCCGAAACCGATGCCCTGTTTGACACTACGAAAATCAAAAGCGATGAGTTGCGGGGAGCAACCGTTGTTCACAACGATCGTGAAGTATTTTATGACGTAGGCGTTCGTCTGATTGGGAGTGTGCACGGTCGTCATAATCCCCAGCGGCAGGGCAGCTACAAGATTCAATTCCATCCGGATCAACCGTTTCGCGGCGTTTTGGAAACAATCGGATTTGACGGTTCAGGAAACTCCGCATTACTGAGCGGTCATGGCCACGATGAAATTCTTACCAAGACCTTAATCAACCGCGCGGGCGGCGCATTGGCCAGCCAGTATGATGATGTGGGGTATCTGATTGCGCCCAAGTCCCAGCATACCAGTGCGGTGATGATGGAATTAGCACGTTACAACAACCCGTTTCTGGAAGAGACCTACGGAAGTAGTGATGGAACATTGTTTGAACTGGAAGCGATCAATTGGGTACCAAATACAACCGGTGGGAGGGAAGGGTTCAAGAATGCATCGCCATTATTCAGCACAGCAATCGTGGCCAATACCGATATTTCAAATTTGGGTGATGATAAAGAAAACTATCGTTGGAACTTCTTAATTAAGAACAATCGTAATCGGGATGATTATAGTCGCATCATCGAGATGGCCAAGGCATTCGACCTCACGGGTTCCGCACTTGACAATGCGATGGAGGAGTTGATTGACATGGATGCATGGCTGCGAACTTTGGCCATGAATGCGCTGATTGGTGAAGGTGATTTCTATACCATGGGGGCCCAGTTTGCACACAACATGATGATGTATGTCAGGCCCAGCGATGGGAAGGTCGTGGCCATGCCATGGGACAACGATCACGGCTATGGCAACACCAGTGGTGGACTGATTGGAAGCAACCAGTGGAATCTGACGAAGATTGCCAAGCGGCCACAGAACCTACGTCGCTATTATGGCCATATGCTCGATTTGATTGACCGATCATTCAATCGCACCTATGCCGCACCGTGGGCAACGCATCTGGGATCGCTCACCGGTGAATCTTACCCGCACGCAAACTGGTTTGGTTCGCGGGCGAACTTTGTCACCAATCAGATCAAAAACTCTGCGCCTCAGGTTTCGTTTGCTGTGACTAGTAGTGATCCGTTGCACGTTGGTTCAAATAATATGGCAACGATTACCGGAAAAGGCTGGGTCAATGTCGAACAGGTTCGACTAACCAGCAGTGATCAGCCGCTTGAGCTAACCTGGAGCGCGGGTGGAGGAGCCAGTTATGCCAATACCTGGCAGACGACCATTCCCGTGGCATCGAACACTTCCACGGTGATATTAGAGGCCTACGATTTTCAGGGGAATGTGATTGGTACAGATTCGATTGTGATTAACAGTACCGCGACGAATGATGTTGTCGGATCGTTGCGAATCAGCGAGATCAATTATCACCCGGTGGATCCGACGCCAAGTGAACTGGGTGCTGGTTTTACTGACGATGATGACTTTGAGTTCATCGAGTTACAGAACATCGGTAGCCAGCCGGTTGCACTGGGAGGAGTTTCGTTTACCGAGGGTGTGGCCTACGCCTTTCCGTCAACTACCTCTGCACTTGCTGGTGGCGACCGGATGCTTGTCGTTCGCAATCAGGCTGCTTTTGAGTTGCGATACGGCACGGGGATCAATATCGCTGGTGAATATTCCGGAAGGCTTTCTAATAATGGCGAACGGATACGTCTGGAAACCAGCACGGCAGAAACCATACTGGACTTCAGTTATGGTGATTCCGACCCCTGGTATGAGCGGACCGATGGAGTTGGCGGAACGTTGGTTGTCAACGATGTGGCCGCTACACCGGTTGAACAATTTGAAAAATATTATCACTGGCGTGGCAGTACTGAGTTTGGTGGATCACCCGCTGCAGCGAGTGCAGATCCTGTGGGCATTGTCATTAATGAGGTGTTCACACAAACGGATCCACCAGTGGCTGAATCGGATTCGATTGAACTTTACAATCCGACAGGCACCCCGATTTCAATCACAGGTTGGTATCTGAGTGATTCAGGCGGGGATCTGCTGAAATACCAACTATCAGCAATGTCACTGCCCGCTGGTGGCTATTTTGTGTTGGACGAAAGTGACTTCAATCCGACACCGGGGGTTGACCCCAGCTTTGCTTTGAGCGGAACCCATGGTGACGATGTCTGGTTGACGATTTCCGATGGAATTGGCGGAATTTTGTCGTTTGTGGATGACGTGCATTTTTCGGCAGCGCCCAATGGTGAATCGTTTGCACGAGTACCCGACGGAACTGGTCGATTAGCACCGATGCAAAGCACGACGTTGGGGATGGCCAACGACGAGGCACGAGTCGGTTCATTGATCATCAGTGAACTGAATTACAATCCGGGTAACCCCAGTGCAGCTGCTCTCAGTTATGATTCAACAATCACGGCCGACGATCTGGAGTTTGTTGAGATCTACAATTCAGCGGCAGTACCCGTTGACTTGGCTCAATGGAGGATTCGGGGCGCGGTCGACTATGAATTTGGAGCTGGCACGATTCTGGGGGCTGAAGATGTCTTGGTGGTGACCAGCTTCAACCCGGCTGACCCGGGAAATGCCAACCGGCTGGCTGCTTTCCGGGTTCAGTATGGAATGGATGTGAGCGTACCGTTGGTTGGTGGCTACCAAGGTCAGCTCAATGACAGTTTTGAACGTGTGGAATTGCAACGACCCGGTAATGTACCGCTGGATGAACCCGCGGTAACTCCTCGATTGCAAGAGGACGAAGTCCTCTACGACGATTTGATTCCCTGGCCTGTTACGGCCGATGGTGTGGGCAACACGTTGCATCGGACTCATTCCACTGGCTGGGGTAACAACGCTTCGAGTTGGACTGGAGGTCCGCCTGGTCCGGGAAAGATGGATCTGCCGGGTGACACTGACTTGGACGGAGATGTGGACACGGGTGATTTAACCACGGCGATCATTAATTTCACCAGTGCTGGCGGTACAGGCAGAGTTTGGAGCGAGGGTGATTTTGATGGTGATGGTGACGTGGATACGGGCGACCTGACGACGGCAATCATCAACTTTACGAGTGCCAGGAACGGTCGTGCATCCCTGGCCAGTGCAGTAGCAGTTTCGAGTATCCCAACACCGTTGTCGGAAAACGAAGCTGAATTGGATCAAGCGTCTGAAATCGATCCAGTTGTGCCTGACGAAGAACAATCATCAACTCTTCCAGAGAACTCCAGGGCCAGTTACCAGCTAATTTTATCGCCAGCACCCGATTCATCGAATCAGGTCAATGGCTCACGAGAGGAACTGGCCAAACGTGACGAATATTGTGAAAACCTGGACGCTTTATTTGGGCAAATTGGAAATTGAGCCGTGATGATTTTTGTGTGGTCTTGTAAGTGAGCGATTAGGATGCATAATGGCCAACGGAAAGAACGTTAGCTCGTGTGGAGAGTACGAGTACTAGCGCGAATATCACGAACTCATTCCGCTTGATTTAATGCGAACCATGCCAGGCATATTGTCAACCTCGGTTGCTTACGCGGGATTCTTCTGTCGAATTTTCTTTTGCCCCTTATTGTTTTTCCTGTTGTCGGGAGCTGTGAATGCCCGCCAGCCACTGGAGATCGCGAAGGATTGTAAAAGTGAATACGTAATCGTTATTCCCAGGAAAGCGACCTCCGTCGTCCAGTACGCTGCACAAGAATTACAACATTTCGTGGCCGAAATTTCTG
>Ga0310124_10002666_pt1 | contig 12211 bp, 11 predicted proteins | sample CB11b_AW_Bot5_MG_FD_203507 | JGI IMG/M metagenome (GOLD analysis project Ga0310124, IMG submission 203507) | Marine microbial communities from Western Arctic Ocean, Canada - CB11b_AW_Bot5 | ecosystem: Environmental > Aquatic > Marine > Oceanic | place: Canada: Western Arctic Ocean | collected...
GCAGAATGCGCTCACACCCCGCTCCGGTGCGCATGCCAGTTGGAAAAATGCGCTGCCCGCTGAGTACCACTACACACACTGGACAGCGGATCGGACGATAGATCGGCTCAACAGGAATAGAACTGACCAACCATTTTTCCTGTGGATGTCCTTTGCCGATCCCCACAAACCGTTTACACCCCCACAGCCATATTGCGATATGTACGACACCGCAGAGATACCGCCACCCATACCCCAGGAGGACGTGAGCGCCAAACCGCCTCAGTACATCAGAGCCCGTGAAGGACAGCCCTATGGTGGATATAACACGCATAAGGGATGGTCCGGTGATCACCATCGGGAGATCGTTGCTCACTATTACGGATTGACCACGTTCATCGACGATTCCATCGGCCGTGTTCTGGCAGAGCTGGAGCGTTTGGGACTAGAAGAAAATACCCATGTGATCTTCACCTCCGATCACGGGGAAGGGCTGGGCGACCACGGTATCGCTGCCAAACCAATGATGTCCTACGAATGTGTGAACCGGGTACCCATGCTGTGGCGTCATCCCACCACGGTTCAGGCTGGCAGCACCTACGACGGTGTCATGACACATCTTGATCTGACTCCCACGTTTATCGATCTGGCCGGAGCGGAGCCGTTGCCGGGCATGGAGGGACGGTCCTTCGCCAACGTGCTGCGAGGAGAGGCGGCTGCACACAGAGATGCTGTGATCGTCGAACGGATAACGACACTGCCGGCTGTGGGGGAGGAGAGGGAGGCGCTGATACTCCGTGTTAAGATGCTGGTGACCGATGAGTGGAAGCTGCTGCACTATGGCTCGGCGCCCTACGGCGAGCTCTACAATGTAAAGCTCGATCCGGAGGATCTACACAATCTATGGGATGACCCTGCGTACCAGGATGTAAAGCGTGATCTATGTGAACGACTGCTCGAAGAATTGATAGATACCGAGTTGGGCGATCCGGCAATCATCCTGCAGCAACGAGGTATGGGAGGGGCACTGCGTGATGTGCGCCAGATGGAGAAACAGCCCGAGGCAAGAGCCGAGTTGCACAAGCGGATTGGTAGTATGGAATAGCATGGTGGAAAGGGCCAATGACCGACACTCTCTTCTCATACATCGAGCGCCTGCACGGTGGGGCCGAATGGGGCACCCTCCTCGATGCCGGCACCGGGCAGAAGTCACTCGACTGGATCACCAGCCTCGACACCAGGAGTTGGACTGCTGTCACCGGCGAGGCGGCGGTCGCAGAGCGTCTGACCACGGAGTTCGAGAAACAGATTCGCCCTCGTGACAGAATTGTCAGCGGCAACTGGACCGATCCCGCGCTGCTTTATGGGGATCGTTTCGACGTCGTGCTGGCAGATTACCTGTTGGGGGCCATCGCCGGCTTCGCTCCCTACTTCCAGGACCGCCTCTTCACCCGCCTCCGGCCCCTGGTAGGCTCAAGCCTGTATGCCATTGGCCTGGCGCCGTATCCGCAGAACGCTGAAAATCCGTGGGCTGAGGTGCTGCTGGAGATTGTTCGCCTTCGTGATGCCTGCATTCTGCTGGGCGGACGACGGCCGTATCTTGAGTACCCAGTGGACTGGGTCCTACGCAGTCTGGAGGGCTCCGGATTTGTCGTCGAAGAGGTCGAGAAGTTTCCGATTCGTTATGGCACCCGCTTTGTGCAGGAACAACTGAATGCGGCAGGCAGCGTATTGCCGCGGCTCGCAGATCGGGCACTGGCGCAGCAGTTGGAGTATGCCATCGCCGAACTGCGCGACCGGGCCCTCTCCTGCCACGCTGCCATGGGATCACAACCCTTCGGCGAAGACTGGATTGTGCTGGCGCGGCCGAAAATTCAGCACGATCATGCCTACATCCAGGGAGACACATAGATGATTGACCAACTCTTCGACGATGGCGCGCTGCGGGATTTCCTCCGCCATGGGTATGCCCTCATCGACAGCGATCAGCCACCCGAATTCCATCGGAATGTGTGCGATCGACTCGACCACATCATGGAATCGGAAGGCAATCCGGGGAACAATATTTTGCCCCGGGTGCCAGAGATCCAAACCATCTTCGATGCACCCAGCGTGCAGGCCGCCCTGACGCGGATCCTCGGCCCGGGATACGTCATGCACCCACATCGGCATTGTCATCATCGCCCCCCTGGTGCGGCGCCTCAAGGGTGGCACAAGGACGACTACGTTTATGATCAGAACGTGCGTCATCATCGGGGCCGCTGGGTGATGGCGTTCTACTATCCCCAGGCGGTTACCACCGACATGGGCCCCACAGCGATCCTCCCCGGTCAGCAGCATCATGATACGACCGCCGCGCTTGAGGCCGACCCTGCAGCCGAGATGTCCATCACCGGGCCCGCCGGTACAGTCGCCATCGTCAACTTTAATGTCTGGCATCGTGCGTGCGCCAACACGAGCCAGCTCAATCGCTACATGCTCAAATTCCAGTTTCTGCGCATGCAGGAGCCGACGCAGACCGACACCGGCGCCTGGGAAGACGCCGAGGGTGTGGCACGATATCAGTGGGATTGGTTGCGACAGGCTGCGCCCTGTACACCTCCAGCATCCGCATTGGATGGCGTCGATACGGCCATGGCCAAACTGCAGGGCGATGACGAAGCAGCGCGATTACAGGCGACGTACACGTTGGCTGGGATGGGTGCGTCTGTGGTGCCCGAACTCGTGGACTGCCTTCGTGCAGAAGCAACGCTGCGCGCAGAAGTCAAGATCGCGAAGTCCCCCGCCAATCCTGCGGGTGGCAATCCCGCCGATTTGGCATCCGCCCACGCCTTGGCTGCCATGGGCCCCAGCGCAATTGACGCACTTGTCGACCTCGCGGGTGATTCGAACTGGTCGGTCCGCGCCACGGCCGTCGATGTGTTGGGGACGATCGGTCGACAAACAGCCGACACCTCCAGCGCCTTGATCGGCGGACTTCAGGACGACAATTTTTGGGTGCGACGCAATGCGGCGGAAGCACTCGGCATCCTCGCCGCCACAGATGGCGCCGAGGACATCGGCCACGTACTGCAGGATGAAGATTGGCGTGTGCGCCTCAATGGGTCGGGTGCCCTCGCAAGAATCGGTCCCCCGGCTGCATCTCTGGCCGGCAAAGTGGTTCCGCTTTTGGCGGACGAGAATCGATACGTGCGGGACAGTGCGCTCCAGGCCCTACGCAGGTTTGATTCTCCCGAGGCGACAGACATACTGCTCAGGCATCTGACCACGTCCCGTTGGTGCCCGTTGACGAGTAAGGACAGCACGTTCTGAGCTCGCAGCGTCCGGAAGATGAAATCCCATAGTGGGGAAGTGACCCCGTATTCGCAGCTCTCGTCACCGAAATGATGACGGTAGTGGCGTCGTTTGAGTCGATTCAGAAGTCGAAAACGGGACAGGACCGGTGGTGCATGGCGTAGTGCAGACTATCATAGCAGACGTATCCGAAGGCGAATCCTGCAAACAGGGGCGCCGCGTGAGAGTTGCCCACAGCGAGCGCAAACACGAGATAGAAGAGCGCGGCGAGGGGTGTGCTGGCCAGCGGTGACACGACGATGTGACCGAGATCTGCCGGGAACTCGTGATGAAAGCCATGGAACAGGTAGAGGAACCGCCGGCCCATTTGCGAGCCCGGGTTGTGGTGGAAGACAAAACGGTGAATCAGATACTCGGTGAGGGTCCAGATGACAAAGCCGCCGCCGCACAGACCGATGATGACGGCCAAGCTCAGATTCAGAGCTGTGACAGCATGAACCAGCAGATAGGCGACAACCGGCAGGAAGAGGAGAGGCGGAAGCACCGCCGGCACACGCCCGGAGCCAGTCCGATTACACATGTCGGCCTGAGCATACCGGAGTCTACGGTCCAAACGCATACGAGTCCATCACCCCGGGGCTAAGACTTTGAAACAGACCGAACGTCGTTATGAGTGGCTTTACGGCGATGAGCTGTTCGATCTGATCGATGAACAGCCGCTTGCCTGGCTACCCCTGGGCATTCTCGAAAAACATGGGGGACATCGGCCGTGGGGCCTGGATGGGCTCAAAGCCCACGCGGTCTGCACGCGGCTGGCGACAGAACTACAGCCGGGAGAGACCCTGACGAGCGACTGTGTGTTGCGTATGACTCTCCCCACCGCTCCCGATCCAGCTCCGGCACCGACAGCCACTCCTTGAAGACCTTCTTTGCCGGCGCGAACTGCTGACCCTCGCCCTGCTCGACCGCCGCCGTCACTCGCTCCCCCACTACCTGGACCTGGTCTAGTAAGGACTCGATGACACAACCTTCGACCCCGGATCACGACATCCTGCAGGAGAAGAATGTGGACGTTCCCATGCGGGACGGCGCCCTGCTGCGTGCCAATATCACGCGCCCTGCAGGCGATGGGGCCGTCCCGGCCTTGGTGGAACGCACACCATACAACAAGGAGGGGGGCTCCGAAAACAGCATCGGTTCGCCGGAGTACTTCGCCCGCCGCGGCTATGCTGTCGTCATCCAGGACGTGCGAGGCCGCTTCGCCTCGGAGGGCGAGTTCTATCCCTTTCGCGACGACGGCGCTGATGTGCTTCGTGACGGCTACGACACGGTGGAGTGGATGGCAGACCAACCCTGGTGTGACGGCAATGTGGGCATGTTCGGCGGCTCGTATTCTGGTGCCACCCAGTATCGCGCGGCTCTGAGTCGGCCACCGCACCTCAAGGCACTGTTCGTGCGCGAGTCCTCCGCCGACTACTACCGCGAATGGGTCTACCACGATGGCGCCCACGAGTTCGGCTTCAGCCTCTACTGGGCGCGCGTCATCGCCGCCACCGACCTGCCGCATCTGGTGCCGCCTGGCGACGTCAAGCGCCAACAGGCCCTGTTCGATCGCATTCTCACCGATATGCCACAGTGGTATGAACGCCTGCCCCTATACCCGGTACCGTTCCTGGAAGGACTGACCGACTGGCACAACACGTGGCTCGAACACCCTGAAGACGGGCCTTACTGGTGGCGACTGGGCATCGATCGTCACCACCATCAGGTGGACGTGCCGATCTACCATCAAGGGGGCTGGTACGACATCTTCCTGGCCGGCACGCTGAAGAACTACATGGGCCTGCGGCGTCGGGCCCGCAGTGAAAAGGCGCGGCGCGCGCAGAGACTCGTCATCGGCCCTTGGGTACACGGTTCCGGGAACATCAACAAACAGACCGCTGGTGGATACGATTTCGGGCCGGCGGCGGCGCAGGAATTCAACCAGATGCGCCTGCCGTGGTTCGATCATTGGTTGAAGGGTCGTGATACCGGTGTCATCGACGAACCGCCGGTCAGGCTTTTCGTCATGGGCCGCAATGTGTGGCGCTCCGAGACGGATTGGCCGTTGCCGGATACCCACTACACCCCCTGGTATCTGCGGGCTGGACCCAGCGGCAGCGTCACTTCCCTCAACGACGGCAGCTTGGCGCCAACGGCCCCCGTCGGGGCGGAGCCGGCGGACGCCTATGTCTATGACCCCGACCATCCGGTGCCGACACTGGGCGGCAATACGCTGGGCATCGTCGACGGCGTGCACGACCACCTTCGTGCCGACCAGTTGTCCCTGACCTACACGAGCGAGCCACTGGAACAGGAACTGGAGGTCACCGGCCCGGTGACAGCGGTGCTGTACGCCATGTCTTCGGCGCCGGATACCGACTGGGTCGTACGCCTGGAGGACGTGCACCCCGACGGCTATGTGCGCAATTTGTGCGACGGCATCCTGCGGGCCCGCTATCGCGATTCCTTCGAACGACCCGAGCTGCTCGCACCCGGGCAGGTGTACCGTTTCGACATCGACTTGTGGGCTACGAGCAATGCCTTCCTTCCCGGACACCGGGTTCGCGTGGCCATCACCAGCAGCTGTTTTCCGCGTTTCGATCGCAACCTCAACACCGGTGGCCCCATCCATCGCGAGGCGGCGGGGCAGGTGGCGATCAACACCGTCCTGCACGATGAGTTGCGGCCATCCCATATCATGCTGCCCGTCATCGACAGATGACAGAAACCGAACGAAGAGGAGTTCGAGGTGCGTCGGAAGGCCGGGATCATGCGACCGGGCTATCTGCGTCCCTCTCGGGCATGTCATCGATCAGCCACTGGTCGAAAGTCTGAAGTTGCTCCGGAGTCAGGGCATCCCCTGGACGACACGGCATTGGATGCGGGGCGTGGGAGTCATCTTCATGCCCGTGGATTGCGACCTGAATCGCACGACTGAAACGCTTGACGGACTGGTAATCGCCGAGGTCGAGAGGCGCAGTGCCAATCGTCGGAGAGCATGACCTGAAGCATGGTGTCGACGAAGCGCGCAAAAATGGGCCTTATGTCGTCATCAAAATTCGGATGGGCCATAACTGGTCGGGTTGGTGCCAAATTCGAAGCCGGCTTGTTTGTGTCTTTCCACCAGGGCCTCGATTTCGGCCTTCGGCACGAACTCACCGTCTGCGCCGGGCTGATACTGATATCCGAGTCACCCTCTCTCCCGGCGCCAGGCGAAACGATACTGGAACCGCTCCCCCGGTTCGATCTTGAGCAGGACATTGTCACTGCTGTTCGAGGGTGAAATATGCAGGCCGTGGGTGTGCAGATTCGTCGTATTGAAGTGATGGGGAATGTTATGGTTGGAGGGCATCGGATCGGGATTGGGCGCCAGTTCGTTGGCCAGGAGGATCCGTACCGATTCTCCGGGTTTGAAACGAAGTGTGGGCCTCGTGACCTGACCATTGTAACTGCGCAACCGAACCTGCTGGTCGCCGATGACGTGATCGCTAAGTGCCACCCGCAGCGTCGTGTCGATTAGACCGTCTCGCGAGTTCCAGACCTCGGGCTCAGCCCACTCTTCGGTTGGCGCTTCCAGCAGACGCACGATGGTCGTCGAGGTGACACGATCGTACCGCAGGTAGCGTGGCTGTGTGCAGCCGCTGTTGGGAAATCCCAGAACCAACCACTGGGCCATCGCCCCGGCGCCTCTGAGGAGGCACCCGTGGCGCAGGGATCTGGCCCTCGTATCGACGTGGATCGTTGGCACGCAAAGACATGACAGACCCTTCTAACTAAGGGGCGCTCATGATGCTCATCGCGTCATACTCCGCAACTGCTCGGCGCCGTGCAACACTCGAGTTTCCGCACGACAGCATGGTTTCCTCGTGGCTGAACGGAAAGGCGTCCGGATACGCGGATACTGTGTTGCGGATTGCATCGCGAGCGCCGAGCCGACCCATTTCCCCTTACCGACGAGAGGGCGCGTTACCGAGTGTAGGCAGCCTGGCGCAGTCTCTCAGGTCAGTGCACTCAGCAACTGGTCCACGTCCTCATGGTTGTTATATACCGAAGGTGCCAGGCGCAGCTTGTTGCCAAAGCGCATGGCCACGTGCACACCGGCCTCTTGGCAACGGCTCACGGTCTGACCCGGATCGGGGGAGACAAACGAGAGGATCGGGCTGTCGTTGTCACGCGGCGTGATCGAGTCGTACCCAAGTCTGGGGAGTTCGTCATGCAGGCGATCGGTGAGTTCGCGGGCGTGGGCGCGAATGTTGGCCACACCCAGGCGCTCGATATACTGCAGGCTCTGCTGGGCACATACGGCACCCTCGTACGACGGGTAGCTGACTTCGTATCGGCCGGGACCTTCTGTGGGTCGGAAGTCCACTGCGGGACGTGTGGCGTCGGGATCATCGATCCAGGGTTCATAGTTGAAGCTGACGCCACCAGCGTGCTGTGTAGGCGCCACGACGGTACCCTGCAGATCCGCGCGCACGTATACATAACCAAAACCCTTGACGCCCATGAGCCACTTGAAGGTGGAGCAGGCGGCCATGTCGATACCGGATGCACGCACGTCGATGGGGACGGCGCCGGCGGCCTGCATGATGTCGGCGTAGAGGTAGGCACCCCGTGCGTGAGCCAGATCGCTGAGGCTGGCGATGTCGGCGACGAAGCCATTTACATTTGACACCAGGGCGATGGACACGAGCCGCGTATTGGCGTCGATGGCCTGCTCCATGGCGGCCATGTCGATCTGCCAGTCTCGATGCGGAACGATGCGGACATCGAGGCCATCCCGCTCGCGCATCTTGTAGTTGTACAGATTGGCCGAAAACGACAGGTCGCAGGTGACGATGTTGCCACCCGCCAGATGGTCGGTCATGCCATTGAGCAGATTGCTTTCGGTTTCGACCGTGCTGCGGCCGTGGGCGATCTCTCCCGGGTCGGCATTGATGAGGCGGGCAAAGAGAGCCTTGGAATCGTCTCGTGTTCCCGCCCAGTTCGGCCACCAGGGCTCACCCACGTCGTGACTGAGCCACTCGACGTAACGATGCAGGGCGGCGGTGGAGTGTACGCTCAGGGGATGGGACGAGGCGTTGTCGAAGTAGGCTGCCGTGCGGGCACGGGGAAAGTCCGCCCGTACGGCGTCAAAATCAGGACGCATGGTGGGCTCCGTGTTCATCTCGACGACTCCTCCGCCAGCTGTTCGCCACGCTTGCCGCCAAACGCGACCAGCAGGATCAGGGCGCTGAGGCCGCGCGTCACACCGGCCAGGGCGAAGGTCGCCCAGTACCCGTACTCGACGATGAGGAAACCGGCGGCCAGGCTGGCGATCCCGGCGGGAATCTGAAATCCGGTGACCCGAAGGCTCTGCATACGCGCCCAGTATCTGCTGGGGATGATCTGGGTCGCATAGGTCATCTCGGTGGGCATGGTGATCGCCTCGACGATGGCGGAAAGCAGAAAGCACGCAAGACCGAGGGGCAGGTTGTCCGTCAATCCCAGAGCCACGAGCGCGAGGGAGCCGACCAGGCGTATGGGGACGACGGTGCGGATCGCTCCAAGCCGTCGCGCCATGGCCGGCGCCAGGACGGTACACGGAACCGCAACGAGCTGGCTGAGAAAGAAGACCAGCCCGATCATCGGCGCCGACAAGCCAACCGCCTGCTGAAAGAAGACGTTGAAGAAGGGAAAGGAAAATCCCATCGACGCGCCCCGGCACACGCTGGTGACCCCAAAGGTGACAAACGTGCGCAGTGGGAAAGCGACCGGGCTGTCCTGCTCTTTGGCTGGATCTCTCGACGACCTGACATGCACCCCGATCAACGGCAGCAGGGCCGAAAGGCACAGAGCGGCGCCGATGTACAGGGCGTAGCGGAAGGGCTCCGGCAACTCGGTGCCGGTGTCCGTCAGCCGACCCATCAGATCGGGCAATGATCCGGCCAGGAGACTGACGACCATGCGTGTGATCGTCTGAATGCTGATCCAGATGGCGATCGCCTGGGCCCGTCGTTGAGGGGCGGCGTTTTCGCTGAGGAAGGGGACGTGGTTGACCCAGATGAAAGCGCCCGATGTCCCCGCGATGAAGGAAAGGGCCAACAGCAACGTGCGATCCGTCGCCGTGCAGAGACCAACCTGCGTAACAGCCATCACGGCCGCCGATGCCAGCAGAAAGGGTTTGCGCCCGATCCGATCGCTGATGATACCGGTGGGAATGGCGAGCAACCCCGAAGCGATCGGCGCCAGGCCCGCCATCAGTCCGATGAAGTCTTCCTGGAAACCCAACCGGGTCAGATACAGATTGTAGAGGAGGGACTGGATCGTCATCCCCGCGAAGAGTGGCACGCCGAACAGGAAGAAGCGGCGGACGTTGGCGTTGTATTCGCGAAGATTGTAGCCGCGCAGCAAGTCACTCAATGAGATCGGTCGATCCGTCCGTGACGAATCACACGGGGTTAATGCTAAGTCAACAGGAGATGCTCTGCGCCAGTTGCGCCTCGATGCGACTCACACGCGCCTCGATGTCATCTCCTGAGCGCGGTGCGGAGTCCGTAAACGAGAAGTAGCGGTCGAGCACCGCTGCCACGCCAAGCATCCTTGGCGTCGGTGCTGGCTTATGGCCGAGGATCTGGCGATCGATGATCACCCGACCGACCGGTTCCGAGATACAGGTTACCGGCCCCGCCAACCCTTGCCACCAGGAGTGCAGGTCGTAACGGGAGAGCACCTTCCCCGTCCTCCACGCTTCCAGGTATTCCACCAGTTCTGCTCTTGCCTCGGCGTAGTGTGCCAGAACGATATACCCCTGAGAGGGGTGGCGCGAACCCTCAGGGATGGCCTGTAAAGTGTCTCAGTGAAGCCTGTGGGGCAAACCATGGAGTTGGGTCAGAGGACGGGCGGAGGCTGCGACCGCTCTATCGTCGTTCTGGCGCTTCCCTGAACCTCAGCCATCCCTGGGTAGATTCGACCGCTGCCATTGATGACGCAGTGGATGCCAAGTTTCTCTCACTGGAAAAAAGCTTAGATGACTGGACTACCTCATCTTCCGGTGTCGTGCCAACCGCTCGTCAGTGCGTCGACGGGCTGCCTCGCAACACTCAGGTCTCCGATCGCAAAAGGATGCCAAGACCCCCGATGGCGCGCCCCAACTCAGCACCTGGGTTACCAGAGACCCCGATCTTGCCTACCTTCCGCCCTCACTATGGGAGAGCCAGCAACAGAAAACCCAAACCGCTCCCTGACTCAGGACCAGATCGACTCCTTCCGGCGCGACGGCTTCGTCGTCATCGGCAAGCTGCTGGAAGACAGTGAGATGACCTGCGGGAGGGCGAACGCTCCTTGAGTAGCCTGTGGGTGGAGTATCACGAGCTGCGTATCGCCCATGAGGGCGGTGTCGAAGTTGACGACGATATCCGCGCCCGCGTCAAACGTGACTACCCCGTGCCTGCACACCTCGACTTCCGCATGCAGGTCGATTGACGGAAAGCGGGACGAGGCGACCTGTTACTCGATCACGATCCCCTCGTCTTGGATGCGGGCTCGAAGCGTGGCGTACCGCTCCGATCCATCCGGTTCCCACGCCTCGAATCTTATGCCTTTGAGATCGCCTTCTTCGATCCCCAGGATCCGCGGCAGCGCATTCGAACCACTCACCGACCGACGCCCGTCATCGAGTGTGTACAGTCGGCGTTCGTCTGGCAGGTGCACGATACCGATGAACTCGTGCCTCGCCAGCGGCTCCCGTTCGGAGGCCCGCTGCAGTGCCGCTTCGTCGATCTCGACGCCCAGTCCGGGCTCCTCGGGGACCCGACAGAAACCGCCGGTTACCGGGATCCCCGGGCTGACGATGTCCTCCTCGAACTGGTCGTCCAGGGTGATCAGATGTGCGCTGGCTGTGGGCAGGACGGCGGCTTCGTGCAGGCTGAGAGCCCGCATCAGCGCGGTGCCGGACTGCTGGATCAGGACCTGGGCATTTGCCTTCGCGTAGGCGAATCCGTGCTCCAGGACTTTGCCGATGCCGCCGCCAACCATGTAGACGTCGGCGCAGCCGTGCATAACTTCCTGGATGCCGCCGAGTTGGGGATTGTGCATTACCAGGGGCACGCGGGACTTGGCCCTCAGCGCTCGCCAGCCCTCGATATCCGTCCACGGCAACGGGTCCTCGATGAACCCGACGATCGAGTGCTTCTCCAGTTCGGCGATCAGCGGTAGGACGACACTCGACGTGCGACTGTGGTTCATGTCCCAGTGAATGCGGAACCCGGGGGGTGCGACCTGCTCGGCGGCCTTCGTCTGCTCGATCACGTCGAAGCGCGGATCGGTGTGCATTTTGAAGATGCGATAGCCCTGCTCGACGGCCCGTGCGACCTCCGCCGCAAAAACGTCCGGCGCGCAGGGCCGTGTCCACGCTGCCACCGGCGCCGCGTCGCGGACCTTCCGTCCCATCAGTTTGTATGCCGGCACCTCGAGATACTTCCCCATCACGTCGTAGAGGGCCATGCCGATGGCGAGGTTGTAGTCGTTGTGCAGATGGTCGAAGGGGTTGGTATCGATCAGCGGCTCGATCTCGGACGGAGCGATGTCCGGCCGGTCCTCATAGCTGCCGTGTCCGGTGATCCCGGCGTCGGTGTGAATCTTGACGGCCACCTGCTGATCGATGTCGTACATCCGTAGCCGACCGGCGGCGTTGTCGTAGCGACTCGACAGCGGCAGACTGATCGGGATGACTTCGATGTCGATGATCTTCATGGTTTCACGCTCCTGTTAGCTCTTTCCCCTGCTAGTAACTCGTCTCCCTTTTCCTTCATGCGCCGAACGATGGCGGCTACCGCGCGGCGGCCGAGGTCCAGGTTGGCTTCACGTGGATCTTCACCGCTCACACCGACGACCTCTTCCCCCATCGGGGGCAACT
>Ga0310124_10002667_pt1 | contig 12208 bp, 9 predicted proteins | sample CB11b_AW_Bot5_MG_FD_203507 | JGI IMG/M metagenome (GOLD analysis project Ga0310124, IMG submission 203507) | Marine microbial communities from Western Arctic Ocean, Canada - CB11b_AW_Bot5 | ecosystem: Environmental > Aquatic > Marine > Oceanic | place: Canada: Western Arctic Ocean | collected...
CCAGCACGTCGGGCGACGTGGCCGGCAACACCGGTGGCTCCAGTGGTGTTACCACCACCAGTTGGTTGGACAGCAGGACGGTTCGGGTTGCGGGCCGGAGCAATCCGGCGGCGGCCACCCGGTCCATCTGGATGTGGTCCGCGCTGATAAAGACATCGACCGGCGCCCCGGCCAGCAACTGCGACGCCAAGGTGCTGGACGCCGCGAGGTTGAGTTCAACCGTAATGCCGGTGTCGCGTTCGAACGCCTCCGCCAACGGCTCGACGACGGTGGTCAGGCTCGAGGCCGCCGAGACGATCAGGACCCCCGGCCCGGGGTCGGGCGCACATCCGCACGCCGTCAGAGACAGCACGGCCAGCACGCTCAACGGTGCGGACAAACGCATAGTTGACCAATTTAGTATGATTACATCTTGTTTTGCAAACGTTTATAGTCGAATAATCGATACAACGCCCTCATCCCAAGTACTGGCGGTTAGGGTCGCGGACACACGCGACAACCCACCGAGGACGACCAGATGGCAGTGTTCACAGTGCGACAGGCGGCGGATCGACTCGGCGTGGGGTACTCGACGCTCAAGCAGTGGATTTACCGCGGCCGGGTCCGAACGACCCTGACAGACGGTGGGCATCACCGTATCGCGGAGACGGAAGTCGACCGTTTGCAGGCGACCGGGGGCCGAGCCCCGACGCGACCCGCGCCCCGACCGCGCCACGGCGGGGTCCTCATGCTGGTCAGCGGGCGCAACCGCTTGCGCGGAGTCGTCGAAGAGGTGCGGCGTGAAGGCCTGGTGGCTCAGGTGAGACTGCGCATCGGGGACCAGCTGCTCACGGCGGTCATCACCCGTGACGCGCTTGACGAACTGAAACTCAAACGCGGTGACGAGGCCATCGCGTTGATCAAGGCCACCGAGGTAATGGTGGCCCGCGAAGCCTCATCGCTACAGTAGCGCAGCCCGGGACACTTCCAGGTTGCGGAAAAAGATGACGCTCGGAAACCTATGGTTCTCTGGTAAACGTGGGTGGAAGCACGGACTGGAGTTGGAGCCCCCAGTGCCCATCCTGCCGAGTCACGACATACAGGCCAGGCATGGTCGTGATCGGGCTGTCGTCAACGGCATACCGCGTGAAGACGATTCGGAAGTGGACCTTGTCCGGCGAGACATGAACCGCTTCGGCCAGGTCTAGCGTCGAACGGTCCAATCCGGACTGACGCACCGCCTCGAAGTCGATCGCGATCTCTTCTGGTGTCTCGCGGAGCACGACCTGTCCGTTGCTCCCCACGCTCAGCCGCGGAAAATTGCTGACCGCCGCAATCGCCTCGTTGTCGGCGGCATTCAAGGCACGAAAGTACTCTTCGAGCGCGGCCCGCGCCTCTGTTTCGTGCTGCCGGTCATCATCCTGAGCCGCGGCCGTGACGCTCATCCACACGCCGACAACGAGCGTGAGGAGACCCACCACGGCTGGACGACCCAGACTCATTGGTGGCTTGTCGTTCCGTGCCAAGAGCCGGCTATGCATGACCACCCTCCTTGCATCGTCGCTCGTGACGTGCAGCCCTCAAGTGTAGACCGAAGTCGAACAGCGGCGGAATCAATGCGACATCTTCGCCCTAGAGAGGCGTGCAGGAAGCCGATTGAGGATCTGTGAGCGCAGACTCACGCCCTCGGGCGCAATGACACGCCAGCGATTTCGATTTATGTTGCGAACCACGTTGAGAGGACACTAGCATGAACCCCTGCTTTCAACACGAAACCTACCGGTGGACGCGTGACTATCCATTAGAGGAGATTCTCAGATGTCGTATCGAACGCTCTGCTCATCGTGCGTCGTCGGTCTGTCGCTGTTCGTCCTGGCGCCGACTCACACCCTGTCGGCGGCCGAAGGTCCAACGCTGACCGCCGGCGGCCCACTCGCGTTCGGGCCGAACAACGTCTTGTTCGTGGCGGACAACGGCTCCGCGAAGATTGTGGCGCTCGAACTGGGGGCGGAGGGGGCGGGGAACACACCCGGAACCCTGGACGTGCCTGGGATCGATCGCAAGATCGCGGCGCTACTGGGCACGGACCAGAGCGAGATCCAGATCAACGATCTGGCCGTCAACCCTGTATCCCACAATGCCTTCCTGTCGGTGTCGCGTGGCCGCGGTGCCAATGCAACACCGGTCCTCTTGCGCGTCGATGGAGCCGGAACGATCGACGTGGTGTCGTTGAGCGGCGTCACCTACACGGAGTTGGCCTTGCCCAACGCGCCGGCCTCGAATCCGAGCGCCCGCCGGAACCCGCGAGCGTCCTCGGTCACCGACATGTCATTCGTCGACAACCAGCTGTTCATCGCGGGCCTCTCCAGTGAAGAGTTCTCGTCGAAGCTCCGTGCGGTCGAGTACCCGTTCGCGTCGATCAACAGTGGCACCAGCGTCGAAATCTGGCACGCGGCTCACGGACGATTCGAGACGCACTCGCCGGTCTATACGTTTGTGCCCTACGAGGTCGGTGGCGAGCAGAACCTGATTGCCGGGTATCTCTGCACACCGCTCGTGAAGTTCCCGGTCACAACACTGCAGCCGGGCGCCAAGGTAATGGGCACGACCATCGCCGAGTTGGGTAGCGGCAATCGGCCCATCGACATGGTGGTGTACGAGAAGGACGGCGCCGACTATCTACTGATGTCGAACACCAGCCATGGGGTGATGAAGATTCCGACCTCGGACTTCGACACCCAGCCCGGACTGACCGAATCGGTCGGGGGCGGAGACACGGCCGGCGTCACGTTCGAGACGATCTTGCAGCTGACCGGGATCGAACAGCTCGACTTGCTGAACGACGAGCAGATCGTCGTCATCGCGCGAAGCGACGCGGGTCAGACCAACCTGGAAGCGCGCGCCCTACCGTAGCGCGCCCGGTTGGCCCCCCTTTATGGCACGTGCGAGCGACGCCGACTACGGGATGCCGGTAACGTGGGACTGGCGCCAACGGACCGGCGCCGTCCCACGTTTCCGGCTGCCACGCGCGGCAACCCGTGATGTGGCGACGCTCGTGCTCGTCGGCGTCGCGTCGCTCATCGCGGGCTGCGCGAAGACGCCGGTGGTCGACATGTCAGGGGTGGCCATCACCTTGGCCGCCGGCTCTGAAGACGCCGCCGGAGATGCCGACACCGTCGCCGCCAGCGTCCACGTGACCGGTCTCCCGCCGACGCAGGTTGCCGCCCTGCGCTCGACCGGGCTGACCGAAGCGCAGTGGGCGAACCTGCTTCGGGTGACAGTGGTCATGGAAGACGGCGCAGCCGACGCCGACCTCCCCCCGGTCCTCGGTGCCCATACGGTCGGCGAGGACGATTCGTTGCGGTTCACGCCACTGTTCCCGTTCGATGCCGGCCGGTCCTACACCGTCCGCCTCGATCCGAACCGACTGCCCGGTCACGCCGCGGCCGCGGCGGAAGCGATGGATACCCTTGAGGCCACGGTCGCGCTACCAAGGCCCGACATCCAGCCGACCACGGTGGTTGAACGGATCTACCCAGGCACCGATCGGATTCCGGAGAATCAGCTCAAGCTTTATCTGCACTTTTCCGCCCCGATGAGCCATGTCGACGGACTCGCCTATCTCAGGCTGCTGGATGGGCGTGGCCGCGAGGTGGAGGCACCATTTCTGCCGTTTGGTCTCGATTTCTGGGAGAGAGACCACCTGCGCTATACGGTCTTCTTCGATCCGGGTCGCATCAAGCAGGGACTGGAGCTGAACGAGCAACTGGGTCGGTCGCTCCAAGCGGGCGAGACCTACACCTTGGTCGTCGACCCAGCGTGGCCGGATGCCGAAGGCAACCCGCTGCAAGCGCCGTTCGAAAAACAGTTCAGCGTGGGGCCGGCGGACACGACGCCCCTCGATCACACGACCTGGCGGCTCCGGGTGCCCGCCGGCGGCACGACCCAACGTCTGGTCGTGTCGTTCCCCGAGCCGCTCGACCATGCGTTGATGCGTCGCGCGATCGGAGTCGAGACGGACGCCGGCCAACCGGTCGCCGGCGCGGTGGAGACTGGAAATTGGGAGACGCGCTGGATGATGACGCCCGCGCAACCGTGGGTCCCGGGCGCCTATGCGCTCGTCGCATCCACGATCGTCGAAGACCTGGCGGGGAACCAGATCGGGACGCCGTTCGAGATTTCAGCCCTTGACCCAACCGGGAATGCAGTGAGCGAGCGCGCTGACCAGGCCGGCGCCCCGGTGAGCCACGGGACGCTGGACGACACGGTTCGCATTCCGTTCGACATTCGATAACACCTCGCGCGGCTCGATGAGCGGCGACTTATTCTGCCGGCCATCGTCGCGCCCCGATATACTCGTCCTTCAGTGCTGCACGGTACCAGGTTCGCCCGGGATGTTCCCATCCGCGAACGTCTGAGATACGAACCAGCAGACCTACAGCGACGTCACGCGAGCGGCTCCGATCCATTGAGTTACCGGCACGGTCCGACCAACTCCGAACCATGAAGACGATGGCACGTATCTGGACGCAGTGGGTCAAGACCGAGGGCAGGGACGCGTGGGGTCGCCGCCGCGGGGTCGGCGGCGCGTGGGCCGTGCTCCTGGTCGGGGCTGGCGTGGCGTACGCACAGAACGGGTCGCTACAGGGGCGTGTGACCGACGTGCAGGACGCGCCACTCGTCGGCGTCACGGTCACGATTCGCTCGCTGACGCTCGGGGCGCCGCTCGTGTTGATCACCGACACGACAGGCACGTATCAGACGGCGCCATTGGCCGCGGGGGACTACACGGTCGACGTCACGCTGGTGGGATTTCAGACCGTCCGAGAAACTGTCTCTCTCGGCGACACCAGCTCCGCCACGCTCGATATCCAGCTCAACATCGCTGCAGTGACGGAGCAGGTCAACGTAGTGGGCGTCACCCCCCTGCTCGGAGCGACGATCGGACGCGAGCGGCTGCCCGCCACGGTGTCGGTCGTGGGCTCCCGCGAACTCCGGGCGCGCGGCGCCCCATCGGTCGCCCAAGCGCTCGACGAGCAGCTCGGGGCGATCTCCATGGAGGGCACGACCGGGAACCTGTTTCAGCCGACCCTGCGGTTCCGAGGATTCACCGCATCCCCCCTGTTGGGGTTACCGCAGGGCATCGCGGTCTACCAGAACGGCGTTCGCGTCAACGAGCCGTTCGGCGACACGGTGCAGTTTGACCTGATGCCGATGTTCGCGGTCGATCAGGTCCAACTGAGCGCCGGGGCTGACCCGACCTTTGGGTTGAACGCCCTCGGCGGGGCGCTGGCGCTGCAATTGAAGAACGGGTTCGATGCCGGCGGCTTCCGAGGCGAGTTGGCGGGCGGGTCGTTCGACCGGGCGACGGGCACCGCGGAATACGGGGTCCATCGCGGCGACTGGGGGTTGTATGTCGGGGCGACCCGCTTCGATGAGACGGGCTGGCGTGTCGCCTCTCCATCCACGGTCAACCAGGCGGTGGCCGATCTCGCCTACCGGGCCGGACGCGTCAACGCCGGCGTGAACGTCACTTACGCCAACACCCGGCTCAACGGGAACAGCGCCGCGCCGATCGAGTTACTGGCGGTCGACCGCACGGCGGTCTTCACCTTCCCCGATATCACCGAGAACGAACTGGGATTCGTCCAAGGGAGATTCAGCCTGGCCGCCTCCGACACCTGGTCGGTCCAGGCTACGGGCTACTACCGCGACCTCGATCGCCGCACTCTCAACGGGGATGAGGCGGATTTCGTGGTCTGCGACGATGATGCCCTGCCATCGGGGGCTCCCGCCAACACTCTGTGTCAGCGAATCGGCGGTGACGATGATGAGGACGACCTCGGGACCGCGGTCGGGACCGTGCTCGAAGACGGCCTCGACGAAGACGAGCCACAGGATCGCGCGCTGGTCGACATCGGAACCGGCGCCTTCATCACCGAGGCCGACGCGGAAGGGAACGCAGCGTTCAACCGCACGTCGACCCAGTCACAGGGATATGGCGCCACCCTGCAGGCCAGTTCCACTCTCGACAACAATGTACTCGTCCTCGGCGCGGCCGCCGATCTGTCCGACGTCGCCTTCGTCTCGAACAGCGAAGTGGGCACCCTGAGGGCCGACCGATCCGTCGCCGGCTCTGGTCTGTTCGTCGGCATCTTTGGGGAAGCCCCGGACGACCTGTTCAACACGAGTCTCACCACTGAGAATCGCACGCTCGGGCTGTATTACAGCGACACGCTGTCGCTGACCGACCGCATTCACGTGACCGTCTCCGGACGGTTCAACCGCGCCCGAATCGACATCCGTGATTGGCTCGGCACGTCCCTGAACGGCGAGCACACGTTCAGTCGGTTCAACACCGGCGTCGGTGGCGTCTTCGAGTTGAACGATGCCGCATCAGTCTTCGCTCGCTACACGGAGTCGAGCCGAGCGCCGACGGCGGCGGAACTAAGCTGCGCCGACCCGGCCGAACCGTGTCGCGTGCCGAATGCGTTCCTCTCGGACCCTCCATTGGAGCAGGCGGTCGCCAAGTCGCTCGAGGGTGGCGTGCGTGGAGACCTGGTAGCCAGCCGAGGCACGCTCGAGTGGTCGACCTCCTGGTATCGCACCCGAATCGACGACGACATTCTCTTCGTGGCGTCTTCCCGACTGATCGGGTCCGGGTTCTTCCAGAATGCCGGCGACACACAGCGGGTGGGGCTGGATGCCGATATCCGCGGCCGAATCGATCGGGTCGAGTGGTTCGCCAGCTACGGACTGGTGAATGCCACCTTCGAGTCACCACTGGAGCTGCCCGGCAATGCCGAGGTGAATGACGCGACGAACAACGAGGGACGGTTGGAAGTGCGACCAGGTGACCGGCTCGCCGGTATCCCGCGACACAGTTTCAAGACCGGCGTGAGCATCGCCGTGACCGGGGACTGGGATGTCGCGCTGGAGGCCAACCGGTCGTCCAGCCGGGTCTTTCTCGGAGACGAAGGCAACGACCAGCTGCCCGTGGACGGCTACGCCGTGGCGAACTTGCGCTCGTCGTATCGCCTCAACGACGCGCTGGAGCTGTTCGTCCGGATCGACAACCTCTACAACACCGACTACGAGACGTTTGGCCTCCTCGCCGAGCTTGAAATCGACCTGGAGGAGGTGCCTGGGGCTGACGACCCCCGGTTTCTCTCACCGGGGGCGCCTCGAAGCGGCTTCGCCGGTATCCGGGTCCAGTTCTGACAGAAACGGGCCGTGCACCCGGATGGCGACCCGACCGCAGGACCGAGCAGGGGCCTGGTTTTCCGACGAGGCGCCCGTCTAGCGGTGTTGCTTCGTCGGTCACAGCCCACCTGGCTGCTCCCTCCTCGCGCCTAGCCAGACAGACGCCTCGTCAGAAAACCCCCTCGAACTTTTTCAGCAACCTGCTAGGTTTTCGGGCGGAGCATCCGAAAACCGCGAGACTAGACGGGTTGCGCGCCGGGACGCCCGCTTTCCACGACGAAGGACGCCCGGGTCGACATCGGACTCCCCTGGTGGGTCACGTACTCGAGCACCTGATAGTCCGACGTCCAGGTACCCGGCGTGATCGCGCACCGGACGTATCCCCGTTGGTTGTTGAAGAAACGCACCGACGGATTTTCCGACAGCATCTCGGTGGTGTTACCTCGCACGTCCGAGCCATCGCCGCCGGACGTGATCGATGTGCCGACGAACTCGGTGGCGACCACTGGAGACCGCTCCGCCGTATAGTCGACCCGGAGGTCGTTCACCCAGTTGGTGTGGATATCGCCGGTGAGCACGACGGGATTGGACGGACGCCGCGAGGCGAGAAACTCCATCAAGCGCCGCCGCGCGACTTCATACCCGCTCCACTGGTCCATACTGATCAACTCGTCGTCGCCTGCCGCCTGATCAACCCGCGCCATCATCACCTGTTGCGGCAACACGTTCCACCGGCTCGACGACCGGTCGAGCCCATCCAGCAGCCACTGCTCCTGAGTGCCTCCCAGTAACGTCGCATCCGGATCGCCGACGCCCGCACAGGCCGGGCCCCTCCGATCGCCACAGGGTTGGTCGGAGCGATACTGTCGGGTGTCGAGCACGAAGAACGACGCCAGATCGCCGTATTCGAACCGTCGATACAACTGCATCCGGGGACCCGTCGGCGTCGACGCCGGTCGGAGCGGCATGTGCTCGAAATAGGCCTGATACGCCTCGGCGCGGCGACGCAGAAACAGCTCCGAGGCAAACCCTTCCTCCTCGGACACGCCGGCGGCGTAGTTGTTGTCGACCTCGTGGTCGTCCCACGTGACGATGAACGGGAATCGCGCGTGCGCCTCCTGCAGGTCGGGGTCAAGCTTGTAGAGGGCGTGCCGATTGCGATAGTCGCTGAGCAGCTCGATCTCGTCGCCCGTATGTCTCCGCGCCCGCCCGTCGCGCCCCTCGTATTCGTAGATGTAGTCCCCAAGGTGAAACACCACATCGAGGTCGTCCTCAAGCATGTGCCGGTAGGCGGTGAAATAGCCGGTCTCATAGTGCTGACAGGAGGCGAACGCCATCTTCAACTCACGGACCGGCGACCCGGCCACCGGAAACGTCCGGGTGCGCCCCACGCGACTGGCCTCACCGCCCGACCGGAAGCGATACCAATACCAGCGGTCGGGCTCCAGGCCGGTGACCTCCACATGCACCGCGTGGCCCAGGTCCGGACGCGCCACACTGGTTCCACGTTGCACCACCCGGGTCATGCGTTCATCGGTGGCGACCGCCCAGTTCACATCGACCGCCTCGTCCGGCATCCCCCCGCCTTCCAGCGGGACGGGAGCGAGCCGGGTCCACAGCATCACACTGTCCGACGTGGGATCGCCCGACGCGACACCCAGACTGAAGGGCGGGCCGGCGAACCGAGGGGTCTGTCGCGGCTGGCCGATCAACGGCACCGCCGGGGCCACCAGCAGCGCCGCGCCGCCGGCCAGAAAGGAACGACGCGAGAAATTGGGCATGACTCACTCCTGTCGTGTCAGTGACACTGCGTCGACTTCCGTGGGGCAAGGCTTCAGCCTTGCCTGGCAGGCCTGGAGGCCTGCGCCGCAGTCGAAGTTTGACAGGTTTGACAGGTTTGACAAGCCTAGGATACGGTACGTGGCTCATGCCGTTGCGGTATCGTCAGCATCATTCCCATCATCTGCATCATTGCTCCGCGGGCCAGGATGGTCGCGAGCCGGGACATATGCGCGCAACGTAGCAACGCTACCGATCACAACCAGCGCACACACCCGGCCCCGCCACCACCAACGGCGGGGCTTTTTTTTTGGCACGCGGCGGCGCCCAGAAGAAACACCGGCGCGGATGAGGACGAAGACGATGGATTTTTCAAAACTGGATGGACTGATTCCGGCCGTAATACAGGACGCGTCGAGCCACGAGGTCTTGATGGTCGGGTTCATGAACGACGAAGCACTGGCCTTGACCCGCGACACTGGGTTCGCCACGTTCTTCAGCCGCACCCGCAACAAATTGTGGAAGAAGGGCGAAACGTCGGGGAACACGCTGGCGGTCCAGCAGCTTCTGGTCGACTGCGACGACGACACGGTGCTACTGCGGGTCACGCGCAACGGCGATGGCAACGTCTGCCACACCGGGGAACGAACCTGCTTCTACCGAACCCTCGACGCCGGCGACTAGTGTCCTGTATCAGTGGTTCGGTGCATGATTCGGGAGTGCGGCGCCAGGCTGAACAGGCGTGACAAGGGAGCAAATTGGGTATTTGTGACCGCGGAACAACGCATTCAGGCGGGATGTCGGGCTCGCGAATCATGTATCGAACTGCTGTTACAGGGCACTTGTAGCGTGCACTCGACATCCGCGTGTCGATCATCGCCGGCACACTCGAATCGACAATCACGAATCTGGACAGAACCCACCCAAGAAGAACAATGGCTGACAAGACCCTACGACTCGGTATCCCCAAAGGCTCGCTGCAGGACTCAACGATCCAGCTGTTCGCACATGCCGGATTCAATATCTACACGAGCTCGCGCTCGTACTTTCCGACCATCGACGATCCGGACATCGAGTGCACGTTGATCCGAGCGCAGGAGATGGCCAGATATGTCGCCGACGAGGCCCTGGACGCCGGACTGACCGGGCAAGATTGGATCGCCGAGCACCAGGCCGCAACCGGGGACCGCGTGGTCGACATTGCCGATCTCGTTTACTCGAAACAAAGTTTCCGCAAGGTCAAGTGGGTGCTGGCGGCGCCTGAGGATTCGAAGTACCGCACGCCGCAAGACTTCGCGGGCGCCACGATCGCGACCGAGCTCGTGCGGGTGACCGAGGCGTACTTCCAGCGACTTGGAGTACCCGTCAAGGTTGAGTTCTCCTGGGGCGCCACGGAGGTCAAGCCGCCCCTGCTGGCCGACGGGATTGTGGAGGCGACCGAGACCGGGTCGACGCTCAGGGCCAACCGGTTGCGGATTATCGACACCGTCATCGAGTCGAACCCACAACTCATCGCCAATTCGACGACGCTCGAGGACGAGTGGAAGCGGACGAAACTGGACAACATCGCACTCCTGTTGCGCGCCGCGATGGAAGCCCAAGGACGGGTCGGCATGATGCTGAACGTCCGCGAGGCCGACTTGGAGGCCGTGGTCGGGCTGCTGCCGGCGTTGCAGCGCCCCACCGTATCCCCGCTGAGCCCGCTAAGCCCGCTGGGCCCTGACGCAGAAGCGTGGATGGCGGTGTCGACCATTCTCGAGGAGTCGTCCGTGCGTGAGCTCATTCCAAAGCTGAAAGCCGCCCGCGCGGAGGGTATCGTGGAGTATCCGCTGAACAAGATCGTGCTCTAGCAGCCACGGGACTGACCGATGCGCATCATCACCTCATCCAGTCGGCGGGCCGTCGACCGGCTGATCGACCGCGGGCAGGGGACCGACCCGACGATCGCTCGTCGGGTGGCTCGAATCGTGGCCGCGGTCCGCCGATCCGGTGATCCCGCCGTTCTGCGGTACGCACGGCGATTCGATCACCTGGCCGCGCCGGTGGAGGTCTCTCGTGACGAGATGCAGTCCGGGCTAAGCGCCATCGACCCGACGCTGCGCATGGCGCTCCGCACCTCGGCGAAGCACATTCGGCGGATCGCGCGACGCCAAATACCGCGCGCCTGGCGCACCGCGGTTGTACCGGGAGTCGAGATCGAACAGCGTGTCAGCCCGCTCAACCGGGTCGGCTGCTACGTACCGGCGGGACGCTATCCATTGCCGTCATCACTGTTGATGACCGCAATACCGGCCCAAGTCGCCGGCGTCATGGAAACGATCGTGGTGTGCCCGCGACCGGATCCGACAGTGCTGGCCGCCGCCGCCATCGCCAACGTGACGCGACTGTTCCGACTCGGCGGCGCGCAGGCCATCGCGGCTCTGGCCTATGGCACCGGGACTATTCCGAAAGTGGACAAGATCGTCGGACCCGGCAGTGCCTATGTCGCCGCCGCGAAGGCGCTCGTGGCGGCGGACTGCCCGATCGATTTCTATGCCGGCCCGACCGAGATCGTCATCGTCGCCACCAGCGGCAATCCCGCCTGGATCGCGGCCGACCTAATCGCGCAAGCCGAGCATGACCCGGACGCCCGCGCCATCGTGGTCACCACCGACCGCGCGCTCGCCGAACGCATCACCGAACAGGTGAAGGCGCGCATGCCAGCCAACGGACCGGCCCGGGCGTCGTGGCGACAACACGGCACGATCGTCGTCACCAAGACGGTCGACGAGGCCATCGCCCTCGTCAACCGGATCGCCCCTGAGCACCTGGTGTGCGACCGAGAAGAGGTGGCTCGCGGCGCGACCAGAGCCGGCACGGTCTTCGTCGGCCCCTACGGCGCTCAGGCAGCCGGCGACTATGCGACCGGCTCAAACCACGTACTGCCGACCGGTGGCGCGGCACGCTTCCGCGGTGGTCTCAGCGCGTCCGACTTCGTACATGTGCACAGCGTCCAGCGGATCACCAAGGCCGGACTCGCGACCCTGGCCCCGACCATCCTGCCGCTGGCCGAAGCTGAAGGTCTGACCGGCCACGCCGAGTCGGTCCGGGTGCGCCTGGCGAAATCGCCGCGCGGACAAGAACCCGCGGCCCGCAGCCCGAAGCCATCTAAGCAAACCCACTCATGAGACGCGCACGCATCGACCGACACACGGCGGAAACACAGATCAGCATCCGCCTCGGCATCGAAGGACGGGGCCGTTATGCC
>Ga0310124_10002670_pt1 | contig 12205 bp, 4 predicted proteins | sample CB11b_AW_Bot5_MG_FD_203507 | JGI IMG/M metagenome (GOLD analysis project Ga0310124, IMG submission 203507) | Marine microbial communities from Western Arctic Ocean, Canada - CB11b_AW_Bot5 | ecosystem: Environmental > Aquatic > Marine > Oceanic | place: Canada: Western Arctic Ocean | collected...
GCAGCCCGAAGGTGATCCGGCTGGATTCAATCAGCTCGGCATCCTCCACGTCTCGAAAGCGTCTTCCATCCCATTCCCAGTGATCAAAGCTCAGGGTGGAGCCGGGATTGCGCAGCAGCAGGTCCTTGCCGAGCTCGAGCCTGATGTCGTAGCCCGCGCTCGACACATCGAGAAAGCCGGCGCGGACAGAGGCCCGGTAGTTCTTCACCTCGACCGGCAGCGCCTCGCCGCGGTAAATATTCTGTCGCGCCTGCTCCTTCTCCTCGGGAATGACGGCGGCCCAGGCGCGAAGCACGTTCGGCGGGTCAACCATCTCGAACTCGCCATCGAGCACCCGCCCGACGCGTGCTCCTCCATTCTCCCCCGGGTTGTGCGTCAGGATGACCCAACCCTTCTCAACCGGCAGACCGTTCAATACCGCCCGGCCGCGAACGACAAGTCCCTCGATGACGAAGTTGAGCCGTGCCAGCCCGCCCACGGGAAGAAAAACATCCTCCCAGACCGGCGGAACCGGCTCATAGGCGTCACGGAGCCCCCACTTCACCCTGTACTGTCCGGGGCGCACTCCCTCGAATCTGTGGAGGCCGTAGAGCTCCGGCGGCAGCTCCCCCAGGTCGACCCGGGAGCCGGGATCGGCGGGGTCCGCCTGGAATTCGAGTGCGAAGGCGTAGTGGTCTCCCCCCGGCTTGTTGACGTAGCCGATGTTCAACTCGATCACCGCCTCCGGGGCGAGCACCAGCTCGCGCGAGACCTGCTCGAATACCGGGTCCTCCTCGATGCTGTCGAAAAAACCTGCCAGCCGGGCAACCAGGGCCCAGCGTGGAGGCAGAACCAGCGGCAGCTCCCCCAGCTCAAAGGCCCCCTGCTCGTCCGTCTTCGTCTTCCACTCCAGGCGTGCCAGATCAATCGGATCGACCCCGGGATAGCGGTAGGCCCTGTCCATCGGCATAAGCGCCACCACGGCTCCGGGAGCGGGTCGGCCATCGGGAAGATACGCGAAGCCCTTCAACGCCCGCGTCTCGCCCAGGCGTACAACGCCGAGATCAACCAGCCTGCGCTCCTCGGGAAGCGCGAGCCGGCGGCGGAGAAAACTGCTCGAGTCCTTCGGCCGGAAGATAAAATCTCGCGGCTGCGGCAGCAGCCCCCCCGCCTGCAGGCGCCCGTTCAACACCTCCACGATAATCGGCTGCCCATATCGAATCAGGGCCGGAGTCCGCGGGGTCCAGTCGATCTCGAGGATACCGGTGAAGGGCTCGCCGCCTGTATCAAGCACCCTGCCCATCACCCGGGTGTTGTTCCTGTAGAGAACGATCGTGCGCGGAACGACCTCCCCCGGGGGGACCGTGACAAAGGCCGGCAGGTAGCCGTCGCCCTCCACCGAGAAGCTCGTCTCCTCACGCGTCTTCACCGTGACGAAGAACCTGTTCTCGAGCGCAGGGTGGCCCGGCCCGAGGCCCGGCGGCAGCAGGGTCTCTTCCTGGATCACCCTTGCGGTCTCGATTCTCGCCCCGCGGCTGTCAACGATGTCGATCTCGAGAGCTTCCCGGGGCAGCAGCCTTCTCTCCACCCGGCCGCGGATCTCGCCGCCGAACTTATTGCGCACCTCGAAGAGAAAGCTCTCCTCCTCGCCGACGACACCTTTCCAGCGCAGGACATAGCGGCCCAGCCGCAGGTTGTCGATCATGAGAAGCTCTCCTGAAAGCCTCATGCGGGCCGAGACCTCGCTGCCGGCCTCGCCCTCGAGACCGAGATTCAGCGGGGGGAAGACCACCGGGTATCCCCGGGTAAAGAACTCCAGAACGGCATGGGGCGGACGGCGAAGCCGAAGCTCGCCGAAATCAAAGTCCGGTGGTCCCTCTCCTCGCGACAGGAAGGCCTGCTCGCCCCTCTCCGTCGTCGTACAGATCGTCACCTCGACCGCCTCGACTCCCCTCAGCTTGCGGATGCTTCCGAAGACGCCTTCGCTCGAGAGAGGATACGGCGGCATCGCCAGGGGCTCCTCGCGGCCGGAGATGAAGTACCTCTCCACCACCGTCACCCCACGGGTCTCAAAAGGCCCCAGGCCGCCAATGAGTCCCGAAACGGAAACCAGCTCCTCATCGCTCAGCTGCAGCGGAAGGCCGAGAGGCTCGTCCAGATTTTCCTCAAAGATCGTGGCGTCTGCCGAGAACGACTGAAGCAGCGGACCATCCACCGACAGCAGGTACTCGCCCTGCTGAAGACCCCCGATGCTCACGCGCCCATCGACGCCGGGCTCGTAGCGATGAACCTCCAGCCCATCGAGGCCGGCCGGAACCTCGGAGATCCGGCTGACCGACAGGCGGGCGCTCGAGAGGGCCTCGACGCTCGCGCCCCGCAGCTGAACCTCGCGGGTCCAGCCGCGCACGAGCTCGAGCTCCCCCAGGTCAAGAGCCGCGCCTCGCGCAAGAGGTGAGCGGTCAGGGAGCAGAACCGAGAACGGCAGGTAGCCGGACTGGAGGATGCCCACCAGGCTCCCGGCAGGCGGCAGGGCCCCGCAATAGGAGACCTCTCCATTGGCGCCCAGCCGCATCAGCGACAGGTCCAGGGTAGACCGCAGGCTGTCCGGGGCGACCGGGGCGCGCGTCTCTGCGTCACCCGAGACCAGGCGAAAGCGCAGGAACCCGGCCGGACGCGCCTCCAGGACAAGCTCCGGCTCCTGCAGCGGCAGGGCGATGTCCATGGAGCGATTCCAATACCGCGGAGAGAGAACCGTCAGACGGCCGGCTCGGGGGTTGGCGAGGCTGAGCGGCGGCAGCGGCCGAGGGAAGGGATGAATCCCCAGCTCAAACCACCCATTCGCATCGGTCCGGGTTCGAAGCGCCGGCATTCCCTCGAGCTCCACCTCCAGTTCACACTCTCCAAGAGGTCTGCCATCGAGATCGACCAGCCGATGACCGGCCAGGTAGCCCTGCTCCGCCTCCAGGATGAGCTCCTGGGCATCCTGGAACAGGATCCGCTGCCGACCGATCGTCTCGGGGTAGCCAGGCTGGCGAGCTCCGTGAAGAAAAAAGAGCGGGTGGAGAAGCTCGAGCTCCCAGGGAGTCTCGGAGAAGGGCAGCCTGAGCGACCCCCGCTCATCGGTATAGAGTACCCGCCACGGGCCGGGACGCACGAGGCGGCCGCTCCAGGTGATCTCGAGCTCGGGTTCATCCAGGAAGGAATGATCATCAACCCAGGGCCTGACAGCCAGCGGCGCATGGGACAGCCCCCCTCCATTGGGAGCCAGGATCGTCAGGGGGACCGTCAGCGTACGACGAATATAGAACTCGATGCGGCTGCCGGTCCCCGGCCCGCCACCGCGCCCTCCGAGAATGACCAGGTCGGGCGTATCCCCCGCGACCTCGGCCTTCGTCCAGCGGCCGCGGGAATCCCGGCGGCCATGCAGGACGCAGACCTCGGGAGAATACCCGGGATGGTTGATCTGGACATGCGCCCGCAGGCGCGGGTCTTCGGGCTCAACCTCGGGAAACCTGAAGCTTCCATCCCCTGCCGTCTGGCGAATCACCGCGGCCAGCGGAGAGAGGCCTGCCCGCGAAAGCGCTGTTGAACCGTGAAACCAGCTCAAGCGCACATTCGCACCGGCCACCGGGTCGCCGCTGACGGCATCAAAAATGAAACCCTGGCTCGCGTCTGTCTCAGCACCATCTCTTCGAACAGCAGCCTCGCCAAGGGAGGGAATCGCAGCATCGGCTGTAGCCGTCGAGCCCGCCCCAGCGTTCTCCCGGCCATCGCCGCCCACGGGCGTGACCGCATCCCCTGCCAGCTCCGACCCGGCCGTCTGCCCGGAAGCTCCCGCCCCGGCTGCCGGACCGTCAGCCGGAACACGGATCGCTCCGTGTCCGGAATCGCCAGCGCCCGCATCGTAATCGCCAGGGCCGAGGAAGAGAGGCGCGCCGACGAAGAGGGCGAACAGGACCAGCGCGAGCACTGAAGCCCAGACCAGCCACCTCGGCCGCGCAAGCGCTCTATTTTCTTCGCCCTTCATCCCTGGCCTCCTGGAGCTGAAAACGCCGGCAGCGCCGCCGTTCTAACTGCTTTGATACCGCATCTCTACCCTGTGAGACGCAGACGGAGTAAGGGAATATTCAACTAATCTCACGGGATACCGTCAGCGGGGAAGCATCAGTAGAGCGCGGGAGCGGGCTCAGGAGCCGCCATCGGCGATGGCGTTCGGGCCGGGACCGGCTGTCTTCTCGTAATAGCCCTTACCCATTCGCTTGTACTGGGTAAAACCCTTTGAGTCGAGATTGGAGGGACGCAGGGGGTCTCCCTTGCCGACCATGAAGCCGGAAATCAGCTTTCGAATCGGCTCATCGCAGCAAGGACAGGTCTCCAGGGCCTCGTCGTTGATCCCCTGGAAGAGCTCGAAGGACACCTCGCAATACTCGCAGCCCTCGCCCGAAGTGGTGTATTCATAAATCGGCATATCTTTCAGCCTACAGCAAAAACACAAGTATCCAAAATTTAATGGCCCACGGCCCGTAAAAGGCGCCTGGACAAGAAAGGAAAGGTCCCTCTTCTTGCCATGATTCGGCCCCGTGTTAGGATAATCGGCCAATCGGGGGCATCTTTTTTAGTCCATCTCGAAAGCTGCCCTGGAACGCGTTAAAAAGCCCTGGTGACGGAGTCTGAGAACCGTATCTTCCGGATAAAATCGGTATGAGCGAAGCAGAACAGACGGAAACCGGCAACGAATACCCGCACCGCTACAACGCGCTCATGGCGCAGGAGCTCGAAGGGAAGTGGCAGGATCACTGGGAACGGGAAGAGACCTTCCACGCGCCCAACCCGGGAGAGGAGGGCTTTGACCCCGCCCGGCCGAAGAAATTCATCATGGATATGTTCCCCTACCCCTCCGGCGTAGGGCTGCATGTTGGACACCCGCTGGGCTATATCGCCACAGACATCTACGCCCGCTACCAGAGGATGCAGGGCTGCAACGTTCTGCATCCCATGGGCTACGATGCCTTCGGGCTGCCTGCCGAGCAATACGCCATCCAGACCGGGCAGCATCCCCGGATCACGACGGAGGCGAACATTGCCACCATGAAGGCGCAGATGCGCCGCCTCGGGCTCGGCCACGACCCGAGACGCTCCGTCGCAACCACCGACGTTCCCTTCTACAGGTGGACACAGTGGATCTTTCTCCAGATCTTCAACTCCTGGTATGACGAAGAGCTCGACCGGGCCCGGCCCATCGCGGAGCTCATCGAGGAGCTTGAATCCGGACGCATCGATCCCGTCGACGAAGAGAGCAATCCCGGGGGCGGGAAATGGCAGGAGCTCAATGAACAGGAGCGCGCGGCGATCGTCAACGGACGCCGGATGGCCTACGTGGCGGAGATTCCCGTCAACTGGTGTCCAGGCCTGGGTACCGTCCTCGCCAACGAAGAAGTCACCGCCGAGGGCCGCAGCGAGAGAGGCAATATGCCGGTCTACAAGCGGCCTCTCAGACAGTGGATGCTGCGGATCACATCCTATTGCGAACGGCTCCTGGATGATCTCGCGGACCTGGACTGGCCGGAGCCCATCAAGCTCATGCAGCGCAACTGGATCGGACGCAGCGAGGGCGCCGAGGTGGACTTCCTCGGAATCGACCCGGCCGGCGGCGAGTCCGCGGACGCGGCCGGCGGCTGGCTCGAGGCGCGCGTCTCATCCGGATGGCCCGGCGGCTCCCCCCCCGAAGAGCTCACCATCAGGGTCTTCACCACCCGCCCCGACACTCTCTACGGCGCGACCTACATGGTCCTGGCACCTGAGCATCCACTCGTTGACAGGCTGACCGCCGGTCAATATGACGACTCTGTTCCGGAGTCCTGGAGGGGACAATTCCCCGGTCGGCCGGCGGCGACCGCAAGCCCGGCGGAGATGGTGGCGGCCTATAAGGACTATGCCGACTCGAAGACCGATATCGAACGCCAGATGGAAGAGAAAGAAAAAACCGGTGTCTTCATCGGCGCCTGGGCGGTCAATCCCGTCACCGCGGAGAGGGTTCCGATCTTCATCGCCGACTACGTCCTGATGGGCTACGGAACCGGGGCCATCATGGCCGTGCCGGCCCACGACACCCGCGACTTCGAGTTCGCCACCCAGTTCGAAGTGCCGATCATCGAGGTCGTCAAGGCCCCGTCCGAGGCTGAAATAGCGGAGGGAGAGGCCTTTACGGGCCATGGCACCGCGGTCAATTCCGGTATCATCGACGGTCTCGCGACGCCTGCGGCGAAAAACAAGATCACCGGGTGGCTTGAAGAGAACGGCCTCGGCAGCGGCACGATCAACTACAAGCTGCGCGACTGGCTCTTCAGTCGGCAGCGCTATTGGGGTGAGCCCTTCCCCATTATCTACGACAGCGAGGGAGCGCCGATCGGCCTGCGGGACTCGGACCTGCCGCTCGAGCTCCCGGAGATGGAAGATTACAAGCCCGAGGTGGATGAGGATCCGGACTCGCAACCCAAGCCTCCCCTGGCTCGCGCTAAAGACTGGGCGACCGTCTCCATCGATGGAAACGATTACCAGCGAGAGCTGAACACCATGCCAAATTGGGCCGGCTCCTGCTGGTACTACCTCAGGTACCTGGACCCGGACAACGATGAGCGCTACGCCGCGGAGGAGACCGAAGGCTACTGGATGCTCAGCGGCAAGGAGGGAGAGACCCGGCCCGCGAGCTACGATGGAGAAACCTCCAGGATCGGCGGCGTCGACCTCTATGTCGGCGGGGCCGAGCACGCGGTGCTTCACCTGCTCTACTCGCGCTTCTGGCACAAGCTGCTCTTCGATCTCGGCCACGTCTCCACTCCGGAGCCCTTCCACAAGCTCTTCAACCAGGGCTATGTCCAGGCGGCGGCCTTTACCGACGAGCGCGGTATCTACGTCGAAGCCTCGGAGGTCGAAGAAAAAGAAGGCTCGTTCTTTCACGATGGAAAGCCGGTGAACCGGGAATTCGGCAAGATGGGCAAGAGCCTGAAGAACGCCGTCACTCCCGATGAGATCTGCTCCGATTTTGGCGCCGACACTCTGCGGCTCTACGAGATGTACATGGGCCCGCTCGAGGCGTCCAAAGCCTGGAACACTCGCGACATCATCGGCTCCCATCGCTTCCTCCAGCGCTTCTGGAGAAATCTTGTCGACGAGGAGAGCGGTGAGCTCAGGGTCTCTTCCGAACCGGCTGACGACGAGCTGCAGAAAAAACTGCACAAGACCATAGCCGGCGTTCGCGCGGACATGGACGCGCTCGGCTTCAACACTGCCATAGCGAAGATGATCGAGCTCAACAACGCCCTCACCGGAATCGACAGCATCCCTGTCGGGACCGCCGAGAACCTGGTGAAGATGATCGCCCCCTTCGCTCCTCATCTCGCCGAGGAGCTCTGGGAAAAGCTTGGTCACTCCGCCAGCATCGCCTACGAGCCGTTCCCCGAGGTGGATGCAAGCCTCCTGGTCGAAGACCAGGTAGAGGTCGCGATCCAGGTGATGGGCAAGATCCGCGCCCGCCTCAACGTACCCGCGGGCCTCGATGCCGAAGGCCTTGAGGAATTTGCCCGCCAGGACCCCGCCGTCGTAGAGGCCCTCAAGGGACTCACCGTCCGAAAGGTCATCGCCGTACCCGACAGCCTGGTGAATTTCGTCGCGAATTAGACTCCCGGAGCGGATTTTCGGAACATGAGCGGTTGGTTTCACCCCACCTCCGGCTCATATTCTCCTGCCAGTTTTATCAACAGGGCGTTGCATCAAGGTGCCCGGGGCATTATGCTCTTCTGTTTGAATAAAGCTTCTGGAGACGGAAATGGCCAAAAAGAAAGAACGAACCGAACAGGTCTGGCTGACTTGCGAGGAAAGCGGGCAACGCAATTACCTCGTCTCTCGCCGTCGCGGGGTGAAGCTGCGTCTGAAGAAATACTGCCCCAGGCTGCGCAAGCACACCTGGCATGTCGAAAAGCGCAAGTAAAGGCCCCCGCCGTACTTCCGCACCGCTCGACGCATATTGAAAGCACCACCGCTGCTTTGCGCGCAAGGTCATCATGACGATCTCAGACCTTTACGCCCGCAAGGACTCCGCAATGAACCAGCGTAGGAATGATCTCGCCCGGCTGGAGCCCCGCAGCTTCCATCCAGGAGCGATACTCAGCCGCTGAATAGGCCCGTCCCTCCGTCAGCGAAAAGAGAGCCGCCGAGTAGAGGGCGATCGGCAGCGGGCCATCGAGCTCATCGTTGAGAAAAACATCGTGCACCAGCAGCTTCCCTCCCGGAGGCAGAGCCGCCGCCAGGCGAGTCACCAGCTCGCGGCATTCTCGAACATCCCAATCGTGCAGAACGTTCGACAGGAGAATGACGTCAACCCCCGGAGGAACCTCGTCGACGAACATATCCGCGCTAACGCATTCCAGCCGGTCGCCGAGGCCGTATTCGCCGGCAAGCTCGAGCGCCACCTTGACGACCTCCGGGCGCTCCCAGGCGATGGCCTGCAGGCCGGGATTGGCCTGCAGCAGCGCGGCGCTGTAGATCCCGCTACCGGCGGCTACATCGAGCAGGAGCTCGCTGCCCTCCAGCAAGGCCGCCTGCGCCAGAAGCGGCGCCACGTTGGCGGCCCTGCCGGCCAGCGCCATGGTCAGGAAACGCGCCGCCTCCTCGTCCTCCATGGCAGACTTGATCCCGTCTCGGTAGATGTAGGCCGCCCCACCCTCTTGCGGGTCGCTGCCTCGCGGGCGGTCGGCTCGAAGACTCTCCACCATCGCGAGAACGGAGGGATTGTCAGCGGCCAGCCGAACATAGTCTCCGACATAAAAATCACGTCCCTCGAGAAGATGCTCCCGTGCCAGGGACGTCAACTCGAGCTCTCCCGAGGAACCGGCAACGAGCAGCCCCATGGCCTGCAATGCGGTAGACAGGACGACGAAGGGCCGCTCGCCCAACCCGATCATTTCCCTCAGCTCGGCGGCATCCAGGGCGCCGCCCTCAAGCCTGGTAAAGATCTCAAAGTGGGCCACGGCCGCGGTCAGCAGCTCGGTCGAATGGACACCGCGAAAGGCCTCGAAGATCGAGGTGGGGTCTCCCGCGGGGGGCTCGAGCGCGGAACGGGTCGGGTCGGCTGGCTCGGTATCCTCGTCGGTCATTCCTGTACTCACCTGCAGCCTCCACCGCGGATCAGCGGTTCGAACCCGGCAGGACCAGTAGGAAATCATCCTTGCTGCGCGCGAGGTTGACGACCTGCGCCTCGGAGCGCGCTCCGCCTCCGCGAACGACGGCAAACACCCTGTAGCGGCCGGAGGAGATCCCCTCGATCCTGAAGCTCCCTTCCGCATCGGTGGTGTCGGCCTTGCGCACAAACCGGTTCTCCTCGGTTGCCCCGCGAATAAAGACAACGATTCCCCTGCGAGCCTCTCCTGCCTCATCCTGGACCTGGCCGGAGATATACATTCCCGGCGAGAGGCTGAACTGCATCTCAGCCGCGTCACCGAGAGCAACCTCTACCCGGCCCTCAAACTGGACATAGTCCGGATGGCTGACAAGGACTCTCTGGGGACCCGAGGGGACCGTATCGATGAGAAAGCTCCCATCCGCCGCCGTCTTTTCAGCGCCGCCGAGATTCGTATTATTGTAGTAATCGAACATTACGCGGGTATCTTCCTCGCGCTCCTTCGCCTCGTCAACCGTCTCGGCCTCGGTCGACTCACCCACCTTCGAGATGCCCTTCTCCTTCGCCGGATTCTGAGCCGACAGCGGGCGGGTGTCGGGGACAAGCTTGACGAAGGCTCCGCGCAGGGGGGCGCCGGTGGCCTGGTCGGTGATCACTCCGCCCAGGCGGCCGGCCCGGACCAGGAAGAAATTCTGCTCCAGGCGCTCGCCCTGGGCGATGTCCAGCTCGGTGGAGAAGGAAACGTAGCCCGCCGCTCGCAGCTTGACCTCGTAGCGCCCCGGGTCGAGATCTTCTCTCTTGAAGCGTCCGTCCGGGTCGTTGATCTCGCGCGAAGCGCCCCAGGGGAACCTGCTGGAGGAGCCCTCCTGCTGGAGCGTGAGCCGGAAGCTCGTCAGCGGCGCGCCGGTGGCCTGGTCGGTGACCCGCCCGAGAAGCGCGGCGGAGAGCACGAGGACGATCCGGACGCCATCATCTCCCGGGCTCACTCCTTCCAGCTCCTCCTGGCGATAGCCTCCCTTCTCCGCGATCACCGAATAGGCGCCCTCGGGAAGTCCATCGATACTGAAGGTGCCGTCATCCTCGGTAACCGTCGATTTGTAGGAGCCGCCGAAGTACTTCTGGGCCCGTCGGAAGCCTTCGGGCTGGTTCTCCAGCTTCAGCAGGCGAACCTTGGCGCCGGCGAGCACCGTGCCGACGGCATCGAGAACCGTCCCCGAGATGCTTCCGCCCGGATCGAGGTCGAAGTCGATCGCCTTGCTGTCGCCGCCCTCGATCACCACCTCCTCCTCGGAGGACTCCTTGAAGCCGGAGACCTCCGCGCTGATCGTGTACTGACCGATACCGACGTTGCTGTAGGAATACTCGCCCTTGGAGTTGGTCCGGGCCTCCTCGCCGCCCTTGGGCAGCCCGAGCATATTGGTGAACATCTGCTCCTGGGTTGATCTCTCCCTCTCGCTGCGTCGCCGAAGACGCAGAGTCGCCCCGGCCACAGGCTGTCCACCGCTGGTGACCACTCCCTCGATCTCGCCGCCCTTCTCGAGCTGGATCTCGACCAGCTGGTCGGGATCGAACTCGGGAGAATAGGAGAAGGTCTCCGAATAGCCGCGCGCGTAGGAAACGTGATCGGCGATCATTCGATACTCGCTGTCTTCCGAAGAGGAAAAATCACTGAAGCTGAAGCGCCCGTTGCGATCACTGACCGTGACCGCCTTGAAGATCATGCTGGTATCAAAAAATCCCAGGCTCTCCAATTCCTCGGGGAATGGATAGCTCAGCCGCACGAGAGCAGCCGGAGCGGGGTTGCCCTCCGGATCGTAGACGACACCCGTGATCGCGGGAGCCGGGGAAAGCTCGATCTTAACCAGGTCGGGTACATCGCCGAAGAGAAGCTCAACCCGCCTCCCTCCGTAACCCTTCATCCTGGCGGTGACGCTGAAATCCAGATCCGCGCGTTCCTCGGGATCATCCTCTTCCGTGTCTTCATCTTCATCTCCTCGCGGTCGTCCGCGGGGACGGCCGCCAAAGGGACCGCCGTTTCCGCCTCCAAATGGACCAAAGCCTTCTCCATCAGGATCACGCTGGATGACACCCTCGAGGACAAAATAACCATCGTCGTCAGAAACGGTTCTCACTCCCCGGGCCTCCACCCTGGCTCCCGCCAGGGGCTTGTCCTTACCGGCGATCAGCACCCGGCCCTTGACCGTGAGCCCCGTCGCGAGAACCAGCTCGACCGGCTCCTCGGCGCCGGCCATGATGTTTTTCTTGCTGGCGGGCGCAAAACCCCGCTTGGTGACGTTCAGCTTGTAGCGTTTGCGGCGCAGCCCGATAACGGAGAAGGTGCCGTCGGCAGCGGTGTCCACCTGCAGGCGCCCGGTGGCAAAATCATTCATCATCGAGCCCATGGTCAGGAAGTTGCTGCTCTCGGGCGAGGCGATAACGGTCGCCCCCGCGAGCGGAGCGCCCGTCTCGGAGCGAACGATGCCCGAGATCTTCTTCCCGCGGTTGACCCTGACCAGGCCGATCGAAACATTCTCCTCCCAATCGACCGTCGCCTCCTTCACCGTCGGCAGGAGGCCGGGCTGCTGGATGCTCAGGCGGTACTTCCCGGCGCCCAGCTGGCGATAGATAAAGCTGCCATCGGCGCTCGAGAGGGTCTTCTCGGGCAAATAGCCCATGTAGTGATTGAAGGTATTGGCGAGGTCGCTGAAGCCGGCCGCCATCGGAGGAAGGTTGATCCGCTCCTCGATGGGCTCGAGGTCGATGACCACGCCCCCGACAGGGAGATCATCATCATCGACCAGGAAGCCGCGCAGGGTGGCCGGTCCGCCAAGAACCACGACCGCTCCATCGGTCCCGCTCTGGACCATCTCGAGGCGACTCTCGACGCCCTCGATCGTGCTGGCGGCCAGGTCGTAGAGGCCCGGCGGCAGGGAGTCGAGCGAGAAGCCGCCAGCCTCTGCCGTGACCGCAGAGAAGGGACCCTTCAGAAACTCTCCGTTGACCATGCGAAGCACGCGGCCAACGATCTTGCCGACCCCAGGGAGACCGGGC
>Ga0310124_10002671_pt1 | contig 12203 bp, 8 predicted proteins | sample CB11b_AW_Bot5_MG_FD_203507 | JGI IMG/M metagenome (GOLD analysis project Ga0310124, IMG submission 203507) | Marine microbial communities from Western Arctic Ocean, Canada - CB11b_AW_Bot5 | ecosystem: Environmental > Aquatic > Marine > Oceanic | place: Canada: Western Arctic Ocean | collected...
ACGCCAGTAGAAGGGCGTGTCGACGACGGCCGCGGTGTGGACGCCCTGATCGGCGAGAAGCTGGGCCAGCGTCCCGACGCCGTCGGAAAAAGGCTCCCACCCCATGAACGACATCGTCCAGCGCCCGGTGAAGTGGTCGGCCCGCGTCGGCATCGTCGGGAACGCCCCCGAGTAGTGGCGGTCGAATCGCACCGAGCGGGACGCCAGAGAGTCCAGCGCCGGCGTGTGTATGAAATCGATCCCGTACGCCCCAAGATGGTCTCTGCGGAAGATGTCAGCAACGATCCAGATAACGTTCATGGTCTTGTCCTCACGTATCGGACACTGGCCTGCTGTGGGACGGCTGTATAGACGCGCTGGAGAGCCAATCTTCGGCGGCGCGCGGCCCGATTCTATCTCATGTGTCAGACGTGTCAAGGACGGCGAAGTGCTACCGATATCCCCCTCTCCCAAGTCTGGGAGAGGGCTAGGGTGAGGGTTGGGCTTGCGGTGAGGGTTGGGTCGCGCCGAAAGAGACGTTGCGCTACAGACAGCCACCCGCTACCATAGGGTACAACCAGAGAGAGGAAGGACGAAAAATGCCAATATACGAGTACGCATGCACCACTTGCGCGCACAGGTTCGACCGGCTGAGGCCCATGAGCCGCATGGACGACGAGGCGGCATGCCCCGAGTGTGACGGCGATTCGTCGCGGCAGCTATCGGTCTTCGCGGCGTTCTCCAGCAGTTCCAACGGCGAGTCCGGCGCCATCGCCGGAGCCGGCGGTTGCGGCGGATGCGGCCCGGGCGGCTGCGCCTGCTCGATGTCGGTGTGAGTCGCTAGGTACTACTGTCTAAAAACGAGAGCCCCCGGCACAGTCGGGGGCTCTTGCGTCACACCGCACAAACGCCCCTACGTCGCGAGCCTCTGGGCGGCCCTCCGCGCTATCCTCGGACGCCACCAGAACAGTGCGACGGGCAACGCTGCCAGCAGCAGCGCCTCGACGATGGTTGACCCCGCGATCCACATCGTCGCATCCAGGAAGAACCCCTCCGGGAACATCATGATCAGAAAGTCCTTGCGAGGGTCCAGCAGCCAGAAGTCGTTGCTGAAGCTGACCTGGTGAAATGCGAGAAAGAGGCGGTTGAACGCCACCAGTCCGCCGAGCCCGATGAGCGCAGCCAGACCGAGGGTGAGGCCCCCGCCGAGCCCGGCATATCGCGCCAGCTTCGGTAGGAAGCTCCGGCGACCTATCGCCAGCCCCAGCACCGCGAACCCCAGCAGGTACAAGCCGGTCAACAACTGGACCCGGTACACGCCCTTCACCAGGCCCTTCACGTCTTTCATGTGCAGGACCTCGCGCTCGTTGTACAGGTTCGGGGCCCGCACGCCGCGCCGGACGACGCTGATGGTGATGAACTCGTCCCCGTTGGTGAAGTAGTCCCGGATCTGGCCCGCCGCCACCAGCAACTCGTCGCGCTCGATGTCGGTGCGCTCAACGATGTCGTACTTGTCGAAGCCGTAGCTGTACAAGAGCGGCGTCTGGATCACCCATCGAAGGTTGGACGTGACCAGAAACAGCGGCACCGTCGCCACAAACAGCGCCACCGCGGCGATCCGGAGAATCCTCGTGTAGCGATGGTTTTCCAGTAAGTTGCGATACGTCAGCAAAGTACGCCTTGGCCGTGATCTATGGCATGAAAACGCATGGACACCTATCTGTCTTTCTGAGCCCGCAGGCGAAGAATCTGGCGGCCGGGGGATGGCGCCCCGCTTCCCCAGATTCTTCATTCCATTCAGAAAAACAAATAAGTTCGGTTTGGATACCCTTGCAGCATCTTAGGGCTGGAAAATCCTCGCTGTCAACTCGCGCCTGCGGTGAGTATAATCAGCGAGACAGGTCTCGATAGCGTGACGTTTGTCCGTTTGGAGCCACATATGACTCAGACCGAAAGATACCCCAGCACCTTCGAAGGGTTGCTTCAGCTATTGCAACGGCTGCGCGGCCCGGACGGATGCCCGTGGGACCGCGAGCAGACCCGCCAGTCGCTCAGACGCCAGTTCGTCGAGGAGTTCTACGAGCTGCTGGAAGCCATCGATGGGGACGACGCCACCCACATCTCCGAGGAGCTGGGCGACGTGATGCTCCACATGGGGTTCCAGCTACGCCTGGGCGAGGAGGCAGGGGAGTTCACTCCGAGCGAGGTGTTCGCAAAACTGATCGAGAAGCTCGTGCGGCGCCACCCGCATGTCTTTGGGGACGCCGCCGCCGGTGACGCCCGGGACGTCGAAGCCAACTGGGAGGAGATCAAACGCAAGGAGCGGGAGGGAAAGCCCGGCAACGAGGCCTCCCTGCTCGAGGGCGTGCCCAGAGGGATGCCCTCCCTGGCGTACGCTCAGACGGTCCAGGTCCGCGCCGCCAGGACCGGCTTCGACTGGGACGACTATAGCGGCGTGGTCGCCAAGGTCGCAGAGGAAGTCGAGGAGCTGGAGGAGGTCGAGTCCGTGCCGGAGCGTGAGCGGGAGCTCGGCGACCTGCTGTTCTCGATGGTGAATGCGGCCCGGTGGCTGGGCGTCGACGCCGAGGCCGCCCTTCGCCAGTCCAATGCCCGCTTCTTCACGCGCTTCGCCCGGATGGAGTCCCTCAGCCGCGAGCGCGACCTGTCGTTTTTGGACATGCCGCTGGAGGACAAGGAGTCCCTGTGGCAAGAGGCGAAACGGCTGGAGGATGCGTAGGGGCGGTTCGCGAACCGCCCCTACCAGGTTGTTCACGGCGCACGCGGCGGCCTAGTCCGCCGCGGCTTTGGCGGGCTCGGTGAGCCCCAGGTGGGTCTTGAGGTACTGGCCGGTGTAGGAGTGCTCGAACTCGGCCATCTGCTCGGGTGTGCCCTCGGCGACCACGTGGCCGCCCTTCTCCCCGGCGCCGGGGCCCAGGTCGATGATCCAGTCGGCGTTCTTAATGAGATCCAGGTGGTGCTCGATCAGCACGACGCTGTTGCCGGCGTCCACCAGCCGGTGCAGCACCCGGATCAGGTGGGAGCAGTCCTCGAAGGACAGGCCCGTGGTGGGCTCGTCCAGGATGTACATGGTCTGCCCCGTCGCCCGCTTGGACAGCTCCGTCGACAGCTTCACCCGTTGCGCCTCGCCCCCGCTGAGATGGGTCGCGGGCTGGCCCAACCGGATGTAACCCAGGCCCACGTCGAACATCGTCTGGAGCTTGTTGCGGATCCTCGGGATGTTGGTGAAGAACTCCAGCGCCTCCGTCACCGTCATGTCCAGAACGTCGGCGATGGTCTTGCCCTTGAACTCGATCTCCAGCGCCTCTCGGTTGTAGCGCTTGCCGCGGCACACCTCGCACGGGACCGTCACGTCCGGCAGGAACTGCATCTCGATGTTGATGGAGCCGTCCCCGGAGCAGGCCTCACAGCGTCCTCCCTTTACGTTGAAGGAGAAGCGCCCCGGCTTGTAGCCGCGCATCCGGGACTCGGGCACTGTCGTGAACAGCTCCCGTATGGGAGTAAAGACCCCTACATAGGTAGCCGGGTTGCTGCGTGGGGTCCGCCCGATAGGAGACTGGTCGATGTTGACGATCTTGTCGATGTTGTCCACGCCCAGGATGGCGCTGCTCTCCCCGGGGCGGTCCTTCGCCCTGTAGAAGTGCTGGGCCAGCGCCTTGAATAGGACCTCGTAGATGAGCGTACTCTTTCCCGAGCCGGACACGCCGGTGACGCACACCAACACGCCCAGCGGTATGTCCACCCGGATGTTCTTCAGGTTGTTGGCCTTGGCCCCCTTCACCGTAATGCGCTTGGAGTTGCGGGGGCGCCTGGACTCTGGCATGGGAATCGTGCGGTGCCGTCCCAGGTACTGCCCGGTGATCGACTCGGGAGTGTCGATGATGGTCTGGACCGGGCCCGTGGAGACCACGTGGCCGCCGTGCTCTCCGGCGCCTGGGCCCATGTCGACAATGATGTCCGCCGCCCTCATGATGGCCTCGTCGTGCTCGACGATGATCACGGTGTTGCCCAGGTCTCGCAGGCGCTTCAACGTCTCGATCAGGCGGTAGTCGTCGGCGGGATGCAGCCCTATCGACGGCTCATCGCATACATAGAGCACGCCCATCAGGCCCGAGCCTATCTGCGTCGCCAGGCGGATCCGCTGGGCCTCACCGCCGCTCAGCGTGGACGCCGTCCGCGACAGGGTGAGGTAATCCAGCCCGATGTTCAGGAGGAATCGCAGGCGCGCGTCGATCTCTTTGAGGATCTGGCTGGCGATGGTCAGCTCGCGGGTCGTCAGGACATCGTCGGGAGACGATCCGTTCGTGGCCGGTCCTCCATCCGCGGGCGGCTCGGGAGGCTCCCCTCCGTTCGAGGCCAGGGCATCGGTCGCGATCCGACCGCCGCCTATCGCCTCGACCCACTCCAGGGCCTGGGTGATCGACTTGTCGGTGACCTCCATTATGTCGAGACCGCCGACCGTCACCCCCAGGGCCTCCGGCTTCAGGCGCCTGCCCTCGCATGACTTGCACGGCCTGGACGTCATGTACCGTTCGATCTCGGTGCGGACGTAGTCCGACTCGGTCTCCTTGTACCGGCGCTGCAGGTTGTTGATGACCCCTTCGAACGTCGTGTCCCACTCAAAGGTTTTGCCCCGGTTGGTGCGATGGGTCATCCTGACGGTCTTGCCCTTGTTGCCGTACAGCACCAGGTCGAGGTGTTTTTTCTTCAGTTTCTTCACCGGGACTTTGGTGGAGAAGTCGTACGCCTCGGCCAGGGAACCCAGCAGGCTGGACAGCCACGGACTGGAGGAGCCTGCTCTCACCCAGGGCTGAACGGCCCCCTCCGCCAGGGTCAGGTCCTTGTTCGGGATGACGAAGTCGGGGTCGACCTCCAGCTTGTAACCCAGGCCCGTGCACGTGGGGCACGCCCCGTGGGGGTTGTTGAAGCTGAAGGTTCGAGGCTCCAGCTCCCCCATGCTGATGTTGCAGTGAACGCAGGCGAACTGCTCCGAGTAGAGCATCTCCTCGCCGTCGACGACCGATATCAGCACCGTGCCGCCGGCCATCTTGAGCGCGGTCTCCACCGAGTCGGAGACGCGGCCCTGCTCGGCGCCGTCTCCCATGACCAGGCGGTCCACCCCGATCTCGATGGTGTGCCACTTCTGCTTGTCCAGGTCGAAGGTCTCCGACAGGTCGTGGACCTCGCCGTTGACGCGCACCCGCACGAAGCCGGCGCTGCGGGCCTCCTCGAAGATGTCCTTGTGCTCTCCCTTGCGGCGCCGGACCATCGGCGCCATGACCTGAATGCGAGTGCCGTCCGGCAGGGCCATGACGGCGTCCACGATCTGCTGCACGGTCTGCCGCTGCACCGGCCGGCCGCACTTGTAGCAGTGGGGACGGCCAGCCCTGGCGAAGAGCAGGCGCAGGTAGTCGTAGATCTCGGTCACGGTGCCGACGCTGGAGCGTGGGTTGTGAGACACGCCTCGCTGGTCGATGGAGATGGCCGGGGACAACCCCTCGATGTAATCGACGTCCGGCTTGTCCATGCGGCCAAGGAACTGGCGAGCGTACGCCGACAGCGACTCGACGTAGCGGCGCTGGCCCTCCGCGTAGATCGTGTCGAAGGCCAGGGAGCTCTTGCCGGAGCCTGAAACGCCCGTGATGACGACCAGCTTGTTCCGGGGGATGGTCACGTCGACGTTCTTGAGGTTGTGCTCGCGCGCGCCGCGAACGACTATGTTTTCGAGAGGCATTTTTTGTCCTAAACGGCTACCGGTGGCCTATTCCCTCGGGGCCTTTCGATGTCGAGAAGCCCAACCCTCATCCTACCACTTAGCACGATTCGATGGGAGGGTGCTAGGTGAGGCGGATCAGTGGACGTGTGCCGCCTGGCGAACCTGCAGGCGTCTTACCTTGCTGATGATTTGCCCGACGCAGAAGGTCAGAGCAGTCTTCGATGGCGTCCGCGCGGCGTCGTCCTAGAGCGCGTCCAGCGAGCCTGCCGACGGGCTCAGAACAACGTCACTTGAGGGCTGCGCCCCGCGGCGCTAGGCCGTCTCGCGTCGCAGCAGCTCCAGCTCGGTCGCGAACCAGATCGCCATCGAGCCGCCACGGTCGTTGAACCCAAACACGGCGGAGCGGTCGATGTAGAAGCGCACGTTTTCCCCGGTGCCCGTGCCGTCGCATGGGTCCACGAGCCCGGCCTCGTCGTCTATGCGCTCAGAGACGCCCTGCCATGCCAGCTCCACGGACGCCATGTACGACGAGTCGAGCCAGCCCCGGCGCATCCCTCGGGCCATCGCGTAGCCGATCATGCAGGTGGCCGTCAGCTCCTGGAAGGTGCCCGGTAAGTCCATCACCTGCAGGTACATTCCCGACAGCTGCTGCAGCTTGCGGACCGCCTCGAGTTGCTTCACGTGCATCGCGATGAGCGCGCCCCTGTCCGGATGGTCGTCGGGCAGGTAGGTGAGCGTCTCGCAGAACGACAGCGCCGCGAAGCCGTTGCCCCGTCCCCAGTAGTAGGGGGTCGAACGGTCGTGCCAGAAAAGGCCGTCGTCCTGCTGGGTCTTGGCGTCGAGAAGGAACCTGGTCTGGATGTCCAGGTAGCGCTGCTCGCCGGTAAGGGCGAAGGCGCGTCCCATCATCGTGCCGATGAAGAACATGTCTTCGGTACGGAACCGAGGATCTGCGGGCGACGACGCCTCGCCTTTGGCTCCCAGCTTGTAAGCGTCTGCGATCTTGACGGTAACGTCCGAGTAGCGGCTGTCCCCGGTCGCCTCGGCCAGCTCGTCCGCCCAGACGAAGCCCGAGCTGGCTGCGCCGTTCCCTCCCACCAGCTCGTCGGAGGTCGCCATCGGTCCCTCGACGACCCGCTTGATGTCGGCAACCGGGTCTTCGCCGGATGGGTCCAGCTTGGCCAGCCGCAGCCGTCCGCTGATAGCTACGCCCTGGATGTAGTTGATCGGGCCCAGGGCGTGTCCGTATGTCGAGCCCAGCACTCTGGCCACCTCGATGGGTGTGCGCGATCGACGCCGGTTCAGCTCGCGTCGGGCCGGCGATTGCCCCATCTTCACGCTACGGAGGGCACCCCAGAATCGTACGACCTCCGGTATCAGAGCATCGGTCGGAGCGGTCAGCCGAACACCCGGGATCGGCGCCACACCGTTGGGCTTGCCCACCGCCATGGCCGCCAACAGCGAGTCCGCGGGCGTCAGGGGCGACGCGCCCAGGGCCGAGGCCAGCTCAGGCGCTGCGGAGGACGCTTCCCATGAGACGCTGTCGCCTGCGCGGACCTCAAACAGCAGGTCCGGTGCGAGGAACGATACCCATCGCCAGATGTAGCGTGTCTCCGGGTCCGTGCCGTCGCCGAAATAGTTGTCCACGGGGGGATAGCCGGCGCTCGGAGTGCCGCCGGCGCCATTGCCCGGGGCCGTTCCCTGCGCGAGCCCGTCGGGGTTTCCGCACGGGATGGCGCTCAACGTGACCGTTTCGCTGAGGCGATCGCCGGTCTTGATGTAGAAGTCCAGGGTCTGCAATGCCGCCTCGACGTCCGCGGCCGAGCCGGACAGGCCTCCCACCAGCAACACGCGCGTCGGGTCCCAGGTGGATTCAAAGGAGTCTCGATTGACAAGTGCCGGGATCGGCGACTCCGAGCGGGTCACACCGCAGGCATCGAGGACCCACGAGCCGTGGGACAGCGCTTGCAGCGTCTCCAGCGATTTACCCAGGTCTATCTCGCCGTTGGACATTATTGACCTCACTTGTGATCTTGGGGTTTGGTGCTGAGGGGTTGGAGCCGCGATGCGTTCGGTCCGATGGCCGACGGAGATACGCCCCTGTCGCCCAGGCCCCGTGCGAGTGTAATCCGGGCTGGGTCTGCTGTCAACGGCGGTCGTTGACACGGGTCGGAGCCACGATTACACTCCGTCGTAACCCCGAAAATCCGCTTCGCTTCGGTCACACACTGAGAGAGGTCAGAGATGAGAGTCGGAGAGGGCGCAAACACCTACGAATGGGTTGAGGGCTGGGCGAAGATCCCGGCCACGAGGAGCGCCGGGAGCGGCTGGGCCCACCATGGCGTGGCCGTCAGCGAAGCGGGCGACGTCATCAGCTTCCACCAGCAAGACGGGACCGTGCTCGTATTCGACGGAGATGGGAACCTCAAGCGCTCCTGGGACAGCGGCGTCACGGAGGGCCACGGCATGACCCTCGTCAAAGAGGGTGGGACGGAGTACCTCTGGATAGCGGACAACGGCCGAAAGAGGATGGCCACGCACAGCTACGAGTACCCCGACGGAGACGCGCAGGTGACGGGCCGCGTGGTCAAGCTGACCCTCGACGGCCAACAGGTCATGGAGCTCCAGAGGCCGGACATCGGCGTCTACCGGCAGGGTAACTACATGCCCACGTGGGTGGCCGTTCACGAGGAGCGGCACGGCGGCAACGGCGATGTTTGGGTCGCCGACGGCTACGGCGAGAGCCAGGTCCACCGGTTCGACAAGGCCGGCGCCTACATCGGCACGATCAACGGCGCCGAGGGCGAGGCGGGGCCGTTCAGCTGCCCGCACGCCATCTTGATCGACTACCGCAAATCGTCGCCGGAGCTCTACATCGCGGACCGGGCCAACGGTCGCATCCAGGTGTACGACACGGAGGGCTGCTTCAAGCGCGCGTTCGGCTCGGACTTCTTCATCACACCGAGCGGGCTCGTCACCTACGGCGACCTGATGGTAGTCGCGGAGCTCAATGCCCGCCTGACGATCATCGACATCGAGGACAACCTGGTGTGCTACCTGGGCGACAACTCCCAGGTGAGCAGCGTCGATGGCTGGCCGAACAACAAGGATTCCGAGGGCCGAATCATCCCGACGAAGCTCCTGGAGACGGGCAAATTCAACAGCCCCCACGGCATCGCCGTGGACAAGGACGGCAACGTATTCGTCGCCGAATGGCTCATCGGCGGAAGGTTCATCAAGCTGGCCAGGTAGGGACAGGGGCTCAGTGTCCTGAGCATAGTGTCCTGAGCATAAGGTAGCCCTGCTGATTTGCGGGCCTTCGACAAGCTCAGGCCGAACGGGGGACTGACCTGTGTCCGTTCGTGGTGAGCTTGTCGAACCATGAAGCCGCTGCAACCGCGGAGATTGATGACTGGAGGTTAGCCATGCGACTTGCCCTTTTGGGTGTTGCACACGAGACGAACACGTTCTCTCGGGTCCCAGCCGACTACGACTCGTTCAGGATCTTCCGTGGCGACGAGATCGTACGAGAGTATCGGGAGTCCCACTCGACCAACGCTGGATACCTCGAGGCCGCGGAAAGGTTCGGCTGCGAGGTCGCGCCGCTCGTCTATGCCACTGCGGGGCCTATCGGCACCATAACCGCCGACGCCTTCGACCGCATCGTCGGCGAGATGCTCCGACTTCTGAAGGACCAGGGACCCTGGGACGGGGTGCTGCTTTCCCAGCATGGCGCGGCCGTCTCCGACGACTATCCCGACGTGGACGGCGAGGTCGCCGCCAGGGTTCGAGCCCTCGTCGGCCCAGACGTCCCGGTCGGGATGACCCTCGACCTCCACGGCAACCTGACGCAGAAGATGATCGAGAACACGACGGCCACGGTGCTCTACCGCACCAATCCCCACCTCGACCCGCGACCCCGTGCGGTGGAGTGCGCCGAGATCATCGTGCGGACGATCAGGGGCGAGGTGCGGCCCGTGCAGGCACTCGAGATGCCCCCGTTGGTGGTGAACATCGTCAAGCAGTTCACCGGAGAGCAGCCGATGCTGGGCGTCATGAATGACCTCGATGAGGTCCTGGCGCGGCCCGGAATGCTGTCGGGCAGCGTCGCGGAGGGCTACCCATACTCCGACGTCGAAGAGATGGGCATGGGGTTCCTCGCGGTGAGCGACGGCGACGCGGGTGCGGCCCGCGACGCCGCTCGATGGATGGCGCAACGGGCCTGGGCCAATCGCGAGCAGTTCGTCGGAGACACACCATCGCCCGAGGAGGCGCTGAAGATGGCGGCGGCCGCGGCCAAAGGCCCCGTCGTGCTAATGGACGTGGGGGACAACATCGGCGGCGGCAGCTCCGCGGACTCGACGGTCCTGCTGGCGGAGGCCAAGCGGCTGGGGATAGGAGACTACCTCCAGACCCTTTACGACCCGGAGGCGGTGATCGCGTGCGTAGCGGCGGGCGTCGGGGCCGACCTCACGCTCAAGGTAGGCGGCAAGACCGACGACTTGCACGGCTCGCCGGTCGAGGTGACGGGCTGCGTGCGCCTCATCTCGGACGGCAAGTACGAGGAGACCACCCCGGTGCACGGAGGATTTCGGTTCTTCGACGACGGCACCCGGGTGGTGCTGGAGACCACAGACGACCACACGCTGCTACTCACCAGCCGCCGCTCCGGGAACACCACGCGTCAGCAGATGTACTCGGCCGGCATCCGGCCGGAGGACAAGAGGGTCGTCGTGGCCAAGGGTGTAGTGTCGCCGCGACCGGCCTACGAGCCGATCGCGGCCCAGATCATCCTGGTCAACACGCCGGGCGTGACGACCTCGGACTTGTCCTTCTTCGAGTACAGGCGCCGGCGCAGGCCTCTGTATCCCTTCGAGCCCGACGCGACGTTCCCGTAGAGGGCGAGGCTCTACAGGTCTATCCGGTACACACGGGCGGCGGTGTCGTGGAACATCGCGGCTCGCTCGCCGGCCGAGTAGCCCTTGGACAGCCGCTTGAACGCGTTGTACATCACGTTGTACGAATACGACACCTTGTCGACCGGGAAGTTGCTCTCGAACATGGACCGGTCGGGGCCGAACTGCTCGATGCAGTAGGTCATCAGGGGGGCCATGGACTCGGCCAGCTCCTCCGAGCTTGCGGGCACGGCCCGGGCATGCCAGTCGAACCCGGTCCGGGGCATTCCGATGCCACCGAGCTTGACGATCACGTTGGGACACGCCGCCACGGCCGCGATGCCGCTGCGCCACGTGGCCATGACCTCATCGTCCCGGTTGGCGTAGGGGCCGTCCCTCAGCAGGCCTCCGATGTGGTTCAGCACGATGGTCAGGTCGGGAACGGCCCTGGCGAAGTCCGCCAGCTCCGGGAGCTGCGGGAAGTACATCCAGCCCTCCAGGGACAGACCCATCCTCGAGAGGACCCGCGCACCCGACCGGAAGCTGTCGCTGGCGAGCTGGCCCTCGGCGTTGTTCGCGGCGGTGTTAGCCACCTCCGGGTGGGGGTCCCAGGTGACGGAGTGGCGTATGCCGCGAAAGCGGTTGGGGCTGGCGGCCTGCAGCGCTTCGAGCACCGGCTCGACTCGATCTCCCAGGTTCAGGTCGGCGTGGCCGACGATGGCTGCCGCAGCCCGTCCGGGGCCGTACAGACCGCTGGCGCTGGCGGCGGCCAGACCCTGCACGAACTCGACCTCGCCGACGGGGCGCATCTCATCCGGTCCGTCAGACCGGTACATCGACCTCGCTTCGATAAAGACGGTGGAGCGCACGTTGTGGCCGCTGTTGATGTCCGCGGCAAGCTCGTGGAGGAGGTATCGTTGGTGTGGGACGCGCTCCGGCCGGAAGTCCCAGAAGTGGTGGTGGGGGTCACAGATGGGGATCTCGGGCTCCAGCGTGGGCTCCGAGGTCAAGGCGAGCCAGTCGTTGCCTCCGAACGGCATCTTCTTCCCTCCGCTGCAGGATCTTTTTCCGGCCCAATCCTACCACACCTCCCCATCGACCACGAACTGCAACGGGCCCCGAGCGAGGAAAGGGTTCTCCCGTCGATGCAAGGCCATTTCATTTTCGGTGTTCTGCTCCGACAACGAGTGGTTCGACAGGCTCACCACGAGCGGGCGCGCTTCCTGCCCGCTCACCCTGAGCTTGTCGAAGGGCCCTTTTCGGTCAGAAACCCTGGTGGTGCGAACCTCTCCAAGCATATAATGCGGGCCACCCATGAAGAGGATCGAGAACATATTCATCGACGACGGCGGCGTCATGAACGACAACTCCCTTCGGGGGCCGCAGTGGCAGCGTCTGGTCGGAGAGTACCTCGAGCCGAAGCTTGGAGGCAGCCGTGCCGCCTGGGCGGAGGCCAACAAGACCGTCGTGGAGCGAGAGATGGCCAGGTTCGGCGAGGTCCCGTCGGGAAAGAGCTACCTGGACTTCTGGCGCGAGGAGGAGCTGCGCTGGATCCGAGAGATGTGCGATCTGGTGGAGGTGGACGCCCCTGGCAC